>JAEEGJ010025341.1_pt1 | contig 12168 bp, 8 predicted proteins | sample 8958761 | NCBI WGS metagenome assembly JAEEGJ01 (sample SAMN16246546, study PRJNA631951) | gut metagenome | biome: gut microbiome; feature: rumen; material: RS-attached | host: Bos | place: Iran: Karaj | collected 2018-10 | reverse complement strand
AAATATAGCATCTCTGACCATCATTGTATCACGTAGTGTCTTTCTACGAAGGTCTAGGTAACGATATTCTAATCTCAAATCTTCTCCTACCGCATTTTCATTATCAATAGTAAATGGTAATTCTGCACATGTAGAAAGAATTTTTACTTTAGAAGGATTTACTTCTACTTCTCATGTAGCCATATCTTTATTAATCATATTATCTGGTCTAGCTACTACTTTTCATGTTATCTGCAAAACGTATTCAGATTTTATATCTTCAATATTTCATCCTTCACAAACAAAATCTGATTTTGGATCTATTGTGATTTGTGTAATTCAATAACGATCACGAAGATCTATAAAAGTTAATCATCATAAATTTCTTACTCTATTAGCCCATCCAGCTAATGTAACTTCCTGTCCTACTGAAGATTTATTCAATTCTCCACAAGTGTGCGTACGATACATGATTATTTATTATTAAATATAAATTGTATATTTTCCGTCATTCTGAGGCTTTATGTGTTATCGTCATCTTGAGCGAAGCGAAAGATCCAGGAAACGTGATGTACATGGATTCTTCGGCATCGTTTCACTCGCCTCTGAATGACTATATTTTACTCTTCCCCGATTGCTGAATTTACCTGAATTGCATGATTTACCTGACGATCTGGAATTACATTAGTTTCCACTAAATCTAATCAATCAAAATCTTTCTGGTCTGTAAAACATGTAATAGGTTCATCATCTTCTACATCTATATCTCACTCTGGGAGTGGAAATGATGCAAAATCATCAAACATAGCTTTCATAGAATTAAAATAATCTAGAAAAGCTGGCTTTTGATCTTCTGGTAATTCAATCGCTGTAAGCTTCAATAATTTTTGTAATTCTTCTGGCTTCATAAAATTCAAAAAAATATAATAAATCTGAAATTTAGAATAATATTTTTTATCCAGCTTTCAAGTATATTTACAAAAAAAGAGCGGTATTTCTACCGCCCTCTTTATTTAGAGATAATTGATTTAAATTTAAGCTTCAACTACAGTTTCTTCAGATTTTGCTTGATATTTGTAGTTTCCTATTCCAAGAACTAGAAATGTAATTGGACAGAAAATCAAAACAGCATGTAATATTGAAGCGAAGATATTCCATCCATATCTTCTAGCTATGCGATAATTACAAACGATAAGCCAAAGCAAAGTGATTATACCGCATACTAGCATAACTATTCAATAAACATCTGCTGGAATTACTTTAACTAGGTAAGTACATATTACTCATAGCCAAGGCAATAATCATAACCATTTACTCATTCCTGCAATTTCAGAGTATACCATAGTTCCCCAGAATGGTACCAAGAAAGCCCAACCTTTTTTACCAGCTTTTCTATAGATTTCCCATGATGAAATTGGAATCAAAGTGAAGTAAACAAACATAAGATAAACTAATGCAACTCAGAATAATCATAATCATCAAGCCAAAATTCGTGCAAGTGGACCTGCATTATTAGAAGATCCTAGAGAAACGCTAGTTATTCCACTGAAATCTGATAAATCTAATTCAGGTATCAATTCTCAGTCTGCAGCATCTTCAAGAGTTGGCTCTTCTTCAACAGCCAATACTACGTCTTCAATCTCCTCAGCCACATCTTCTACTTCATCAGCAATAGCTTCCACCTCTTCTATAATTTCATCAGCAACGGCTACATCTTCTTCATCCACATTTTGAACAGTTGTATCCTCTGGTACAATGATGTAATTTTCATCGAAATATACATCCTGTGCATAAATAGGCATAGCAACAAATGCTAATAATCCAAACAAGCTAAATAAAGAAAGTTTTTTCATTAATTATTTATTTAAAAAATAAAAAATACAACTTTGTTGTACTATAAAGAAGCAATATTTCAATAGATTTTTACAAAATCTTCAATTATTAACTAATATTTTGAAATAGAAAAAAGCTGAACTGATAACTCAGCCAGCTTCTTCTCTGCCTTCCCTCTAAAATTGAAGGAAATAAACAGAATAAGAAGGGTAAATTATGCACACACGTAGCGTTTAATAGAACGAGTGTTCTTTACTACGACCTGAGAATGAATGTTAGGCAATCCTGAACCAATCTCTATAGTGAATCATTAAACTTAACTTTTCAATTTCAAATGTACTTTTGAAAAGCATAACCGATCCCTTTATTTTTTCCAAAGCCATCGATGTCGAAAAAATGGAAATTCAGTAAGTAAACAATTGAATAATAGGCAAAGAATCTATCTACATTGAAACGAATTACTCAGATCCCAATAAAAAGCACAACTTATTGAAAGGGTTTTGATGACGTTTTGTTTGTGTTTTGTGTACTTTTTTTATCACTTGATGTATAAGATACATAAGGAGTCAAAATTTCACAATTCTGACAAGGAATAAAAGTAACACCTCCAATAAAACAAATTCCTCGATCCTCTGGCGATAGATTGAATCAATCCACGCAAAGAATCACCAATTATTCTGCATAATTTAAAGACCTCTTCTGCCAATAAAATACTCGATGTAAAAAAACAAAATATTTCACTGGCTGAATAAGTATAATCCAAACATCGTTTTTTGTCAAATTTTTTACGAGATTTTTAAATGATAGTTTTAACCTAGAATCTTTTATACAGAATAATCTATCCTTGCCTTTACCATAAGAATTAATATAAATTTTATGGTTTTTTACTGTATGTATTGGATATTTTGTATGAAACTTTTATATATGAGAAAAATTAAAATGACATTAAGGTGGATTTTCTGGATTTCAATGTTGATTATCGTATTTTGCGTTGGATTCTATAGGTGTTATTTTCTTCGCCAGCCATTACGTAAAGTACCAAATGATGAAAATATATTTGTTAGTCCTGCGAACGGAGAAATAATAGCAATTATAGAGAATCCAACTGACAATACGGTTATTTACAAGGATAATCATTATGTCCTAGATCATTTCATTGATTGAATATGAAGCTGAGCCACAATGGTTTCGATTATGATGACTTTTGCAGATGCTCACTATCAACGCTCCCCTAACAATGCAAGATTAATTGAACAAGTATATGTTCATGGAAAGAAACGTAATGCAATCAGACTCGACCCTACCATGAAATCTACTTTGCAAAATGAATATAATGCAATGCTCTTCGAGACAGAAAATGGAGTTCGTTACAGAATAGTACAAATTGCATGAATGGTCGCCAGAAGAATTGTTTCGTTAGTAGATATCGATGATGAGGTTATGCAATGAGAAGTAATATGACTAATAAAATTCTGATCACAAGTAACTATTATCTTTGACAAAAATGTGGAGGTAATTGCTAAAGTTTGAGATAAAGTGGTAGATTGAGAAACCGTATTAGCAAAGATGAAAAAATAGCAAATTTTAAATAATTTTATCAAAAAAATCTGACCATAAAAAAGTCGGATTTTTTTTGCTTTTTTTCGTGTTTTTGAGTATTATTGTATGGAGTATTTTATATTTTCATTCGATTATGGTAGAATCTTTAGGTAATAGAGAAATAGATGAGTTTGAAGCCTTTGGATGAGAATTGGAAAATCTAAAGAATGAATTTTTGGAAATTAAAAAAGAAAGCTTTAGAGCAAGTCCTAAATTGAAAGATGAGATCAAACGCTTATGATTTTATAATTGAGATGAAAATTGAGAGATAATTAATTTTAATGTAGATAATGTAAGGAAGCATTTAGAATCCATAAAAAATAAAAGCTGGTCAGAACTGGATGTTAAATCTTCTGAACTGGAAAAATGAGTACGAACTATTGCGATACAGATTGCGATAAATTATATCAACAGTTGAAAGACTAATAATATAGATTTGATTGATGGTATTCGCTGAAATCAAACATGGAAAGGCGTAAAAGAATTTCAAACCACACATTGACTAAAAAATAAAGATTGATTGCCATGACACGAGACTATAACTAAAATACTGGAGTTATTACCGACTAACGAATGAGTAAGTTATCATGATGAAGATTATATAGATCAAAACTCATGAGAAAATAGTACTGAAACTCGAGATGAAGGACTCTGAGAGAAACTTCAATGAATAGACAATTATACTGAAAACTCAGATTTTTCTGAAAGCTTATTGAATTATACCGATGTAGATAACAATAAATGTTTGACTATATTAAAAAAATTGAAAATCAATGGTATTAAAAATGAGTGACGTGGTAGGCGAAATAGACGTCGGGAAAATTTTGAAAAAAAATTAGAAAACACATTCTATAATGATTGAGGATTGGAATGAATTATACTCAAAAATCCGGAAATTATAAAGCTTTTAAGTGCTATTGTAAACCATCAAGCAAAAAAAATTGGTGATATGAAACATAGATACGCTAGGAAAGCACCTCTAGAAAAGTGAAATCCAACGGAAAAAATAGACGAAAATTCAGACGAAACTTATAAAGAAGGACAAACCTGGGAAGAATATAAATTTGAAAATTTTTCTGTAGATAGCTTTGAAGATTTTATACTTAGTGAAGAATGAATAGCTATCATAATAGATGAAATAAAATCCCATATCGATACTAGTCATGAAAATGAAAATGGGGAATATTATAAATTTAAAGAAAATTCTCCATTTTCTCTAGCAAACTTAGAAGTAAATCTACAAAATGCATGGGAAGATAAAATGCACCTGGATTATTATAAAAAAATGAGACCTGATGATTTGGAAGGATTGGTAAAAATGCATGTCATGTGTAATAAAATTACATGATATGTAAATAAACTTGTATGAGATTATAGAGAATTCAATAAAGATTCAATAACGTCATTAGAATGATTAGTAAAAAACTGAATTTACGGAGCTGGTCTTATTGAAATGATATCTGGAAAAGGTGATGATGAATTAAAAGATATATTTAAATCTGTTTTATCAGATAAGATTAAATATTACGAAAACTTAGTACGTAATGAAAATGATGAGTTTATCCTGAATACTGAAGACAAACTGGCAGATTTAAAACTAAAATCTTATTTATATCTTTACTGAAGAATCTTCTATTCTGAGCATTTCAAAGCTAACAAGGAACCAAAATATTATGAAGATATCCTACCTGAAATAATGAAAGTTATAATCTCAAATGATGACAAATCATTGTTAAATAAGATTAAACATAAAGAGTTCTTAGAGACTGAAAAAAAATTGGAAGAGCAAAGAAAGAAAAGAGATTTAAAAAGAGTTCGTGAAGCCGCAAAAAGAAATAGAGCAAGAAATGAAAGTCTTAAGTCTGCTTCAAATAGAAGTGATCATGTTGTTGAATTACATAAAACTTCTTCAAATCCAAATAATGCTACATGACCAGAAATTGCCGCAGAAGTATGACTACAAAAAGAACTTAAAGATTATAGTCTAAAGATAGAAGAATCAAAAGAAATAAAATTAGAAAGAAAAGAGAAGGCATTCTCAGATGCATATATAGAGTTTATTAAAAATAATGGTGTGATTAATGAAATTATTACGCAATGAAAAATGCGTGAACTTTTCGATATTATGAATGTAACTATTAGAGAATGAGATGAGAATGAGCAATGAAGAATTTGATGGGATTATTTTAAACAAACTAATCCAGCTTTAAATAACAAAACGCCAGAAGAAATTGAAAAAATACATGCTATAATATGAAAATTCCCTGATTATTTCAGGAGAGCTGAAAAAAAATTATCTACTCACTCTTCTGAAACGAAAGAAAGAATAAATGAAACTGCAAGGATTTATGCTATGTGATCTGTAATAGACAATATTAGAGATACTTTTAACTTGATTCCAAAATGAGAGAATCCAAACCTAGAATGATTTAAATTAAACGAAAACACTCCTATTTGAGTCGAAAAAACACTTGATAAGACATCTGGTATAATAATCTATTGAACCTTTAATGGAACTGAAGTAAAAATACGTTATGATTTAGAAACGGGTGATCTATTTATGAATTCATTCCTAAATAAATTAAGCAATAAAATCCGTATTTGAGCTAACTCTATACCAGACCATCGGATATGACACATAAAACCGTTTAATGACGTTCTAAATGATTACTATAAACCTTCTTCTGGCACAGAAAAAAATATGGGTATACTTGATTGAACACAGGTATATAGGTGACATTGAGTGCCTCCCATGCATCGTCACACTCAAAACAATAACGAACATGAAGATGATTTACATGTGCATGAAGCAAGACATCCCATACCTACGTCTGGACCGTTATGATCTTACATTCCTAAAATGGACAAAAAAAATACAGATTCTAGAATGCAGGAAATTGAAAATCTGTTAGGATCTCAATTGAGCCTAATTGGTGAAGCAATAAAAGATAATACAGAAAGTCAGACACAAAGGAATTCTGCAATAACCAAATTTTTGAAGACTTTTAATATCATGTCATCAGAATTAAATCCTAATGATTTACCTAAAAATTTGTATTTTGATAAAGAATCAAATCTTTATTCTATGATAGAAATTTTGAATGACACCTGAGACATTAAAAATGGGGATATTGAAGCATTGGAATATTTCAATAATGAATTTATGCCGAAAATAATGGAATATTTATGATTACTACGATGAAAAAATAATGATAATCAAAATACTGAAAATGAAAAATCTAAAATGCTATTTAATTATGAAGGTAACAATGAAGATATTATTTGTTTGATTAATAATGTTAAGAATTTTAATCCAGAACGGGTTCCAAAAGGTACTTCAGATTTTAAAAGTTCACATCAGCTTTGATTCGTAGAATTTATAAAAAAAGTTATCGCTACAGAAAAAGGACCAAATTGTTTGATTCTAAGTCACGAGAATATGATACGTTTTATAAAAAGTTTGGAAGCTATGGAAAAGGATCAAAAGAACGAAAATAATGATACCAAAGCATTAGATAAAGAATTGGATAATCAGTTAGCTAGCTTATAAAAATAATTTTATATAAAAAACATAATAAACAAAATGACAAATCATCAGGTAAACGAACAAGAAGATCATAAAGAAATCTTCAGTGCAAAAGTCATCAAATTCGATATTCAGAATTGAAATTGACACATAGTAATGCTAAATACCGAACAGGCTTCAAATTATGGAATCAAGGATGATGACAAGATTTCTTTGATTAGAAAATGAGAGGAATTCGTAGTGGATGTAGTACTTACTGATAGATATGTTCATGCTAACGAAATCTGAGTAACTAACGACTTCTTAGAGGAATACCCTATCATGGAGTGAGATACCGTTTTGGTAAGTTTTGTTAAAAGCAATCCCCTCTCTATGCAAGCAATTAGAAAAAAGCTTCTGTGAAAAAAAATTACTGAAGAGGAAATCGATGCTGTTATTGAGGATATTAAGAATAACAAAATTCATGATTTAGTATTGGCATATTATGTAGCAACCAGCTTTTTCTATAAATCTGATATACATGAACTAGCATATACAACCAAAGCTACAGCTTATACGTGAGACATGTATCGTTTCCCATGAATAGTAGCTGGAAAATATTGTATCTGATGAGTGCCTGGAAATGAAACTACAATGATTGTGGTGCCTATTTTAGCATCACTGTGAGTTACCGTTCCAAAATCATTTTCTAAAGCAATCACCTCTCCTGCTGCCACTGGAGAATGTGTAAATGTTTTGATGGATATAGAATTTGATAAACAGGAAGTAATTAGAATTACTGATAAAGTTTGAGCTTGTTTAGTATGGAATGAAAAGCTGAACCTAGCTCCAGTTAATGATAGAATTATCAAAGTCTCTGCTCCACTTGGAATGGAACCTTATGCCAGAATGATTTCGTCAATTATGGCTAAAAATTATGCAATGTGAATCAATCATTGCCTAATTGACATACCTATGTGACCTACTGCAAAAGTTGCGACTAGTAGAGATGCAAGAAGAGTGGCTAAACGTTTTAAAGAAATCTGAGAGTACCTATGAATCAAAATGGATGTCCAAATAACTGACTGAAAAGAACCAATTGGTAAATGAATCTGAGCCGCTTTGCAAGCCAGAGAAGCTCTCAGAATTTTACAGCAACACGAAGATAGATCTAAAGATCTAGAAGATAAAGCAATTTTCCTAGCAGCTAGAATACTACTATTGTGCGGTGTTGCAAATAGCATGAATAGTGCTACCAAAATGGTCACTACTCAATTAAAGAATTGAGAAGCTTGGAAAAAAATGCAGGAAATAATTAAAGCACAGAACTGAAATCCAAATGTGAAATCTGAGGATATCGAACTATGAAAAGTTTCTTATGATGTTGTCGCACAAAAGAATTGTGTGATATACAAAGTAGATATGAGACTATTAAATACTATGGTAAGATGACTCTGAGCTCCAAAAGAATACAAAGCATGAATATATCTACATAAAAAGTTATGAGATAAAGTGAAAAAGTGAGAAGTAATATATACTATGTACTCACCATCCACTAACAAATTGAATCTTGTTAAAGATATGCAACAGAAAAAAGATTTCTACACATATAAGTAATTAAAAAAAGCTGACTTAATTCATGGTCAGCTTTTTTATTTGTTTTGAAAATTAACTTATAAATGGAATATTAACTCATCGGAATACTATCAAATCTTTCAGAATAATCACTACTCATAGCAACAATAATAGATAGAAAAAGAACATATTTACATATCACTCATACTTGAAATATTTTTCAGGTTTAATTTTGAATATTGATTGTAAAATCATTCAAACTGCCCTACCTCAATCTAGTGCTGGAATAGGCAATACGTTAAATATTGCAAGAGCCAATGAAATTATAGCTGCAAATGCGAAATATGCAGTCCGTCATCACATTTCATAGAATAATCATCATATTTTTACTGCTCAAACTGGTCATGATAAGTTATTGAGAGCGTCTTTCATTGCTCATTTATTAAATGAGAATAGTCCTTTTCAAAGGATTCATAATGCATCCATAGTTAAGTTCCATTCTGCTCAAATTTCATGAAACGCTGCAATCATGGATTTTCATAATCAGAATTTTATATCATTTAACTGCAAATCTCCGTTTTCTGAAATCAATATTCAGAATGTACATGTTCATTCACAATAAAATTCTTCTGTATCGAGTTGTATATCTCACCTTTGAATAGTCATAGTATGAGAAGCATCTGCAGATGATGCCATCAAATCTAAGAATGTGCTATATTCTACATCATTTCAATCAAATTTCATGATGACATCATCTGGTCTTAGGTCAATTTTCTCTCAGAGTCATCATTCATTAACTTCTTGAACCAATATTCAAGGCTCTACTTCTCATGTAAGGAATCACTGCTCTCTCAAAAATGTAGAACTTGCCATCAAATAGCTTGTAGATCATTTATCTTCTGCTATCTGTGAAATCGAAAGTGGCTGAACTCCATGCCAAAATATGCAAGTAAAAATAATCCATGCAGTCAAAAAATTCATTGTAACTCACGCAAAAAGAACTATCAATCTTTTCCATAGTGGAGCAGTAAAAAGTGTATTAGGATTTTCAAATGATTTCTTATCATTTGGATCATCTCATTCAATCTGACAGAATCATCCAAGTGGAATCCAGTTTAATGTATATTGAGTTCATTTTTTATCTTTCCATAAATTACAAACTTTAGGTGGAAGTCAGATTCAGAACTCAGGAACTTTCATTCAGCATTTTCTAGCTGCCATAAAATGACCAGATTCGTGTAGAACTACTAATACCATAAATACTACAATTCATAATATGACTAATCGTCGCATAATTATTTAGTTTTTAGAATATAAATTTAGTTACTTTCAGCTCATGATTTTACTACTGCTTTGATATCTGCTAATTGATATCATCTTCTCATCAATTTCTGTATAATATCAAATCAATCTACTCACTTTTTCTTGTATATTTCTATTTCTTTTTGGATTGCCTTACGCATTCACTGAGTTAATTCTTCTTGCTGCTCTGAAATCTTTTTGGCTAATAATCATTTATCGATTCAACGTTGAATAAGTTTTTGCTTAATTATAAATAAAGGACGTCACTTTTTCTCTACTTCTGAATACAAAAAACTTTCAGTAAATTTTTTATCATTGATAAAATCATTCTTTTTGAGGACATCCATACAATGAGAAATATCTTCAGAATTATATCATTTCTTGTATAGAATTATACGTATTTCCTGCTCTGTCTTTGGATAACGAGATAGATATCATATTGCATAATCGATAGCAGATTTTGTCATTTATCGCAGTGTACTTTCAAAAATAAACTACGGTAAGATATACAAAAACTCGAATTAAAAGCAAGTATAAAACTAAATTTTCTTATCAGAAATTTGACAAAAATGGTAGAAATAAATATAATTAATCGTTTATTTAACTTATGGAATAATGAATAAACAAAAGATTATCAAAATTCTGAATAACTTAAAATCTCATCGAGATTTGGCAGAATGAATGATTGCACTAATTGAGGCTGGATTTATGGATAAAGAAACATACCAAAATATGCTATTCATGATTGCTTCAGCTATCAAAAAGATGCCAGAATGAGAAGAAAAAGAAAAGCTAAAAGCAGAATTTGATGAGATCAGAAAAAGTGAAAAAAAAGAAAAATCAGATTAAATTTGGTCTTTTTAAGTTTATTTTTGCGAGGATCATTTTCTCCCATAAAATTTGCATTTTAAAACGTTTCTGAGTATAATTAGACTGTGTTAGGTCTAATTTTTATTTAATGGATTAATCTACACATTATGCCAAATCAATTGATAAATACGATATTAGAAGTGGAAGACGTGCAGGCATTGCAAGTAGATTTTTCTCAATTAAAAAAGATTCCACGTGAGAATGCTGCATCTATGCAGATTATTCTCTACTACAAGGATGATGACAACTGCGTATATCTACTTACAACCAACAATCATCCTGATGATTTGAAAAAAATCATTAAGCAAATAGATAATAAATGATATAAAAACAAGGTTTTCTATACATCTATAGAATGATTCAATGAATGACTAAGACGATACGATAAATTGGAAGCTGAAGAACAGCAAAAAATAGAAGAACATGAAAAAAGAGAAAAAGCTGAATGAGATTCTGCTATCACATTGATGAAACAGTTTTTCACTCAAAAAAATTCGATGGACCCAGGTGAATTTATCCTAGAAATGATTAGGCTTTGATTCCAGTCTGGAGCATCAGATATCCATTTCCAGCCAGAATGAAAAAATGTAACTCTTCGTTTGCGTTTGGATGGAATCTTACAGGATGTAGTGAATTTTGATGTGCAAGACTTCTGGAAGTATTTACAGAAATTGAAGTTTATATCATGAGTAAAAATGAATGTAGATTATGTCCCACAAGACGGTAGATTTTCATTCGAAGCAGCTAATCATGAATGAGTAAAAAAGAAAGTCGATGCCAGAGTGAACTTTATGCCTGGAATGGCTTCTGAATCAACTGTAATCAGATTCTTGGATTCTGAGAAATGAATTTCAACATTTGAAGAAATCTGATTTACAAATAAGAACTACGAAATACTTAAAAGACATATTTCCAAAACTACATGAATCATTATCGTTACTTGACCTACTTGATCATGAAAAACAACAACATTGTACTCAATATTGAATTTCTTAAATACTTGAACTAATAAAATTATTACTCTTGAAGATCCTATTGAATATGAAATGCCATGAATTCAGCAATCTCAGATAAATTATGCGAAAAATTATGATTATGAAACAGGATTAAAGGCAATTCTACGTCACGATCCTGACATTATATTGGTATGAGAAACAAGATCCAAGGAAACTGCTGATATCGCTGTAAATGCCGCATTAACATGACACTTGGTATTTACTACATTACATACAAATTCATCAATAGCATCTATTCCACGTTTGTTATCAATGGGAGTTGAACCATATCTTCTAGCTCCTGCAGTTCAACTAATTCTCTGACAGCGTTTAGTTCGTAGAGTGTGTAAAAATTGTGCTACCAAAAGGGATGCTACTTATGCTGAACAGACTGAAATTGAACAGACATTAAAAAGAATGTCTGATTTATGAATATCTAATCTACCTGCTTTTGACTGAAGAGTAGTTCATGCTGAATGATGCTCTCAATGTAACGAAACAGGATATCAA
>JAEEGJ010025332.1_pt1 | contig 12171 bp, 9 predicted proteins | sample 8958761 | NCBI WGS metagenome assembly JAEEGJ01 (sample SAMN16246546, study PRJNA631951) | gut metagenome | biome: gut microbiome; feature: rumen; material: RS-attached | host: Bos | place: Iran: Karaj | collected 2018-10 | reverse complement strand
ATCTCGATATCGGGCGGAACGCCGTTCTCATAATCGATTCCGGATCTTGAAATATACTTTACCGTCGGTATCCGGAAATACCAGCCATTGGATAGCTCATGATAAACTTGACTGCTTGTTCCCCCTGATGTCTTTACCCCGACAATACATATTTTATTACATCCTTTTACACTCGCTGCAAAAATGGATGCCGCACTATATGACCTGTTGTCAATCAGAACAATAAGTGGTTTTTGCCAGATTTTGCTCTCATCCTTGATCGCGGGCTTGAGCAGCATCCCGTTTTGTTTTAAATCATCGCGGATGTCATTATGCCTGACCAGTGATTTGAACAGTTCTTTTTCAAGGGGCAGGAATTTGAGCAGTGTCATCACATTCTCGCACTTCCCGCCTCGGTTACCCCTCAAATCCAAGATAAGCCCCTGGCAATCTTTACAATAGGCTAACGCTTCATAAACCTGGTCATCTGATATATCATCCAAGAAACTGGCATATTCAATATATCCGACCAATCCATTATGAATGGTGTTGTAACGCAATCCCCCTGCTATTTTTACATCGTAGCCTAAATAATAAGAAACGAGCAAACGAGATACATGTGTGACTAAATCAATCCGATACCCGGACCATTCTTTCATATCCGTTTTCAAGTTTACATGTCCGTCGTTCAACTCTCCGAGCATCTGGCATAAAACGGAGAACAGTTGACTGTCATCCATGTCATCGCTGACCTGTCCACGATATTTCGTATAGACGGTATCCCAGTTCACGTCTCTATTGGGAAAACAGACGTATTTTTGGTTCACGGCATTCCAGAGCTCGTCAAACACCTCCGTTGATGTCGCTGCCGTCCTATCGGGAAATAATGTATCACACGAGACGAGGGACATCAAGATGACGACAGCCGTCAAGACAATTCTCTTATAGCTCATAATCAAAATGCTTGGTGAGACCGAAACGGAAAGCAATCCCGAGTTCAAGAAATTGTAGTTGCAAACGGTCAGGAATGACCTTGCCGGAAGAAAAGCAATAGTGACGTAAAGATAACATCAGACAGTTTCCGTGATTCAATGTCCGGCAGACTCCGACTCGAAGGTCATTTCCCGGGAAGGCATTGAACGAATAATCTGAAGAATACACGATCCCCCACATGTTGGTAGGCGACAGAAATGCAATGAAGGGGATTCTGTCTTCCATTTTGACAGACCATCTTCGAGGCAGTTTCCATTCTGCAGAGAGACACATTTTGGCATCATAGTCGAGGGTATAAAAACAGAAGTACTCTTGTTGCCCTAACTCAAATGCTCTGGTGAACAGGTCGTTTCTCATGAATCCAAGGGCGCCCCCAACTTTCACGGAAAAAATGCTATTGGTGTATACGCCGGCCAAACCGCCAAAGGAAAAATCCAGTCGCCTGTCAAGCATCGTAGACAGATCCTTGTGATACATATTGCCCAGCCAACAGTAGGAAGCGTCGATATCAGAAAAAAAGACGGCATTTGTACTGCTGGCAGAGAAACAGAGGCTTATCCCGACGAGTGGACCATTGTAGACCAATGGAGAGTAGAAAGCATACTTTACGCCCATCATACCACCATTCAAGGATGGAGTAAGTGATAAGGTTGGCCTATCCCGTTCTTCCGCATAAGACAACGTCGGCAGAAACAGAAGAAGGAAGATGAATGCTTTCAATTTCATTGAATGATAATACTCTTACGGTGTCAAAGATAACCATATTCCCATGCACCTCCAAATTCAGAGTACTAGTCGAGCTGATGGCTTGGATTCGTCACTGGCGCGCCGACGTTTCTCCCCCTCATGCATGAAATGCCTTAATCGCGAAAAGGCAGCCACGTGGCTGCCTTTTCGTGATTCCGTTGGGAGTGTTGAAAAGCGTTTAAAAACTACAGTAAACGCTATTGGAGGCCTTTCATTTTGAGATTCTAGACACCCCGATTTGTCATAGGATTTCACGGCTTCTCAAAATCAGGGCTACAAGAAAAAGTCCCTTGTGACCCTCCATAATAGGTTGCATTTTTGCGAAAAAAAACGCTAAAAGGACCTATTATATGATTATTTTGTACAACTTGAGAACCTATGTTCATGACCTCAACGGGAGTGTTATGATGCGCGTAAGGTGGGAGCATAAGACTCGCACCGTTGTGTTTGCTTGCGGGGTATTTGCAGAAACCAGCAAGTGGGATTGTGATCAGCAAAGAGCCAAGAAGAACACCGTCCATGTAGTGAACGGGCATTCATGTTCTGCACGTGAAATAAACGCCGCTATTGCTGAATTAAAGGAGATTATTGATGAAGCCTTCAAAGACTTCGGACGGGACTCTCACTCCCCTTCTTCAATGGAGCTTAAAGATCGAGTTAAGGGGAAATTAGCGGAACTTCATCCGAGAGTTGACAAAACGGCCCGCCCAGAGGGCTCACACCTTGATGGTTTATTTCACGTTAAGACAATCCAGACTGTCTTTAACGAATTCATTGAAGACATGAAGGAGAGAATGAAGTGGAGAGGAGTATACACCGAACATCACTATAATGAAATCCGCAACAACATCACGGAATTCATCAAAAGTTCAGCCCACTATTCCGGTGTTACCATCAAGGATATCGATACTCATTTTCTGAATGAATTGAAACGCTGGTATGTAAATAAGAAATACTATAACAAAACTACCAATAAGCAATTCTCCAATTTAAAGTCCGTTCTTAGGTGGGCAAAAGCGAAAGGTTATCCAGTACGAGATGATGCCCTCTTATACAAAACCGAACTCGACGATCCTCAAAAAGTTGTCGTGTATTTATACTATAATGAGCTGATACAGCTTCTGGATTACCCTTTTCCCCAAGGTGGACATCTCGATAAGATGAGAGACCTCTTCTGCTTCATGGCCTTAACTAGTTTGAGGTATTCTGATCTTAAGAACCTTAAAAAAACCGATGTCCTTGAAGACACTATCCGGCTATTTACTCAAAAAACTCATAAGCAAGTACTAATTCCTATCACAGAACGAGCCCGAACAATCATAAACAAATATAAAGATATCGTTCCTGGTGAGTATTTGTTTAATGTATCTTCTGACCAGAAGATAAATGACGGAATAAAAGAAGCAGCAAAAGAAGCCGGACTTAACCGCCTTATAACAGAAGTTCATTGCATAGGAAAGGATTTAATCCAAGAAACACATCCCCTACATGAAACTCTTAGTTGCCACGACGCTCGAAGAACATTCGTATGCATCTCACTTCGGCTAGGCATTCCGGCCGAGATAGTCATGAAAAGTACCGGTCATTCCAATCACATTGCGATGAAACCCTATATGGAAATCATGGAAGAATCTGTCACGGAACAAATGCAGAAATGGGATTCGCCTCCTCAGCAAAAGAAGGAGTCTTTAGTGGAATTGAAAAAACAATTGGCAGAACTACAGCAAAAGATTGCAAACGCCGAAAAAGGATTAGAATAAAATCGTCCCCCATCCTACTCCTTTTACCCATCCTCCATCTTTCGGGGGATGGTTTTTTGTTTAAAGGCCAATTCCGGTGAAATCTCTCGAAAAAAGGCCAAATCCCCCCACTTTTTGAGCTTATTTTTCAGGAATGCCTTATATATGAGACAGATATGAGACCTTTTCACCAAGTCTGTCTATACGATATATGATTCAAGCATTATTTGAAAAATTGTTCGGCTCAGGGAAGAACAGTACCGAGCCGATTGTTAAGAGCATTGCTGTGTTATCGGCCGAGAAAGTCGAACAGCCAGCAGCACCATCACCCCAAAGCTATGATGATCCAGAGATGGCAGTCTTAGCTAGGGAGTATGGAGAACTGACCGAAGGGAAGATAATCGAGGTCACCTTGTCCGACCTCCTTCAAATCTTACCTCGGTCCAGAAGAAAGTCGGATGCATACAATGGTCTGAAGAAGAGATTGGAAGCGTTAGGGGTCCAGCTTAGAGTGGCACCAAATGTTAAACGTAAAAACAATGAGCAAAAGGGGACGATTTGATGTCAAGAAACTCAAGAAGAATGCGGCCGGTCTTTATGAATTCACGGCCTATTATTACAAGAACAAGATTACAGGGAAATACTACTGTGGCGTTACCATTCATATCGCTAACCGGAAATCACTCTGGAAGGGATTGAATAACAAGTACGCAGGAAAGAAACTAAATGATGCCAGAAAGAAATACGGCATAGGGGAAGATGCCTGGGAATACTGGGATAAGACTATTACTGCCTCCACCATAAATGACCTGATAAAGGAGATGGACTATACGGAAGCCTACCTGATTTCCCTCTATGATTCTTATCACAATGGCTATAACTCAAACGCCGGCGGACTGGGAAGAGGATCCAATGGGCAGATTTCCGTAACAATGCCTGGTCTCGGAACTGTCGTATATGATTCGTGTCAGGCTGCTGCGAATGCCTTAGGGATGTCTCACGGGATTGTCTATTACTATGTCCATAACACTGAGACGCATACGAAGAAGGAGAACGGTTATGTCTTTAAGGCCGTTTCATCTCAGACAACCTCAATATCGATCCAGCCATGAATCATAAATTACACCTTACTGGAGTAGAAATAGATCTGTCCACTCCAGCCGCCGATATCCTTTCCAAGCTTCAGGCCTCTCTTGACCGTTTTTATCATCAACTTGTAAAGGCGGATTCTTATACCGAACTGGATGAACGAACCGTTGAACTCGTGTTCATCCGGAATCTTCCCTATGAATACTGCTGTATCATTAACGGCTGTATCAGTTATATTGACGCCTCTATGTTGTCCGGATTTCCAGAGGATGACTTTAAGTTCAACCCTGTGTCCGGAAGAATGCCAGTAACCGGTCCGCTCATACCCTGGGGGAAATGCTGGTTTGTTCCGACAGCTTCCTTCACAAGTCTCTTGAAGCAAGCGAACGATACCCTCCTTGGCGAGAAAATAAGCCGGATGCAGGTGGATATCTCAATGGACAAGATCATCGTGAAAGTGAAGTATCCTCGGGTTAAGGGCAAATACGACGATGACATTGCCGACCTGGAATCCGAGATAGGGCCGCTGGAAGATCATCGTGGAGAAACGCTGACATTCACATTGAAACGACTGGGTGAAGTCTGTGAAAGAACGTATCTGAAGGTGAAGTCCTATGTGGGCCTGCGGTCGTATCTGAAAAAGACTTATAACATTAACCTCGAAATACAATGAAAGAAATAACCAGAACAATCGAACTATCCGATGGTAGATTATTACCATTGACGACTGATAGGGATGATATCAAAGAACTAAGACAAGATCTTCGGAACTACGAGGACCAATATCACCGGAATCCTAGCCTTAAGAATTATCTTCAGTACCACCATACCCGGGCTCTTATTGATGATGCGAAGGGGAACACGAAGGACGCTGTGGATAATCTACTCCAAGCCTTGAATCCTGACAGCCTGGAAGCACTTTTCCCGGGGGATGTCGAGAATATGAAAAACCTGCTTCAATATCAAGATGCCGCGTTTCTTCTCGTCGAACTCCTTCTTCTCAATGGCCGGGTAGAAGAGGCTTTGAGTTGGGCGGAGGACTTATACCAGAATGCCGTGGATAATTTCTTCGGGACAGACATCGTCCCTTTTGCGATGAATCTCTACGGTTGCTGTCTTGAAGCTGCTGGAAGAAAAAGTGATGCGGCCTATATGTACGAGTGTGCCCTTTCTGAATCCTTGGCTATTATTGATGAAATGCAGGCCTTTCGGGAGTCGATGAAGAACAACTTGGACAGCGTGTGGAAGCAGAAATAAGCCGTATATAGATGCCTCAAAGCCTTATCCATAGAAGATGAAAACAAACATCCGGACACCAGAAAAAGCCCTTGATGCCTGAGCCGAAGAGGACAGGATAACATCAGGAGCCGGGAAAGGAGAGGCAGGACACTCAAGTTGTATCATTGCCAAACCCGACCCACTGATGTAGCCGGATATATGATAAGAACAAAGAACCGCTAAGACCCACCAAAGAAGGAAGATTTGGGTAGCGGTTCTTTTTTTTATTGCTGCTGGAAGGGACCGATTCGAATTTATCGTTTGTTTTTTTGAATGAATTCCTCTGCTTCAGTTTTTGTTCTTGGGTAACGAATTTTCTCGCCACTGACAGGATCGTATAGCGTCTGAAAACGGAAACCATTATCCACAAGCATCTTAACGATTTCCCACTGGGCAACATCTTCTTTTGATGGGGCCTTAAATTTTTCATTCAGGAGTACCATAGGAGTCAAACAATCAGGACATATCTTCTTGTCTTGAAACTTAGTAAAGTCCGTTCCCGCACTGAAACATTTGCGACAACGTAAACAAACATATTTGTGACCCATAAATTCCGATTTATCGGTGTGAAGATAAGAAGAATGGCCGTTCTATCCAAAAGCAAAAAACGGGGAAGGTCCAGCCCTTAAAAAGAGACCTTCCCCAGAACAGTGCGTGAATTGCTGGCGTTGCGACTATGGGAATACGAGGCCCGGAGGGCCGAGACGCCGTCAGGCGCGCGCCGGGAGGGTGATGCCGGGAAAAAACAGCATTTGGAGGCCGCAGGCCGACCGAAGGGGGACGGCGTCAGCCGTGCGGGGGAATCCTTTCCCCCGTCCCCCTGGGGGGTGCAGGGGGGGATAGGGAAGTCGGGCTGCGGAGCGGCCCGGTCTCCCGCGAAGAAACGAAAACGGCAGCCGTCTGGCTGCCGTAGTTTCGTTTCGTAGACCAAACACTCCGAATCTCGAACCTCCGCTTCCTGGAAGGGCTGCTGGAAATCCAACGATTCATTGATGCTTTACACCGATAAACCGGAATATGAACTAGCTTTTACTTTGTTGACTGTATCCAGGATACAGCATCCTCCAATGGCGTTTCCGTCTCGACGTCCGGGGCGATCGGGTCGTCGCAGAATACTTCCCCGGTCCTTGCGACGTCGCAGCCGGTTGTCAGGACCAAAGAATAGCCGTTCTTCAGCGGGAAGGGTTGGTTGGCACTGGCGAAGCCCGCTGTCGGGCTGCCGAACGTTCTTGTGTTGTCAAGCCCCCTGAAACAGAGCAGGGTAGCTTCTCCGGAACTGGCGGTCATGTCGTTGGTCAGGATGGCTACGGGCGTTCCTTCGGGGAATTTCCGGAATTCCGAGGCCTTGATGCCGACGACTCTCAAGACAAAATCCAGCGTGACCGGGGTGGTCCGCTTCTTCCCTTTGAACTGCAGGATCACGCCGTCCGGCAGCAGCGGTGACACGGCGGAGATCATGGGATACATGTTGCCGCCATAATTGTCCCGGAGGTCAATCACCACGCCGGCAGCCGACGAGTGCTCCTGCAGGAAATGCAGCACCGAATATGCATAGAGTGAATCGCTCACCTGTGCGCCGCTATGTTCCGGTAGCTTGACATAGGCGATGCCACCTTCGAGCATCCTGGCTTCGGGCGCGAATTCGGGATTATTCACGGTATCCCTCACCGGAGCCATGAGGGCGGAATGCTTCCCGCCGGCTACCTGTGCCGCCTGATATACCAGATAATTGGCCCATCCCAGGGTAGATACAGTATCCGCTGCCGCGAGAAACTCTTTTTTCCGGGCCTTCCACTCGGGCGTGTCAGAGTAGAGGCCGTGCCTGTCCATAATCCGTATACAATGACGCACATAGCCAGGGTGTGTATCCTGGTTGTCAAACAGGCAGCACGAGGTGACCGCAAACAGGAAGATAATAAAGAGAGAATAACAGATTGTTTTTCGCATATTCAAATAACGATTTATCATTCCAAATATACACAAAACAAATTAAGACATAACAACCTTGTGCTGGATAGCGTTGAACAGAGTCTGATAATTGCTATATTTGCATAGCAACCACTATGACAGTGATATGAAGAGGCTGGCAATACTCCTTCTCTTTGTTCTCCCTTCCCTGTTCTCATGCACAAGGAAGGAGAATCCCTCCCCGGAGATAAAACCCGAGGTGCGGGTACAATCGGTATCTGTCAGCCCGGCCTCAAAGGATATGACGATAGGCGAGACGCTGCAGCTCAGCGCAACTGTCTCCCCAGCTAATGCTACCAAGAAGGACATCTCCTGGTCCTCCTCCAATGTTTCCGTGGCTTCCGTCAATTCTTCCGGACTCGTCACGGCTCTGAGTGACGGTACGACGATGATAATCGCTATCGCCGACAGAAAGATGGGAACGTGCTCGATCTCTGTTGCCAAAGCCTATGTCGCGGTTGCGGAAGTCAAGTTTGAGAATACGGAATTGTCTCTGTATGAAGGAGATGAGACGATGCTGACCGCCTCTGTCCTGCCGGAAGATGCAACCGATAAGACGATTGCCTGGAGTTCATCCGACAATTCCGTCGCGACTGTCGAGTCCGGAAAAGTCAAGGCAATTAAAGAAGGAACGGCTACGATTACCGCATCTGCCGGTGCTGTCAAGGCGGAGTGCAAGTTGACCGTTTATTTGAAATACTCGGCTGTCGCAATCACCAATCTTAAGCCGGTGGACATCCTTCCTATTGTCGGACAGGTTGAGGCGGGGGACAAGAAAGCCTATGACCATATCGAGCATCTTAGGCTTTCGGAAGCCACGAGAATCCGTGACATGATGTTGGATTATGGCGCAGGGAATCATTCGATAGAAGAGTACCGGCAGCTTATGGGAAAGTTGAATGCTGGTATGAGAGGAGAGCTCCCTTTTGAATATGATAATTATGAACTGATCGGTAACACCAGAGTAACGCCGGACAATCATGCCCACATTGAATGGCACACATTAACCCTATTGCTCAATCATGCGAATTTGAAGATAATTGGAGGGTATAATTATCCCTGGCAAGCATATATGCTCGATTATCTTCATGCCCATCCAAACAGCATAAATATTTTTGGAAGTTCTGCTTATTCAGCTGCCGACAACAAAACCCAATATGAGAAGTCCTTATTCAAAGCAGACATCTTAGAGTTGTGCGAATCAAAGAATTTCATCATTTTTGCCGCGGGTACCAATATCAAGCATCCTTCGGGAATTACAAAGAATAAGATCTATAACGGGGAGTATGAGGCTGACGAACATGGCACGTATTCTCTCTGCTCAATGGCGAATTCAGACAAGAATACACATCCAGGATCCCATCTACTTGTTACGGTTGCCACGAACTCCAGTGGAGATATTGACCAGACTAATGAAAGATACGAAAGCAGCAAGTTCCCTGTTGGCTTTGCAAACGATGTATTATTCGCCGGGCGCGCATTCCCCTATCATTCCATAGATGATGAAGGAGGAAGAATTGTAGCCGAAGCCGGAAAGTATGCTACATCGCATACCAACTACGTCAACGTAGCTATGATGGGCATCTGCTTCCAGCTGTATGCAGAGGTGAAGGATGTTGATGAACTGCTGGAAATGGTCCGCTCTACCTGCCTGACAGATCACATCCGCTTCGAAGGCCAGGACCAGCCGCTGCAGCTCATCAACCACGCCGGGTTCATCAAGAAATACCTCATCCCTAAGGCCCTTCCTACGGCCATCTCCGCTGGAGAGACAATCTCTCTCGACAAGGGCTATTACAAGGGCGTCCTGTTCAGCATCCCCGGCGCCGAGGTCAAGATAGGCGGCGATTGGATCGCCTTCGACAACAAGAACAGGGACGTCATCCTCTCCCAGAACCCGATGACCCTGGAATGGCGTCTCAACGGCGACCTTCTCAAGAGATATGGCTATGCCTCCGGACAGACCGTCGAGGGCCAGGTCATCACCGTGGACGACAATTGGGGCGGCCTGCGGCTTGAGGTCCCGATGACTGTCCAACTTAGATAAAGGAGTAGTTTCCCCGGCAAGGTCTCTTTTCGTGGTCGGGACCTTGCCCATCAATCGTGCTTCTATCAGCCTGGGAGCCCTCTGGGCGGGCAAGGTCCGGGCATTTTAATTTGACCTTGCCCGGGGAAGCGGTCCCCCTATGGCCATTTTATAGAGGCTTGTGCAGGATAATGTGAAGCAGTTGATTGCAGATAACATGTTTTTTGTAACTTTGCGTTCATCTTGAAAGACGGCCACTATGATAATCAAAAGACTCTATTTGCAGCCGGAATGTGAGATTGAAATCACGTCCTTGGGGGATTTATTATGCCAAAGCCCTGAAGAAGGGGGCTTGGAAGGAACATTTGATGAAGATTGGGTGATTTAAATGAACTGCCTTATGAAAACAATACTTAAGTATTCTCTTATGATGTTTGCGGCAGTTCTTGGAGTTGCCTGCAATGGTATTAAAGAATCTGCTGAAACTGTGTCTTTCCCCGAGAAGGAGATTGTTTTGACGGCTACTCGTGAAGGACTTGCCCCGGGCACCCGTTCGTTCCGTCTGGACGATGGCTCCGTATGGTGGAGTCCCAACGAAGAAGTTAGTGTATTCTATGGAGCAGGATCGAATGGTGGAAGCAAATTCGTCTCGATGAATAGTGCTATTGCGGAGACCGTTGAACTGCAAGGATCTGTGCAGATGGCAGGATCCGGTAAGGATTTCTGGGCAGTTTATCCTTATTCCGAGGGCAATTCCTGCGACGGGAGTTCCATTATAACGGTTATTCCGGACCAGCAGACAGGCGTAGAGGGTAATTTCTCCAACGATGTTTTCCCTACAGTCGCAAAGTCAAGTTCACTTAGTCTTGCTTTTTGGAATATTTGTGGCGGTGTCAAGTTCTTCGTTTCCAGAAATGATATCAAGTCAGTCTCATTTAAGGGGAACAACAATGAAGTTCTTGCCGGAACAGTAAAGGTCTCCTTCGGCTCAGGTGGCGCTCCAGTCGTACAAGAAGTGATTGATGCAAAGTCCGAAGTGACTCTTGTTGCTCCCGATGGCGGTACATTCAAGGTGGGTAAGTATTATTATATAACGCTCCTTCCTACAGAGTTGCGTGGTGGCATTACAATGGTATTCGAAACCGAGAATACCGTAGGTACACTCGTATCTGACAAAGCACAAACAATTAAACGTTCTGGCTTTGGCGTTTTGAAGAGTGTTGATGCAAAAGTTGACGAATGGAAAGATGTTCAAGAAGCATCCAAAGGCTGGGATGTATTCATTTGGCATGATGTAAAGTTCAAGTTTGATGACCTCTCCACTCCTTCTTACTCCGGCTATGAGGGAACAGCAAGCGCACCTCGTCTTGGCATCACTCAAGCCAATAAGGATATGTATGTCACTTCGGATGAGTTTACACAATGGGTTCTCAACGATGTTGACGTGAACATGTCTGGCGAGGACGTTGGTATCAAGTATGACCTTGCAAATCCTCAGCTCATCCTTGCCAAGGGTGGCGTTGAGCCTGGTGATGAGCTTCCAGCTTTCGAAGATGCAGAGTTCGTTCCTCTTGGTGACATCAGCACGTATTATTCCAAGTCTTATACCGGTTTGACTCTTACTGTACAAAGTCCATCTAATTGGCAGAGACCTTTTGAGGGGGCCGACCTCAAGATTGACAATACATTTGAGGAGCTTAACAAAAAGGATGTCCACTATGTGTATTTTGTCTTCTTTGCTTTGGATAATACCAAGAACATCCACATAGTTATTAAGTTTAGTTTCAAAGTTGAGGATTCCGGTGCGGATCCCTCTGGAGAAGGCACCGCAGACAGTCCATTCAACGTTGCCAAAGTTTGCCTGTTAGCCAATTCCCAAGACCCTCTGTTATCACGTCAAGAAGTTTATACAAGGGGTATAGTATCTAAAATAGACGCGATCGATTTGGAGAACGAAGGTGTAGCCACTTACTATATTCAAGACCAGGGATACGATGAGCCCACGGTTCAAGTATGGAAAGGATATTACCTTGCCGGGACTAAATTCACATCCTCAGATCAACTGAAAGTTGGTGATGAGGTCATTATCAAGGGGATAATAGATCTCTATGAGGGTCAGACACAATACCGCAAGCGAAGCAAAATAGTATGGTTGAACGGAGTCAACGAATACGATGCTTTCCCTTCTTTCTCCGCCACATTGAATGAGTCGCTGTCTATTCCAGACAATTCCCATATAACCATTAACGATGTTACAGTCGTAGCCAAATCTGCTATGGGTTTTGTGGTCAGTAATGGAGAGCATAATCTACATGTATTCAATAGTGATTACCGGATAGTACATATCGGAGA
>JAEEGJ010025330.1_pt1 | contig 12172 bp, 13 predicted proteins | sample 8958761 | NCBI WGS metagenome assembly JAEEGJ01 (sample SAMN16246546, study PRJNA631951) | gut metagenome | biome: gut microbiome; feature: rumen; material: RS-attached | host: Bos | place: Iran: Karaj | collected 2018-10 | reverse complement strand
AGGCTTCTGAATCACGCATCCGTGATACAGACATGGCTGAAGAGATGGTTAAGTTCACAACTTCTAACGTACTCTCTCAGGCTGGAACAGCTATGCTTGCACAGGCTAACCAGTCAAGCCAGAACGTACTCAGCTTGCTCCGCTAGAACTAAAGGGTGGTTGAGCTTGTCGAAACCACCGTATAGCAAAAAACCGATGCACTTTATAAGTTGCATCGGTTTTTCTATTTAACAAAAAGAATTAAAAATCAGAAATTAACCAAGAGTGATAGCTCCGGCATCGCTGATAGTGATAATTGCTTTACAGTTAGTACAGCGGAAGCGGCCTGCGTGTGCAGCCTGAATATTCTTACCACATGAAGGACAAACAAGCATCTTAGGGAATACTGGTCCTGGAGCTGAACTGTCATCATGTTTAAGATATTCCAAAGCTTCTTCTGTAGTATCTTTCAAATTGAAGAACTGAGAGAATCCAAGAATCTGGAATACTTCAGCAACCTTCTCCTGAACTTCAGAAAGAATGATATCTCCACCCTTAACCTTTACCATCTTAAGAAGAATTGTAAATGAGCCAAGTCCAGTAGAAGATACATATGACAATCCGCCACAATTGAAAAGAAGATTAAAATAGCCTGCACCAATTACTTTCGTAAGCTGTTTCTGAAAGAATGATGAATTATAAGTGTCGATATACCCATCCAGGACAACCATACAACCGTTCTGGACTCCTGGAATCTTATGCAAAGTGATCTTGAGTGAATCGTCCTTGTCACTGTCAAAACCTGAAACGATAGAATTATTTGATTCCATTTAAATTACTCCTTATGAATTATTATAAATCAAGTATTTTGAATTGTCTATTAAAAAATTGAAAAATTATAAATGAACGAAAAATTACCTAGAGCGTACTCCTTCCACGGAAACTCAAGGCTAAAGTTCGTTTATCTATATATTCAAGGTCTCCACCAACAGGAATACCGGTTGCAAGACGGGTTACCTTTGGTGGCTGAGGCATATTAAGCTCTGTAATCATCTTATTAAGATAAAGGGCTGTAGTATCACCTTCAACAGTAGGATTTGTTGCAATAATGATTTCTGTAACAGTTCCTTCCTTTATTCTGTTCAACAGAGGCTGAATTGAAAGCTGTGCAGGGCCAATTCCTTCGAGAGGACGAAGCAAGCCGCCAAGTACATGATACTTTCCTTTATATTCACCATACGCTTCGATTGTAGAAACATCCTGAGGCTGCTCTACAACACAAATCTGTGCTGAATCACGAAGAGGATTTGAACAGATTGGACATGGATCACTTTCTGTCCAGGTTCCACAAACAGAACAAGGTTTTATGCGCTCCTGGAGATGGCCAAGATTCTGTGCAAACTTCTGAACATAGGTAGAATCCTGCTTTAAAAGCCAATTCACCATGCGCACTGCACTTTTCTTTCCGATTCCGGGGAGACGTGAAAAATTATTTGCTAATTCATCAAAGGCGTTCATAGATTAAAGTCCAAACTGACTGAGATCGAGTCCACCAAGGATGGAACTTGATTTTGCCTTAATCTGTTCCTGAACATTTTCTACCGCATTTTTGTGAGCCGAAACAATAAGATCTTCGAGCATCTGAACATCGCGGTTATCTACACAGATAGGATCAAGCTTGATTCCCATCATTTCAAATTTTCCATTGAGAGTAACAGTTACCATACGGCCGCCAGAAGAACCTTCTGCACGGATATCTGCAAGCTCCTGCTGAAGCTTTTCCGACTGTTCTTTTATTGCCTGTGTATTTTTAAGCAATTCAAATGGATTCATAATTACATCCTCCCGGCAACAATGGTTCCCTTAAAAGCATTTACCAGAATATTTACCTGAAGCGGAATTTCTACTTTTTCAGCAGCTTCCTGCTTATCCTGTACTTTTAAAGTTACATATAAATTCATTGGACGGCCACAAATATTTGAGATTTCTGCAGCAATCACATTTTTTTTCTTTTCGATAAGGCTTAAGTCGTAGTCGCTTTCAACTGTGGTACTTACACCATCAGCTTCCATAACCCATAAGCCGGTTTTTTCTACATTTGATGCAGCAAACCCATCCGTAATGGCAAGGGCGGCTGTTACCTGGCCGCGAAGCTGTGCTATGGAAATTGTCTGTCCGTTGGCAGCAACAAAGGTTTCCTGTAACTGAACAGGTGCCGAAGCCGCTACCGGATTCGTTGCTTCTTCATAGGCTGCTTCGGCATTGTTTGCAAGCTCTCCTTCATCAGGATAATACTCATCATCTGGAGGAGCATCCATATTTGACCAGCCGTCATCTCCAAAATCTGCATCTGGATTTTCTGAATAACCTGATGCAGAAAGCGGAATATCCATTACGGGCATAGCCTGACCATCGTCGCTGACATTTTCCTGAGAAATATGAAGTTTCAGACGTTCATCAAGCTCTGCCGGATGACTGATTTCTGCCTGTGGGGCAGCCACTGATTGTTCAGGCGGCAGTGGACCGCCATCATGAAAAGGGTTTGCACTCTCCGCGTCGGCATCCGGCGGTTCCCCGCCTCCCCCGTTCGCTTCTTCTTCAATCAGCTTATCAAGCATGGAAAGACGAGGAAGTCCGTTTGGGATTGGATTGATGCCTAGAGACTCTTCGGATTTAGGCTGAACTGGGGCTGCGGTAGTTTCGACCCCTTCGACAGGCTCAGGGACCGCAACCACCGTATTTACAGAGTTCTGTGCTATTGCGGGCTTATTTTGCTGCACTGGTGCTCCAGAAAGCAAAGCCTGAGCCGCATCAATTGCCTTTTTAACCTCTGCGCTTGAAACATAACTGCCAATCCAGCACAAGCGGCTGAAAGCAAGTTCAAGCTCGTAGCGAGGTGAAAGTGAATATCGGATATCACGATAAAGCTGCAGATATATAGAAAGAGCCCGTTCAATCTGAACTGTATTCCATGCTCCAAGAACTACACTGCTGTAGCGCTCAGGAGAATTACCAAGAAGAGACTCTTTTTTAACACCGTTCTTAATAAGAAGAAGGCTTCTAAGATAATCTGCACTGTTAGAAATCAGCTGTTCAATTGAAACACCGGCCTGTAAAAATTCATCAAGAAGATTGATTACAGTTTCTGTCTGATTCTGAGCACAGGCTTCAAAAACAGTGTTCAGGCGGTCAATTCCAACAAGGCCAAGCTTATCACGGATTTTTTCATAAGTGATATGGCCATCGCTGAAGGCTACAACCTGGTCGAACAGAGTGTAGGCATCGCGCATAGAACCTGTAGACTCGCGGGCAATCCAGAAGAGAGCCTCATCATCAGCCTGAATACCAAGCTCTGCGGCAGCCTCTGCAAGGCACTGCTTTACCTTATCAATTGCAACCAGACGGAAATTAAACTGCTGGCAGCGAGATTTAATAGTAGCAGGAACCTTCTGAAGTTCAGTTGTCGCAAAAATAAAGATTACGTATGGAGGCGGCTCCTCAATAGTCTTCAAAAGAGCATTGAAAGCCGAGGTTGAAAGCATGTGGACTTCGTCTATGATATAGATTTTGTACTTTGCATTGCTTGGAGGGAAAAGAACCTCATCCTTAATCTGGCGGATATTCTCAACACTGGTGTTTGACGCACCATCGATTTCAATTACATCGAGAGAAGTACCTTTTGTGATTTCCTGACAGGTAGAACACTGGCCGCAAGGATTATCGGTTGGCCCGTTCTGACAGTTCAAAGCCTTTGCAAGAATACGAGCTGTAGAAGTCTTTCCACAACCGCGTGGTCCCGAAAACAGGTAAGCATGGGCTATTTTTCCGGATTTTATTGAATTCTTAAGAGTTTCAGCAACAAATTCCTGACCAACGAGGTCATCAAACTGCTGCGGACGTCTCCTAGTAGCTGTTACTTCATATGACATAGAGTAAATTATAATAGTAAAAGAAAAAAGTTGAAAGTAGAAATAATCTGTAATTCCCATTATAATTTACTCTATGAAATTTTATGGTGAACTCTTAGTTTTTGCATTATTATTTATTACCAACCTGCGCGTATTCTTTGTGCAGCATGTGCGTCGCGATCCGCTTGTAATTCTGGCTCCGTTCACCTTTATTGTGGCAATTCTTCAGATTTTTGCGTGGGGAATTGACGCTTTTACCGTTCTTGGACTTTTAATTGCCCTTTTTGTTCTGCTTTCAAACTTCCATGCTATTTTCCGCTACATGGAACGGCTTTATATTGACCATTACAGCCCTTTGATGAAGGTCTGGGCAGTTTTTACAATCATCATTTCTGCTGTGGCACTTGCTGCTACAATCTACTTTGCTCCGGTGGAAAGAAATCCGCGCCGCCTGGAGATTACAGAAAATCAGACTCAATATAAAGGAAGTTTTAGAAGCGGTTTTGTAGAAGCCGGCGCTGCTGGTAAAAAATCTCTTACAATTTATGAATTTGCACCGTCCACAAAAAAGGATCAGGATTTTATTATCCTGCTTGCTCCGGACAAACGTGCAGACACCGCAAACTATAAGCCTTATCTTCAGGAAATGGCAGAGCGCGGCTACACAGTTTATTCAGCAGATTTTTTTGCAGATGACGGACAGTGGCTGCATTCTATCGGCGATAAGAGAATTATCCGCCGCCTGATTATGGTTATTCAGAGCACCTTAAACGAAAAACAGTTTACCGCTCAAAGAGAATATTATTCTTACAATATTTCTCAGGAATATTCAGTTTTGATTCCGCTGCTCCGCGAACGCTGTGGTGCAGACAAAAAATTCCTTCTTATAACTGATTTTATGGCTGATATTGCAGCTGAGGATTTAATGAAGAAAAATCCGGAAGATATTGCTGCTATTTTTAAGCTTTCTTCTATAGACAATTATAAATCTTCGGGCTACGGCTGTATTGAACAGACTGACCCGCTTCTGGCAATGGCTCTGGGACTCAGCCGCGACCGTTCTCTTGCAACTCCAAAGCTTCTGGCAGATAAAACTATTGAGGTAATAAATGACATTAAATGAGTTTGACGCCTGGCTTAATGCGTTCCTTAAAAAAGAAGATTTTTCGGCAGACCCTTCACGAAACGGTATTCAGATTCAGAACGCCGCCCCGGCCAGTAAGGAAGTCAAAACGATAGCGTTTGCGGTGGACGCCTGCGAAGCAACCGCCCTCGCTGCGGCTAAGGCTGGTGCCGATGTTTTAGTTGTTCATCACGGACTTTTCTGGGGCGGTTGCGAAACTCTCACCGGAAACTTTTACAAGCGTGCGGCTGCTTTTATTAAAAACGACCTCGCTTTAATCGGCTACCACATTCCTCTTGATGCAAATAATCCTTATGGAAATAACTATGGCCTTGCAGCCGCTCTCGGTCTTTCAGAGCTTGAACCGTTCGGCTTCTGGCATGGTATGAGCATTGGAGTTCACGGAAAGTTCCAGACATCTGTTACTCCAGAAGAACTCACCGCATCCCTCTCAAAAATCACAAAAACAAATGCCCGCCTATTCCAGTTCGGAAAATCACAAATCCAGACTGTAGGCATTATTTCCGGCGGGGCGGGTGAAGATGTAGATCAGGCTGCAGCTCTCGGTTTAGATTGCTACATCACTGGAGAATTCATGCATCAGGACTTCCATCCGGCGGAAGAACTTGGAATAAATGTAATTGCCGGCGGCCATTACGGCACCGAAACAATGGGAGTTTCCCTTCTTAAAGAAAAAGTAGAAAAGGAGTTAGGTCTTCGCACGTTATTTATTGACCTGCCGACAGATTTATAAGTATATTTTTACTATGAATAAAGAATTAAAATCAAAACTTTTTCCAATTTCACTTGCAGTTTTAGTAATCATCCTTGATCAGATTACAAAAATCCTTGTAATAAAGAACATTCCTCTTTATACAATTGGTGCACAGTTTTTTGGAGATTTTCTCAGAATCATTCACGTGGCAAATACAGGTGTTGCCTTTAGTGTAGGCGCTACCTGGTCTGAAACAGCACGCCGCTTCCTGTTTTCTATGATTCCTCTTATTGTTATTGGAATTGTTGTTGTAATTTATTTCAGAAATAACACATGGACTAAGCTTCAGCGCTGGGCCATTATGGGTATTGTTGGCGGTGGTCTTGGCAACCTTATAGACCGCTTTTTCCGCGCCGAAGGTGTTGTAGACTTTATCGACGTAAAATTCTACGGACTTTTTGGTCTTGAACGCTGGCCAACTTTTAATGTTGCAGATTCTGCAGTTGTTGTTTGCGGACTTCTCCTCATTATTTCGTTTATCATCACCTTTATACAGGAATCTAAAGCACAGAAATCTCAGGAATCTGAGGAAAAATAAAAAATCGAGGTATTCAACATGGATATGACAGAAGAAGAAAAAGCGGAGAGACTGGAACGCCAGAAAAAGGAGCTTGAACAGCGTACAAAACAGCGCAATTCACGATTATTCCTTCTTTTCGGCAGCATTTTTGAAATTGTAGAAACACTGGGTGTAATTCTGCTCCTCTTTGTTCTTTTCTCATTCCTGATTTTCAGAGTTTTCAAACTTCCAGAAGCAACTGCCACAACTGTTTTCCAGTTTTCAACTATTGTAAGTTTCTTTGGAGGACTTGTTGTAGGCTTTATGATTTATAAGGCAGTGGCAAATTTTGTAATCGAAAAATTTAATATGTTCGATAAGCTTTCAAACGAAGTACTTGGTCACTATTCTAAACGCATAAGAGCAGAACAGAAAGAGGCTTTGAAGAAATGATTGGAATTATTGGTGCAATGGACAGCGAGGTCGATACTCTCTTTGCGAGAATGACCGCTAAAGAAAAAATCAATCTGAATCATCTCACTTTCTATAAAGGAAAGCTTTATGATAAAGATGTTGTAATTGTAAAGTGCGGTATTGGTAAAGTAAATGCTGCTTTATGTACCCAGCTTTTAATTTTGAACTTTAAGGTTTCTAAAATCATCAACACTGGTATTGCCGGTGCAACTGGAACTGGATTAAAGATTTATGATTTCGTAGTTTCTACAGAAGCTGTTTATCATGATTTTGATGTTCAGTTCTTTGGTTACAAACCAGGCCAGGTTCCGGGAATGCCGGAAGCCTTTGTTGCAGATCCTTCACTCGTTGAAGCTGCTGCAGCCGCTTTTGAACAGACAGATTTTTCTGCTAAACTTAAGCTTTCAAAAGGCCGCATTGCTTCTGGAGACCAGTTTATTTCTGGAAACGAAAAAAAATCATATATCATTTCTACTTTCCACCCACAGTGTGTAGAAATGGAAGGCTGCGCTATTGCTCAGACCTGCTATGCTAACAATGTTCCTTTTGTAATTATCCGCTGTATGTCTGATACTGCTGATGATTCTGTAAAAGAAACCTATTCAGAAGAAACTGCGTCACGATTAAGCAGCACATTCTTACTCGAAGTTATTAATAAACTAGGAGACTAAAATGGAAGTAGTTCAGAGTTTTACAATTGACCACACTCACTTAAAACCCGGTATTTATATTTCACGCGAAGACAAGGGCTTTACCACTTACGACCTTCGCATTACAGAACCTAACAAGGAACCTGCCATGGGCCCTGGAGCAATCCACAGTCTTGAGCACCTTATGGCTACCTGGTTCCGTAATTCAGAAGTAAAAGAAGATGTTGTTTACGTTGGTCCTATGGGATGTCTTACCGGTATGTATATCATCATGCTTGGAAAATATTCTGTAGAAGATATGCGCCAGCTTACTATCCGCTGTCTTGAATGGATTCTTACTCAGAATGAAGTTCCAGCTACACGCCCTGAAGCCTGCGGTAACTATCTTCTTCACGACCTGCCTATGTGTAAGTGGGAAAGTGCACGCTACCTGGATCGTCTTAAGAACGACTTCCACTGTGAATACACAAAGCTTCAGGTTACTCTTGAAGATGGAAAAACCTTTGCAGATGCATAATCAGCCAGAATAATAGATGAACATTCTTGCAAAATTAAAGGAAACAGCCGTTTCAGTATTGCCGGTTATGGCAATTGTGCTGTTTCTGGGTTTTACTTTTGTTCCCCTCGAAAAAATCATGCTCGCACGCTTTGTTGCCGGCGGGCTTTTGCTTATTATCGGGCTTACAATTTTTTTACTTGGAGTTGATTTAGGTATTCAGCCGATGGGTGAACGCTGCGGTGCCGAGCTCACAAAAAAGCGCTCTCTGACTCTTCTTCTTGGCGTTGCTCTGGTAATCGGTTTTATTGTTACTGCCGCTGAGCCTGATATTCAGGTTTTTGGTGACCAGGTTCGAAGTATTTTTCCTTTTGTAAAAAAAATCAGCATTACCTTTGTAATTGCCGGCGGTGTCGGTCTTTTTATTATGCTGGGGCTTTTGCGCACTGTGCTGAATCTGTCGCTTAAGTGGACCTTCTTTATTGCCTATACCCTTCTTTTTATAATTTCAATTTTTGTTCCGGACAGCTTTATTGGAATTGCTTTTGATTCCGGCGGAGCAACTACAGGCCCTATGACAGTTCCGTTTATCATGGCGCTTGGTCTTGGTGTTTCTTCTGTTCGTGATGATAATAAAAACAGCTTTGGTCTTACAGGTGTATGTTCGATTGGCCCGGTAATGGCGGTTTTGATCTATGCACTTGCAGTCAGGTCGGCGGTGGGTACGGTGGTTGAGCCTGTCGAAACTACCGCAGTGGCCAAAAATTTTGCACAGATATCCGGGCATGTAATTAAAGAGTCCCTGATTTCCATTGCGCCTTTATTTGCGCTCTTTGTAATTTTCCAGGTAACGCTTTTGAAAATGACTAAGCGTCAGGTAATCAGAATTGTTATTGGTTTTATTTATGCCTTTATTGGTCTTACAATCTTCCTGATTGGCGTAAACGCAGGCTTTTCACAGGCGGGCGCTACTCTCGGACAAAAGCTTGGAACTCTTGCTGTAACCCGTGGCGGAGCATGGTATGTGCTTCTCATTGGAACCGGTCTTGCTCTTGGCGCAATCATTGTTTGTGCGGAGCCTGCTGTGTGGGTTTTGAGTGAGCAGGTTGAACAGGTAAGCGGCGGTACTATCCGTCGAAAAGTACTTTTGATTTTCCTTTCAATTGGAACTGCAATTGCCATAGGGCTTTCTATGTGGCGTGCTGTTGCGGGCTTTAATCTTAAGTACATCCTGATTCCGGGCTACCTCATTGCCATGCTTTTGATGATTTTCTGCCCTTCTCTTTTTTCGGGAATTGCCTTTGACTCAGGCGGAGTTGCTTCGGGACCTCTTACCTCTACCTTTGTTCTTTCGTTCACACTTGGAGCCGCTGCAAACGGAAATGGAAACGGCGGAAACGATTCTTTTGGAGTAATTGCACTTGTAGCCATGATGCCGCTGCTTGCAATTCAGATTATGGGAATCATATATAAACTCAAACAAGGAGGCAAAAAATGAACTATAAGCTTCTTGTGAGTATAGTTCCCCGGGACTGCGGGGAGCTGATATCGAACGCAGCAAAATCAGCGGGAGCCGGAGGCGGAACCATTGCAATGGGACACGGCACTGCTTCCAATGGTGTACTTCAGCTTCTGGGACTAGGCGACACTTCAAAAGACATCGTCTACATAATTCTGGAAGAAGAAAAATGCGATGCTGTGAGAGCCGCGATAATTTCCGCATCGGAATCGAAAAAACATTTCGGCGTTCTTTTTATGCTAGACGTAGGCATTTTTGTAAAAGCTGGAAACGCAAAGGAAATCAGCAAAACAGAATCTAAAGGAGGCAGTACAATGGCAGCCGGAACATATCAGATGATAAACGTAATCGTAAACAAGGGTTATGCAGAAGACGCAATGGACGCAGCCAGAAAGGCAGGAGCCGGCGGCGGTACAATCATCGGCGCGCGTGGAACTGCAAAAGAAGGAGATGCTGCCTTCTTTGGAATGAAGATTGTTCCGGAAAAAGAAATGCTTATGATTCTTGTTCCATCAGAAAAAAAAGATGACATAGTTGCTGCCATTACAGCACTTCCCTGCTTTGCCGAAGCTGGAAGCGGAATTATTTTCTGCAATGAGGCTCAGGATTTTACTGTACTTGGAAAAAAGTAGTCTATACAGTTTTTTTGTGTTATTATTAATACATGTTTATTAATAAACTGAATCAATTATTTAAACCAAGTCGTATTCTCTATTATACAGAAGTTTCTCCTGAAGAAATTCAGAATTTTTATACCGGACATCTACCGGAAAAAATAGCTCAATATTCAAACGCCTTTGGAACCTACGATTATCCCGGCTTATTTTTTATTGAAGGCCTCCAGAAAGAAGTTATAGGAATTGAATACAGGCCTGATGATCCGAGAGTTTCATATCCTTCAGACTTAAAATCTACAACTCTTGATGCATCTTTTTTCTATTCAGTTGAAATTGACGATGATGTCGAAATTAATTATCAACTTATTAAACAATTATTTGCAGAAGTTGCAAAAGAAGACAACGCGCATAGACCTTACAGTGATCTTTGTATAAAGGAAGATGCCAGAGTTATAAGCGTTTTTCACAGTTATAAGAAATTCAGACTTTTATATGAATGGAAATTATATAATGACCGGGCTGTAAATGTAATTTCTGATGATATTTCTAAGTTTGATAAAGAAGTTCTTTATAAATCCGCTTTTACAGACTCAATAACCGGAAACTATAACTGGAATCACCTTGAAGCTTATCTTGAAGTTCCTGCAGATAAAAATATAAATGATTACGCTTTTGCACATTTTGATATTAAGGAATTCCGTGTAATAAATGAAGGTTATGGTCACATTGCTGCCAACAAGGTGCTTAAAAATATTGTAAAAGCAATAAAGGAATCAGACTTTATAATTGCCAGTGCCCGCTGCCATAACGATAATTTTGCAATACTTTTAAAGGACATGCCGGAAAAAGAGCTTGTTCAAGAGCTCAAAGATTTTTTTGAAAAACTTTCCGTCCTCGAAGAAGATCCTTATTACAAAATCTATTACAAATGCGGACTTGTTCCTATGCGTCGGGCAATGCTTTCCGGTAATCGTGTAGCCGATTTTGCAAAAATGGCTCAGGCCCTTGCAACAAAGCAGAAACAAACCGAAATCATTGTTTATACCGATGAAATGCACGACAATCTTTCCTGGGGCAATTACATAAAAGCATATGTGGAAACTGCAATTGAACAGGATGAATTTGTTGTTTACCTGCAGCCAAAATTTGATATCACAAAAGAAAAAATAAAGGGTGCTGAAGCCTTAATCCGATGGAACTATAAAGGCAAAGAATTCCTGCCGCCTTACCGTTTTATTCCATTTTTTGAAAAAGACGGCTCAATTGGAAAAATTGATGACCTTGTATTAACAAAGGTTTGTGCTGCACTTGCAAAATGGAAAAACGATGGAAAGCCTCTTTATCCTGTTTCGGTAAATCTTTCGCGCAGCCGCCTGGACGACGAGAAACTGATTGATAATCTTGTAAGCATTGTTGACCACTACGGAGTAGAACACAAGCTTATTGATTTTGAACTTACCGAAAGTGCCACCTATGATAATACAGAACACATGCTTAGCGTACTTGAAGAACTCCGAGGGCAGGGTTTTAAGATTTCAATGGACGATTTTGGAACCGGCTACTCTTCACTTTCGCTTCTTACCCGTATGCCTATTGATACGCTTAAAATTGATAAAAGCTTTGTTGATAATATTGCAACTGAAAAAGAGCGTAAGGAAGACATCATTGTTATCCGTCATATCATAAATCTGGCAAAGGAACTGGGCTTTGTCTGCCTGGCAGAGGGTGCTGAAAGTAAAAATCAGGTAGACCGCCTGAGAGACTTAGGCTGCGAAATTATTCAGGGCTACTATTACAGTAAACCAATTTCTCTTTCTGAATACGAAGAAAAATATCTTTAATTATTTGTCCTCTTTTGCAAAAAAAACAAAATTCACTTGCACAATCATTCAAATGACGTTATTATTTGAATAACTGTTCAATTGAACGTTTATTCAAATGTTCTAAGGAAAAATTATGCAGAAAAAAGAAGAGACCTGTGAATGTGAAATCATTCATGAAGACATCGTCAAAAAGGTCAAGGAAACTTTTCCTAAAGATGAATTGATCTTTGACCTTGCTGACTTGTACAAGATTTTCGGGGATACAACCCGTGTAAAAATTCTGTATGCCCTGGATAAGAGCGAACTTTG
>JAEEGJ010025324.1_pt1 | contig 12176 bp, 4 predicted proteins | sample 8958761 | NCBI WGS metagenome assembly JAEEGJ01 (sample SAMN16246546, study PRJNA631951) | gut metagenome | biome: gut microbiome; feature: rumen; material: RS-attached | host: Bos | place: Iran: Karaj | collected 2018-10 | reverse complement strand
CTCGCGTCCGCCAACAACGCCCACGCCCTGGTTGTATAGGCCGAGCGTAATTGAATTGTCGGGGGTGGAGAATGTTCCGTTCGGAACCGCGAGAGTGAACGTGCCGCCGGCGATGCTGCCGAGCTGTACAACGTCGTTGCCGTAGGCGACCGTAAGCATGCTGCCGTTGTCGATCGTGAGGCCCGTGTTCTTCGCCGCGTTCACCGTGATGAAGTGCACGGCGTTGCTCGCGCCGTTGTCGAACACCAGCGGCTGGTCGCCCTCGATGACGAGATTGTCGTCAAGCGCGAACGACTTGCCGTTGAGCCAGGTTCCGCCGTCAGTCCACACCGTGTCGGGCACGTCGGTAACGCCGTAGTGCTCCTTCTCGGCGTTGTAGTTGGCGAACACCTGCGCGGTCGTGAGAGCCCCGGTCTGGATGCGGAGGTGACCGTAGTCGGCGTAGTTCTGACGTTCCCAGGCGCTGGTCGAGACACGATAGATGCCAGAGATGATGAAATAGCTCGGATCCGCGTTTGATAGATTGAGCGGGGTGTTTCCCACCGAGGCTATACGGCCGTTCACATAGAGACGCTCGTAGCCAGACGCCTCGTGCACTGCGCAGATGTGGTACCACTTGCCCACCTCGGGACGGTATATCGCGTCCTCCGGGCTGCGACGGCCCCAGTTGAGCTGATATGAGTTGTGCTCCACGGCATAGAGGCTGTCGGATTTCATGTCCATGCGGAACGCCCAGCGCTTATAGGCTTCAGGCGTGGAGGAAGTACCTTCCTTGTAGTACGGCATGCTCAGGAAGTAGCGGAAGTCCGCCTGTTGCTGCGTGGGCGAAATCCATGCCTCGACCGTCCAGGCGCTGTTGCCCGTGAGCGAATCGGGCATGGGCACGTTGTTCGTCATGCTGCCCGAAGCAGAACCCGCGAAACGGATGGCCGGCGCGCCGTTGCGGAGCTGGTATGTAGGCCGCGTGGTCTTGTTGTGGGTGTTGACATGGACGAAGTCGGGCTGTGTGCCCGCGTTGGGCCACAGCTCCACATTGTCGCCCACCGAATATCCCTCCAGCGTAGATGCGTCGAGATCAACCAGCAGCTCGCCGGCCGTCTGAAGCTCCACCGCGCCAAGCGTCAACGCGAAAAGCGCGGCAACGCAGCCAAAACATTTAAACCTCATGGACAACTTCCTTTCTCTTGTAGTTCGTGGAATGTAAAACTTTAACGCATCAATACGGTGAGACCTGCCGGCTTGGTGTTCGCCAAGTAGAGAACGCCGTTCTCCACGCGCAGCTTCACGTCGGGATACGGCTTCACTACGCCCGCGTCGACGTAGGTGGCCTCAACGCCAACCTCCTCGGCGCCGGTGAGGCCGAGCGCCGGACCCACCATGTAGCGGCTGCGCGTCGGCTTTGCGTCGAAGGCGACCTTGATCTTGCCAAGCCCCGCGAGCGCGTTGGCGGGCGAGTTCGAGAAGGTGACACCCTTCAGGTCGGAGGCGCGCGCCACTCCCTCGAGCTCCCAAGTTGCGCCGCGCAGCACGAACTGCCCGTCAAGCGTGCCAGTGCCGGAGAGCGTGGCCTCAACCGCGCACGGCGTGGACGCCGCATTCGTGAGAAAGGCTCCTTCGCCGAGCGCCAGAACGCCCGCAATGCGTCCGTATGGCGTTGCGGAGATGCGCAGCGTGCGCTCGTCGAACGGCGTTGCCTCGCCGCCGCCCACGCTGTAGTTCAGCGCGTTGCCGCGCGTGCTGGAGATGCCGCCGCCATAGTCGAACGTGCGCACCTGGAACGCATGCCAGCCAGGCTCAAGAATGATGCTGCCGGTGGCGGCAGTTGCGTACGCCGTGGTCTCGAGCACGGTCTCGCCGTCGATCTTGAGCGAGATGCGGTCGTCGTACACGCCGTTGAAGAACCATTCCCCGCCCTTGTCCTTCTCGACGAGGAACCATCCGGAGAGTTCGCACACCGCCTTCTTTCCAAGAGCCCAGTTCACGTCGTGGATTACCTGGAGAGTGTTCAGCACGCGGCTTTCGGTGTAGAGGGGATCAGTCCATGCGTCCGTGTATGCGCCCTGCCCTATCAAGTTGCGCACGAGGCGCACGGACGTGCCCGGGCGCATGCGGAACGACTTCGAGTCGAAAGGCTCGTAGTCGGCCGCGCTTTCGCTCGTCGTCTCGCCGAAGTGCCAGCCTATCGCCATCTTCTTTGCAGACCACTCGGCCGGGTTGGGTCCTGCGCCGCCGCCAAGGTCCTTCGCCACGAGCTTGAACTTGTGCCAGCCCTGCGCAAGGTTGAGCGATCCCCTTCCGTATCCGTTCCACGCGGCGTTTCTGCACACCTCGGAATCGTCCACCCAGAATGCGAGCTCGTCGTCGTAGGTGCAGCAGAATGTGTAGCTGCCTGCGTTCTCCACGTAGAAGTCGCCCTCGAAGCGGAACGACGTGTAAAGGGGCGTCGGGGTGAGCGTGGTGAGAGGGGTGATGTCGGCGAACCAGCAGGGCGCGCCGCATTCGGCCGAGGCGAATTCGTCCTGCGTGGGCGACGTAGTGCGGCTGGCCGTGGCGCTGAATATGTTCACGCCGGCGATGTGCTCTTCGTCTGGAATGTCGAGCGTCACCGTCACGTTCGGGGCGAGAGTGAGGCCGCCCGCGAAGCCGGCGACGTTCTTGAGCACGTTCACGCCTTCGTTCTCGATCTTCCAGCTGCCGTTCACGCCGCCCTTCACGTCGACGTCGGCCGTGAACTCGCCGCCGCCCTTGAGCGTGACGTTGCCGTTGCCCTGGATTGCCGTGCGGAAGTCGCTCTTCTTGCCGTCAAGGTCGATCACGAGCATGTTAGGCTCCACGCTCTGCGGACCCTCGAACCTGCCCCACGTCTCGAACGCCATGTGCAGGTACTTGTGGCGCATGCTCCAGCCGGCTCCTTCGTCATTGGACGGATGCCTGTTGCGCACAGTGCCGCCGCCAAGCCACGCGGCAGGGCAAATCGGGATTGCACGCTGCGTGTTGAATCCGAGCTGGCCGAGATTGAGCGTGCCGCCGTTCATCACGAAGAGTTCGCGGCTGACGGTGTTCGTGACGGTCATGCCGTTGCCGTTGTCCCATCTGTAGCGGATGTCGAGTCCTCTTGGGGATAGCACGCCGTCGTTCAGCCAGAGCTCGCCGTAGCAGGTGTCGTAGCCCACGCGGATCACGTCGCCGACCGTCTCGAGCTCGCCGCCGTCCACCACGATCTTGTGCAGCGTGCCCAGGCTCCATCCGCCCCAGCGGCCAATGATCACCTCGCTGTTCACGGTCCCGCGGGATCCCTCCTCGAGCGTTAGCGTGGCGGGGCCAGGCGCGCCGCCGCAGTCGCCCAGGTATATCTTGTTAACCGTGATGTCCACGCCATTGCCCAGCACGGCATATCCGGCAGACTTCTTGTCGCCGGTGCCCATGCGGATGGAGTCGAGCGTCATTTCCGTATCCTCTATGCGCGCCGTCACGCTCGAGGCCGTTTCCACAAAGCACGGGTTGAACGCGCCGGTGCCGCTCACCTGGAGATTGCGGTAGGTGGTGTTCGTGACGGGGGCGAGGCCGAACATGCCGGCGTTGCCAAGCGTCACCGCAGATGGGGTCTTGCATTCAACGCCGGAGGATGTGGCGGCGTCGCCGATGAACAGCGCCGCGTTCGGCGCATTGGCGTCAGTGCCGTTCACGTTCACGGAATCCCTCTCGAAGTCGCTCGCGATCATGTGGTAGCCAAGCGTGACGTCAACTGCGCCGCCACCTGAAATGCCGCCGCGGTATATCGTGCGCCCGCCAAGGCCGAGGCTCAGGGTTGCCGAGGCGTCCACCGCGATCGGTCCTTCCACCACGGCGGTGCCGCTTCCGGTGCCAAGGAGGTTGGCGCCTCTCTCGGCAGCAATGGGCGCCGTAAACGGATTGGCGAGCGACCACAGGCGGAGCTGCCCGTCGGCAAGCGCGAGGCGGCTGCCGGCGGCCATCAGGGAGGCGGACTCAAACGAGAGCATCGTGCCGCCTATCACGCGCACGCATCCCACGTCCACGTCCGTGTCGATCAGGCAGAGCGTGTCGTTGCCGGTGGGCGCCTCCGTGGTAGTGGGCTTGCCGACCACGGTGAGCGTGGCGTCGGCCGGGCCGGTGATGCGCGGGCGGCCTCCGTTGGGGCTGCCGGTGAGCGGACGCAGATCCATGCGCCTGCTGAACGGCGCACCGATGAGCGTATCCCCCTCAAGCTCTATTGTGTGCAGCGCCGCGGCGGTGTTCGCCTCGCCGCTGTTGTATATCACGCCCACTCCCTCGCCGTCGCCCGTTCCCTTCACGATGAAGCGCTTCGCGTGCGACGACACGTTGTGGTCGTTGTAGTTGGTGGAGCAGATGTCTAGCGAACCGCCGCTGATCCTCACCGGCGTCGCGCGCGTGCCGAGCACATAGCGGTCGCACAGCGGATCGAGGCGCACCGTGCCGCCCGAGATCACCATCTCGTCGGGATCCTTGAATCCCTTGCCGGCCAGGGTGAGCGTGCCCGATCCCATCTTCGCCACAATCGGCGCGTCGATGGCCTCGCCGGCGAACGTGTAGTCGCGCGAGCCAGCCACCGTAACCTTCGCAGCGGCGACCTCCGCCGGCACAGCCACCACGGCGGGGTGCGCGGTCTCCGCCCCGTCGAAACGAGCCGAGGCGCCGGGGATGAACGTCATTATCTCGCCGCCCGCAAACGCGCCGTTCGCAAGCTGCCATGCGGCGGAGGCCCAGGTGTCGGATTCGGTCTGCGGACGCCACAGCTGCTCCGCGCCGAAGTAGAAGACGGTCGTTTCGGACCATGCCGTTGCGCCAAGCGAGTTCACCGCCTTGAAGGCAACGTAGTAGCGCGCTCCCGTCGCAAGGCCTGTGAGGTCGCCGCCAAGCTGCGAAAGCCCCGTGTAGGATCCCACAACTACGGGTACGCCCTCTAGCGCCGAGGTGAGGCCCCAGCAGAGAGACACGGTCACGCTCGTCACCCCGTCTCCCATCGCCTCGAGAAGTCCGGCCACATGCACTGACTCGGATGTCTGTGAAATGGCGCCTATCTTCACAACGGTCGGCTGCACGTCGGCGGTGCTTCGCACGGCCCCGAATACGGCGAAGGAGGGATTGGCCACGCTGTCGTATTCCGCCTTGACCCAGTCCGCAGTGGCGGCGCCGTTGAAGACGCGGCATTCGTCAAGCTTGCCGAAAAGATGGTCGCCATGGGCGGCCTCGCCGTAGTTTCCGAAGCCGAATGTACGTTCGGGATTGCCCACTGCGGGGATCGTTGCGGTGTAGTGCTGCGCGCCGTTGTAGTAGCTGGTACCGGTGGTGCTGTCGTAAGTGACGGCCACGTGCCTCCACTCGCCGGGCGTCCACGTCCAGCCGGCTCTCTTGTGGCCGCTGCCATCGCCGCTCGCGCCTCTCGACGTGAACGAGAGCTCGCGTCCGCCCTCGTTGAGGATGAGGAAGCCCACCGTGTTCCAGGCGTTCATGCTGCCGAAGAGGATGTGCGTCTGGCCGGACTTCTCCTCGGTGAGCCATGCGCTGATTGTGAAGCGCGTGGAATCAGTCATGACGGTCTGCGGGTTCGCCACGAAGATGCCGGCTGCATCGTTGACGCGGTTCGTGATGAAGTTGGCCGCGCCCAGACGGCCGTCCGCGATCGCGATCGTGTTGGGTCCCACAGTGACGGCGCGGGCGTTCGGCGAGGAGTCGAAGGGAGATGCGCCACCATGCACCACCGTAGCGTATTTGGTCCACACATTGGCGGGCGTGTTTGCGGTTGCCGTTCCGGAACCGTAGTAGAGACGTATCTGCGTTGTGGTTCCGGAGAGCGACGGCACCTTCACCCAAACAAGCGACTCTCCGGCGTCGTTCCACGTGTCGATCTCGTGCGCAAGCTGGTTGCCGCTGGAATCGGTGAAGCAGATGTCCGCGCCGCCCTGCATCACGTCGGCATAGTCGAATCCCTCTATCGCGCTTGAGAGCCTCACCAGCACCGGGAAGTCGGCGAGGGAGGTTGACCCCGTGTAGCCTGCAAGCGTTATAGTGCACGTCTTGGAAAACTGCGCCGTATCAAGCGCAGAAGCGGAAAATGCGCAAAGCGCCATAAGCGCCATTGCGACTACCAACCTTCTCTTCATTCTCGTTTCTCCGTTTGCGGACACCTTGCTGCGTGGCACCCTCCACGTGGCAGAGACATACCGGCACATTGTTTTGTCCTCATTATATCAACTTCCGGTGCAATACACAAGCGGACAAGACTCAATGCAATGTTTGTGAAGAATATGTGACGTTCGAAGATGCGGGTTAATAACTCAACGGGGACAATAACTCAACGGGGACAGTCCCCCACAGAAATGTCAAGGAAATGCAAAGAGAACTTGCATTTTATTTGCATTTGACACACAAAGAACTTGCACTTGTTTCTTTGATTTTCCCACCCTTTTTACGCTATCATTTTCGCATCGGCGCGCGATGTCGCCCGCCGCGAAAGGAGAAACGGAAAATGCTTGCAAAATGTCATTCAGGCGCAGTGAACGGAGTGGAGGCGCGCACGGTCGAGATCGAGGTGTGCTCGTGCGACGGCGCGCCGCAGTTCACGATCGTGGGCCTGCCCGACCAGGCGGTGAAGGAGGCGAAGGACCGCGTCTCCACCGCAATCGTCAACTCAGGCTTCAAGAAGCACGAGGCGAACGTGACCGTCAACCTCGCGCCCGCCGATCTTCGCAAGGAGGGGCCGATCTACGACCTGCCGATTGCCGTCGCGCTGCTCGCCGCCACCGGAAAGATCAAGGCCGACGAGCTAGGCGAATTCGCCCTCGCGGGCGAACTCGGCCTCTCCGGCGAAGTGCGCCGCGCACAGGGCATTCTGCCGATCGCATTAGAGATGCGAAGAATCGGAAAGAAAGGGATTCTAGTGCCGGCGGAGAACGCCGCCGAGGCGAGCGTGGTGGCGGGGATCGACGTGTATCCCGTCCGCTCGCTGCGCGAGGCGGCGGACTTCTTCACCGGCGCGCTCAGGATCGACCCTGTCTTCCGCGATCTCGCCGCGCTAGTGGCGGAAGGCGACGCCGACGCAGACGACTTCGCCGACGTCAAGGGACAGGAGTTCGCGAAGCGCGCCCTCGAAGTTGCAGTGGCCGGCGGGCATAACGTGCTCATGATCGGTTCGCCCGGCGCAGGCAAGACGATGCTCGCGCGGCGCATTCCCTCCATACTTCCGCCGCTCACGCCCGAAGAGGCACTCGAAGTGACGCGCATACATTCCGTCGCCGGGAAACTTCTTGGCGGACGCTCCCTCGTGACGCGCCGTCCATTCCGCGCCCCGCACCACACCGTAAGCGACTGCGGCCTTCTGGGCGGCGGCACGCATCCCCTTCCCGGCGAGGTCTCGCTCGCCCACCGCGGCGTTCTCTTTCTCGACGAGTTCCCCGAATTTCGCCGCAACGTGCTGGAGGTGATGCGCCAGCCGCTGGAGGATGGACACGTTGCCATATCGCGGGCCGCCGCCGCATGCGACTTTCCCTCGCGCTTCATGCTGGTGGCGGCGATGAACCCGTGTCCCTGCGGATATGCCGACGACCCCACGCACACATGCCGCTGTTCGCAACGCCAGATTCTCGCGTACCGCGGCAAGATTTCAGGTCCGCTTCTCGACCGCATCGACATCCAGCTCTCGCTCCCACCCGTCCCCTTCCGCGAACTCATCTCCGCCCCGCGCGGAGAACCCTCGTCCGCCATACGCGCGCGCGTTGTCGCGGCGCGCGAACGCCAGCGCCGCCGCTTCGCCGGACGCCCCGGCATCCACTGCAACGCCGACATGCGCTCGCGCGACCTCGCCGAGTTCTGCCGCCTCACGGCCGCCGGACAGGAACGCATGCGCCATCTTCTGCTGCAGCTTGATCTTTCCGCCCGCGCATACGACCGCGTTCTCAAGGTGGCCCGTACCATTGCCGACCTTGCAGGCTCCGACGACGTGACGGAAACACACGTCCTCGAAGCGAGCACCTGGCGCGAACTCGACCGCACCTACTGGGCCTAGACGATGCGCATCTCGCTGCCGCAGTCACCATCCGCCCGCCTCGCGTGCGCCGCCGCCCTTCTAATCGCGGGCGAGGCCGCAGGCTTCTCCATTCCGCACGTCGCCCATGCATGGCCATGGCTCGCCGCCGTGGCAGGCGTGGCACTGGCGGCGGCATGGGGATATGGCGTGCGGCATCTGCGGTGGGCCGCCATCTTCGCGGCTGGCGTAGTGCTCGCACTGCGCACCGAGGCAAAGCTCGTGAGAGCGCTCGAAGAAAACGCCGGGATTTACGGTCCAAACCGCGCCGTGGAACTGCAGGTGGACGGCAACGTCTCGGAGCCGCGCCGTCAGAAGAACGGCGGATGGCGCATCTTCTTCGCATCGCACATAGGCCCCATGCCGCTCACGGTGGCGATTCCGGCGCAGCCCGGCGCGCCTCCGCCAAACACCGGCGAAATATGGAGCGTCGACGGCGCGATCTCGTGGCGCACCGACCAAGCGAAGCGGTACGATAGACGCACGCTCTGGGTGCGGCGCAGAATCGACGCAAGGCGCGTCGCTGAAGCCGCGCCGTGGAGTCCGCGCGCGCAATGGGAGAGCGTGGGCGCCGAGCTTGCGCGCCGCGCCGGCGCGGGGCTTGAGTGGAACGAAGAGCTCGCCACGCTAAACAGGGCGATTCTGCTGGGACGCCGCGCCGACCTGACGAAGGAGAGGCGGCGCATGTTCGCAGACGCGGGAACCGTGCATCTTTTCGCGATCTCCGGGCTGCACGTGATGGTGGTGGCATTCTTCCTGGAAAGACTTCTCGCGCGCCTCGACGTGCCAGAAGGCGCGCGCGGACTCGTCTGCCTGCCGCTTGTGGCGGCGTACGTGGCGCTTACCGGCGCAAGGCCCAGCGCGGTGCGTGCGGCCGCGATGGCAGCGCTGATGCTTGCGGCGCCAGTGTTCGGGAGAAGGCCGAACGCGCTCACCGCATGGTCCGCCACCGCGTTTGCCGTCTACGGCCTCTCGCCCGAGCGGCTGTTCGACATCGGATGCACGCTCTCCTTCACTGTCATGCTGGGCATAGTGCTGTGGATGAAGTGGACGCGCTCGCTATCGCCGTGGTTCCGTCCCGGTTCGCGCTCCGCCCGATGGTGCGCCGGCATAGGCGTATCGTTCGCCGCATGGATCGCTGGCGCGCCCATCACGGCCCGCACATTCGGGCGCTTCACGCCAGGCGGGCTTCTCGCGAACATCGCAGTGATGGCGTGCGCGCACCTGATGGTGAAGACCGGCATGGGCGCGCTCGCAGCGAGCATCGTGTGCCTGCCGCTTGCGGCGATACTCAACAACTTCGCGGCGGCGCTCACCTGGACGATGGCGTTCGCGTCGAAGTGCGTGGCGGCGCTGCCAGGCGCGACGTTCGAGGTGGAGCCATGGACGGCAGGCGCGTGCATTGCATGGTACGCCGCCTGGATCGCGGCGCTCGCGCTAGTCGGCCGCGTTCTGCCCCAGCGCACTCTCGCCCCGCGCAAGTGGTGGTGACGGAACTACGTCAAACGAGCCGGTGGGTCTTCCATCTGCCGCAGCGCCAGCGGATGGCAGAGCCCGCGCATATCACCACCACGTAGGCGACCATCGTGGACCACAAAGCCGGCATGGTGTTGAAGAATTGCCTTGCCATGAACACAAGCGGCATCCAGATCGCAAACGAGCACACGAGCATCCACCAGAAGACGAAGCGCGTGTCGCCTGCGCCCTTGAGCGCGCCGGAGTAGATCATGTCGGCGGAGTCAAGCAGCAGCCACGTGAACATCAGCGTCATCAGCCGGAAGCCGAGCGAGATGAACTGCGAGCGCGCAGCAGGATCGGACGGCGCGTAGAAGGAAAGTATCGGGCGGTGCAGCAGCAGCACAACCGTTGCGAGCGTCGCAACGAACGCGAGGCCGAGAATCATCGTGCGCCTCACCGCAAGCGCTGCCTCCGCCGGGTCGCCGCGTCCCATCGCCTGCCCAACGAGCGTCTGCGCGCCCACCGAGAAGCCTATCATCGGCGCGAAGAGAAGAAAGTTCACGGTGAAGCATGTATTCGACACGGCGAGTTCCAGTCCGCCAACGCCGCCCGTCACGAACACAAATATGGTGAATGAGAGCATGTTCAGCACCTCGTACCCGCCAGAGGCGAGGCCGAAGCGCAGAACGCGCTTTGCGAGCTCCCACGCCGAAGGGATGTCCGCGTCATCCTTTCCGACTGTGCGCGTAACGCGCCTCGCCGCAATGGCCAGCGCCGCGAGCTGAACTGCCTGCGAAATCACCGTGGCATACGCCGCCCCCTTCATTCCAAGGCCAAGACATGGAATCGAGACCTCTCCGCACGACACCTCGCCGAAGATGAAAAGCGGGTCGAGAAGGATGTTCAGCAGATTGCCGGCGAGGTTCACCCAGAACACGATGCGCGTGCGCCCCAGCCCGGTGAAGAAAGAGGATGCGGCTATGTGGCCGAAAACGAACACTCCGCCGAACGCCGCCACGCGGAAGTATCCTTCGGCAAGATCCACCACGCCAGCGGAGGCGCCGGTGAGGCCGAGCAGTCTTCCGCCCCACATGGCTATCGGCAGCATCAGCGCCCCTGCCGCCCCGGCGAGCGCCAGCGCCACCCGGTAGCTCTTCACGCACGCCGTTCGGCTGCCCGCCCCGTGGTACTGCGCCACAAACACGCCGGCGTATCCCACCACCGACTGGAAGAAGCCGAGAAACAGCCACGCGAGCGCCGTGGCGGGCAGGACGGCCTCAAGGCACTCCATCGACGAACGCGCCAGATACGCGCGGTCGACGGACTGCATGACGGCGTTGTTCACCATTCCAAGCGCAAGAGGCCACACGAGCCGAATTATTTCCAGATAGGCTTTCATCTACAATCCTGTGCAATGTGGTGAAGTATATCAAACTACGCCCTCCTGCGCACGAAAAAAAGGCCTCGCTCCAGCGGGGGAGCGAGGTCTTCTCTTGCACGGTCATGGAACCGCGCGCGGATTACATCATGCCGTCCATGCCGGGCTGGCCGCCGCCATGGCCGCAGTTGCAGTCCTTCTTCTCGGGGATGTCCGTCACCATGCAGTCGGTGGTGAGCAGCAGGCCCGCGATGGAGGCCGCGTTCTGGAGGGCGGTGCGAACGACCTTGGCCGGATCGACCACGCCGCACTTCAGCAGGTCGCCGTACTCGCCGGTGCGCACATTGTAGCCGTCGGAGCCCTTCTTGGCCTTGACGTTGGCCACCACAAGGGCGGCCTCCTGGCCGGCGTTCTCCACGAGCTTGCGCAGCGGAGCCTCGATGGCGCGCGCCACGATGGCGGCACCAACGGCCTCGTCGCCAGCGAGCTGGAGGCCTTCGATCGCCTTCTGGCAGCGCAGGTACGCAACGCCGCCGCCAGGCACGATACCTTCCTCGACGGCCGCGCGGGTGGCGTGCAGAGCGTCGTCCACGCGGTCCTTCTTCTCCTTCATGGCGGCCTCGGTGGCAGCGCCGACCTTGATGATGGCAACGCCGCCGGCGAGCTTGGCGAGGCGCTCCTGCAGCTTCTCGCGGTCGTAGTCGGAAGTGGTCTCCTCGATCTGCTTCTTGATGAGAGCCACGCGTGCGGAGATGTCGGCGCTCTTGCCCTTGCCCTTGACGATCGTGGTGTTGTCCTTGTCAACCGTGACCTTCGCGGCGCTGCCGAGCATGTCGAGCGTGACGTTCTCGAGCTTGATGCCGAGGTCCTCGCTCACGAGCTTGCCGCCGGTGAGGATCGCGATGTCCTCGAGGATCGCCTTGCGGCGGTCGCCGAAGCCCGGCGCCTTGACCGCGCACACCTGGAAGGAGCCGCGCAGCTTGTTCACGACGAGCGTCGCGAGGGCCTCGCCCTCCACGTCCTCGGCGATGATCATGAGCGGCTTGCCGGTCTTGGCGACGCTCTGGAGCACGGGGAGCATGTCTTGGAGGTTGGAGATCTTCTTCTCGAAGAGCAGGATGTAGGGGTTCTCGAGAACGCACTCCATCTCCTCGGGGTCGGTGACGAAGTAGGGCGAGAGATAGCCCTTGTCGAACTGCATTCCCTCAACGACGTCGAGCGTCGTCTCGAGCGTCTTGGCATCCTCGACGGTGATCGTGCCGTCCTTGCCGACCTTGT
>JAEEGJ010025321.1_pt1 | contig 12177 bp, 7 predicted proteins | sample 8958761 | NCBI WGS metagenome assembly JAEEGJ01 (sample SAMN16246546, study PRJNA631951) | gut metagenome | biome: gut microbiome; feature: rumen; material: RS-attached | host: Bos | place: Iran: Karaj | collected 2018-10 | reverse complement strand
ATCGTTGCCATCATAAGCACATATGAAACCGTGGCCGGCAAAGAACTCGCGCCAACTATCGTTCTCGTTCTCAATACCTGACATATCGTTGTGGGCATGGTCGCCGGCGATACACATCAGAGCATGAAGGGTCAATGTCACATTCTGCTTCACCTTACCCTGTTCCTGCATACGCTGATAGAGGTCATCGAGCAGATTATCTTCCTGGTCAACAGTAGCTACGAAATAGTTGGCATTTTTCTTCTGCAGGGCAGCCTCCAACTGGTTGTAGCGGATATTACCGTTACCGTAGTTATATCCCTCAGGGTTACCATGACCTAAGAAAGCCATCACGTTATCGCCCTCAACATACTTACTGAACTGGTCGTCAAGAGCTGTGGCAACAGCCTCGACATCGTCTTCCTCGGCCATCAGAGGACCGCCAACGAAGACCTTCACGCCCTCCTCCAGATACTGACCATCGAGGTCGCCATAGACATTATTCTTAAAATCCTTGATGTAAGAGTCGCGCAGACGGAGGAACTCCTCACCAGGGATGACATGCAAAGACTGCACGCGCACCTCTTCATACTTCTGACGACCGAATGCCTCCAACCAGTAGTTGGGAGCATAGAAATCCTGACTGGCATAGTGCTCGCCCTCACGGCTACGATTGATACAGATAGCAGAGGTGAATGCGAAATAGACATCATAGTCCTTAAAAGAAGCATCACTCTCATAGTCGGCAACGATGCCCTTAAAAGTTTTGTGGGCGTTCTCCCACGTAGACCCGAAAGCCACCAGCAGCAGCGCTTTCTTGTTGCCGCTTTTGGCCTTTTTGTTTTTCACCTGGGAATCCACGGCATTCATGTACTTCTCAAAGTTACTGCTACTTGACTTGTCGTCATCGCTACAGGCCACCAAGCCTGTGCTCAATGTCATAGCCACGAAGGCCATCAAAAGAAACTTAATCCTCTTCATTGTGATTTGATTTTAATGTTGAATAATGTTGATTGTATTTGATTTTCTTTCCATGATTAAAGCGAACGACCAATGAGGCATAGACCGTGGTACCGGCAGAGGTAGTGCCTACATGGCGACCGTGAGGCGTTTCGTCCACATAGTTGAAGATATTGTCTACGCCAGCCTCGAGACCCACCCCCAGCCCCTCCCTGAGAAGGAGGGGAGTAGTTAGTATCCCATTATACCGAAGAGCCAGACGCCATATCATATATCCCTTGCCATCACCATGTTTCTCGTAATACCGCTTGGTAGATGCACGACCGTAAAGACCGATGCCCTTACTGACTGGACGCAGCATCTTACTCCCCTCCTTATCAGGGAGGGGCTGGGGGTGGGTCTTTGTCCATGTAGCATAGACATTTCCCTTATGATGGGCCGTGCCATTGATAGTCAGGCGACGGAACTGTTCTGTTTCCTCGTCATACACACTACCACGAGCCTGCAGATAGCTATAGCCGCCACCCAGAGAGAGCTCCTTTGTAGCATTCCATTTCACGCTGAGATCAAGACCTGTGGTATAGGCATTCTCCAGATTCTTGTACTGCTGCACCAGCTGTGGCTGATACTGGACGATATACTCGCCTAGTGCCTGCGAAAGAGGTATCTTCACCAGACTGATCATATGGTCCACCTTATTATAATAGCCCGTCAGACTGATATTCACCTGGCTGACGCGATATTCCGCACTCAAAGAGAAATAATTACTGGTCTGGGGCTTCAGACTAGTATTACCCAGACACAAGCCCGCCATCGTGCTCATATAGCGATAATGCAGTTCCTTGGGCGTGGGCGACTTAAAGCCCTGTGCCCATGAAGCACGCAGCGTCATATCACCAAGACTCCACATGGCACTAACCTTGGGTGTAAGATGCAGGCCAAACTGCTGGTTATGATCCAATCGCAAGCCTGCCGTTATATTCAGATTGTCGAGAGGGGACCACTCATCCTGTGCATAGAGTGCCTGCGTCCAATCGGTAGCCGTACCATCTGCCACACGCTTAGGTGCTTTCAGCCAGTCGTAACGGTAGTCGTACCCCACGCTAAGGCGCTGACTATAAGGCAATGAGAACACGCCCTTCAACTGTGCCATCATCCTGCGCTGGTCAGACTGCAGGATACGGTCGCCATCAAAATAGATAGCAGCATAAGGCGAGGGATCCGTCTCATCGATAACACCATTGAGTGAGGTGTAGTCGTAATAATAGGCATGACGATTCCAAGTGACATCGACTGTCAACATGTCTCCATTATTCATCCGCCACGACCAACCCGCAGCGGCAGCTGCATCATCGTATGACAGGTCATAATAATGAGCCACCTCGGAATCACCTCCACGCGGGTGATAGATATGCTTATGGTAGAGCATTCCCTCCGCATAGACCTCCATCCCCTTGGCCGGTTCTACGGAAAGACGCTCGGAGAGTTGCCACAGTTGGTTCTTGCTGACAGTCTTATTCATCGTATTCGTGATGATGCGTCCACCATAACGCTCGGGTGCCTCCATCGAGAAATTTTTCCAGCCATCAGAATGACGGAAATGGAAATTTGTCATACTGCGCACAGGTCCAAAGGTAAGTCCCAGAGTATTATGCTGGCGGAAATCACCATACGATCCGCCACGCGTTTCGTTTTCCAACTGAAGATTGCTTTCCTGCTTTCGTGTGATAATATTAATAACACCGGCTATAGCATCCGAGCCATAAAGTGCCGAAGCAGCACCCTTTACAATCTCTATACGTTCGATACGAGCCGGATTAATCTGTCCCAGGTCATTCTCACCACCATTATCACCATGCAGGCGTTTGCCATCAACCAAGACAAGAATATAGGAATTGCCCAGACCATTCATCTGCATCTGACTACCCATATCATCTTCATTGAAGGAGAAACTGGCAGATAGTCCGTTGAGGATTTCCTCGATGCTACGTCCGCCATATTGTTCCAAGTCACGCCGAGTGATGACTTCCGTTTGAACAGGAGCCGTTCGTAGCAGATGATGAGTGCCAGTGCCCGTCACCACCACTTCCTGCAACGAGTCGCCCTTGATGGGTTCCTGAGCTTCAGCAAAAGAGACCATCCCCAAAAGAATGAATCCAGTTATCATTAATTGCCTCATCAGCATCTTTTTTTTACCTTAAAAAGAGGACGTGCTATCTCCCGACAGGACGGCCTCCGTTTGAACTTATATAATAATACACGTATACACGTACAATGAAGGCCTGCGCCCTCGTTGATTCTACAAAAAACAAAACTTGCGTCGCACGCCCTTACATCGAGAGCATTTGACTTTTCTTCCTGTAAAAGGCTGGTCTTCAGACTTTCCTCCGCTCCCAAGCGCCTTCTCAAGCAACTGCTCAATGGCGTTTATGCTTAGGAGTCATAATGGAGTTCACTGCTGCGGGACAGTCGGAGATTCACACTCCAGTTCCCAATTAATCGCGGCTAAGCGAACCTTTCAGGGCAGTGTCACGTATGACATTGCGGGTGCAAAGATACAACTTTTTTTGAAAACCAAACATTAATTCAGGAAAAAGTTCGTATATTTGCACCCGATTTGGTGATTTCCCCGTGATCCACGGGGGAAGAGAGGGAATCAGGTGAGAGACCTGAACAGTGCCCGCTACTGTAATCTCCATTATGAAAAGCCTAAGATATCCACTGAGGCAATCGGGAAGGAAGGCTTTTTGGAGAGAGTCAGGAAACCTGCCAGTCATTACGAACATTGACACGAACGCCCCGGGAATAGGGTTTCGGAAGAAAGTTAAAAAAGTGAGAAGAAAGAAACTATTGCTGATGCTTGCACTGTGGCTTATGGTCGCAGCGGTTTCCTTTGCCCAAAAGTCACGACAGAACGCGATGCGCGACTCCGTGACACTTGACAACGTTACCGTTTTGGGTAAGAGCAAGACACAGCAACTGCGCGAGGGTGCCCTTACCGTCAACGCCATCGATGTACGTTCGATGATAAGCAGCATCAGCAACCTGAACAGTCTGATTGACCACACAGCAGGTGTGAAGATACGCGAGGAAGGTGGACTGGGCAGCGACTTCGACCTGAGCATCAACGGAATGTCTGGCAATGCCGTGAGATACTTCATCGATGGTGTGCCCCTGGATACAAAAGGCTCAGGCGTCACGCTTGCCAATCTGCCCATCAGTATGATTGACCATGTAGAAATATATAAAGGTGTAGTACCTACGTGGCTCAGTAGCGATGCCTTGGGAGGAGCCGTCAACGTGGTGACCAATCGCAAGAAGACAAACTACCTTGATGCCTCGTATGGCATAGGTTCCTTTCACACCCATAAAGCCGACCTCAACGCGCAGTATATCTTTAAGAACGGACTGACCATCCGCCCTACCCTTGGCATCAACTACTCTAAGAACGACTACAAGATGCGAGGTGTGGAACTATGGGACGAGACGGCACGAAAGTTCCTGCCACAAGACCGCAAGCGTTTTCACGATGCCTACCTTTCATTATTAGGACAGGTGGAAGTGGGCTTTACGGATAAATGGTGGGCCGACGAGTTCTTTGTCAGCGCATCCTACCAGCAGACGGATAAAGAACTGCAGACAGGACAGGTGCAGACACGTGTCATCGGTATGGCAGATAAGCAGTCAAAAGCCTGGAGCGTTGGCGCCCGCTATCAGAAACGCGCGTTCCTGTTGGAAGGTCTCAATGCCAACTTCTCGTTCTCTCACACCTGGGACCATTCTATCGCCACAGATACCGCTCACCGCCAGTACGACTGGAACGGCGACTATATAGTCAGCGGACATAACGAGTTGAACGGCAGAAACTTCAAACGGAGGCATATTAAGCGACCCATGACGAATGCGCGAGCCGAACTGAACTACCTATTCTCTGACGAACACATGCTGAACATCAGTTATGCGCTGAATCGTACAGGAAACAACCGCTGGGATGATGTGGACCAGGAGTTTGAGCCTGCCAATGACGTACTGGCCAAGCATATCATCGGACTGGCCTATAACCAGTCGTTAATGCAAGGGCGGTGGTACAACACCTTCTTTGTGAAAGACTATATCAATTATCTGTCAGTAGAACAGACAGACCTGGCTTTCCTGACCAACTCGCGAGACGTGACCGGTTCAAACACCCAAAACAACATTGGCGGAGGCATAGGCAGCCGATTTGAAATTATCAGACCATTGGCTATCAAAGCCAGCTATGAACATAGCGTTCGACTGCCCCTGGCAAGAGAACTATTGGGCAACGGTACTACTATCTACGCCAATATGGCATTAAAGCCTGAGTGTAGCGACAACCTAAACCTAGGCCTCTTTGGTACGTTGCAATACGGACAACACACCTTTTACTATGAAGCCAATGGTTTTCTGCGATTTGTGGACAACTATATCCAACCACAAATAGCCGAGAAAGAAGGTATGATGCAATACACCAACGAACCTGCCGTGCATATCAAAGGTATTGAGGGTGAGGTGCGCTACAACTGGGATAAGCGTCTGCAGATAGTGGGCAACATGAGTTGGCAAGATGCGCGCAACCGTCAGGAATACCTGACTAACGGGCAGCCCAATGCCACCTTCAACAATCGCGTGCCCAATCGTCCTTGGCTGTTCGCATCGACAGAAGCCCACTACTCGTTCTTCGACCTTTTCCAAGAAAAAGACCACCTGACCGTGAGTGCCGACTATCAGTGGGTCCATTGGTTCTTCTTGTCGTGGGAGGCCTACGGCAGCAAGAGTACCAAAGCCCGCATTCCGACAAAGAATACCATAGGTGCAAATATCACCTATTCATGGTGCCGCAACAGATATAGCGTCTCGATAGACTGCGACAATCTGTTTGATGCAACGACCTACGACAACTACAAGTTGCAGAGACCAGGTCGCACACTGTTCGCCAAGTTCAGGCTATTATTACAATAAACAATATAACAACTGATTTAAATTCAAAAGACAAAATGAAAAAACTAAGTTTCCTTCATTCGCTGATGGCAGTACTGATGATCACCGCTGCCTTCACAGCATGTTCTGAAGATGATGACAACGGTACTTCCGGCTCATCAAAAGGTGCCCACTACGACCTGACTATTACAGTAGGAAAGCATGGTGGTATGGCAAAATCAGAGACCCACGTGACACTGAGCGTGGCTTCGCTGAGCGACCCCGACACAACTATCACGTTCGACGGCAAGGGTGTTGAGATTACCGACTACACAATTGAAAGCATCTACGACGACGAGTTCATGTATCAGGTGCCCTCTTCAAAGGACCGTTTCTCTAAACTGCAGTTGAAGGACAACAATCTGACTGTCGTTCAGGAGCAGAAGTTCGACCAAAACACTTACGCTCCACGTAACTACACCCACGCATGGCTCGACAAGAACACCTTGCTTATCATGTCAACAACTGATGACCACACAAAGGTAATTTGGACAAAGTTGAACACCAAGGACATGAGCATCATTGCAGAGGGTTCATTGGACGACATCAAGGTGGCAGAAGGATATAACGTATTGACAACCAGCGGAATCGTGGCTTATCGTAAGAGCGACAACAAACTGTTCTATTTCTTCTATAACAAGAAGGAGACCAGTGGTAGCAACAAGACCTCTAACGAGCCTTACTTCCGTATTGCCGTTATCAACGCAGAGACCATGGCTGTTGAAAACGAGATTGTCAACACAGAAGCAGAGCAGTGTACAGCCTCAGCCTATGGCGAACTGCTTCAGAACACTATCTTCTTTGATGAGAACGACAACCTCTATATCTCTTGTTTCAGCAAGGTAAGCAAGAAGAACATCGGTAGTCTGCTGCGCATCAAGAAAGGCGAGTTCAACTTCGAAGAGGGTTACAACGCCTTCCCTGCTTCTGAAGCTAAAGGAAAATTGCTGACCGTGCAGTATCTTGGCAATGGCAAAGTACTGGCATACTCTGGCGACAACGCCGCTGGTACAGGTATTCAGGACCCTGCTTATTACTATTCTATCATTGACATAAACGCCAAGACTGCTACTCGCTTGCAGTATAACGGTGAGGATATCGCCTATAGCGCAGGCAGCTTCTCTCAGCGCTCTGCCTATAACGCCAAGGAGAACAAGGCCTACTTCGGTGTGAGCAACGATACAGAGAACCGTATCTATATCTACGATGTGGCTACTGGCAACGTGAGCCTTGGTTCAAAACTGGCCACCGGCGTTTATTTCGACCAGATCCGTTTCTTTGAAAAATAAGACGTATGACACCAATCACTTTCCTATCGCTAGGCCCCGGCGACCCTGAGTTGCTGACCTTCAAAGCCGTGAAGACCTTGAAGGATGCTGATGTGGTGATGGTGCCTGCCACAAGGAATCGTGAGGGGACAATGAAATCACGTGCCACAGAGATTATCAGCGAGTGGTGCGACGACAACCGCTTGATGGTTTATGAGCTACCCATGCTCAAAGACCGTCAGGCGGTCTCCTTGGTTTATGACAGCATCTTTGCGGATTGTGTCAGGCTCTATCATGAAGGAAGCCGCATCGTGGTAGCCGTAGAGGGAGACGTAAGCATCTATGCCTCTATCCATTATGTGATGGAACGCTTAGAAAAAGAATGTATCCCCGTGGAACAATCGGCGGGCATCCCTTCATTCATTGCTGCTGCAGCCTCAGCAGGACTGTCGTTAGTCAGTCAGCAACAGCGACTCACCATTCTGCCAGGCGATGCTGACGCAGAGACGCTTCTTCAGCTATTAGACAGCAATCATGTGGTTGTCGTGATGAAACTATCACAATGTCAGGAGGCAGTCAAAGAATTCCTGCGTCGGAACCCACAAACCGTTTGTCATTACTTCGAAAATGTAGGCACGCCCGAAGCCTATCATACCACGTTGTGTGACGAGATTCAGTCTCGTCAATTCCCCTATTTCTCACTTTGCGTCATCTATCCTGCTTGATTTCGCAAAAAACTTTGTACCTTTGTCACCTGTATGAAGTCGGCATTTCTCATAGCAGCACCTACCAGCGGCAGTGGTAAGACAACCATTGCACGCGGGCTGATGGCTCTTCTCACACAGAAGGGCTATAGCGTGCAACCCTTTAAATGCGGCCCCGACTATATAGACACGAAATTTCACAAGGCCGTATGCGGTCGTGCAAGTATCAATCTGGATACTTTCATGGCTACCCCCAAGCATGTACGCCACATCTTTGAACAGTATGGCAAAGAGGCCGACATATGTATCGTTGAGGGTATGATGGGACTCTTTGATGGCTATGAGCGCGATAAGGGGTCCTCGGCCGAGATTGCCAGCATTCTGCAGTTGCCTGTCATTCTGGTTGTCGATGCCAAGAGTGCAGCCTACTCTATGGCACCACTGCTGCAAGGCTTCATCAACTTCCGAAAGGACGTGCATATCGCAGGTGTGATATTCAACAAGGTGGGGTCATCAAGACATTTTGAGATGCTCCGTCAGGTATGCGACGATTTGCAGATTACCTGTTTTGGCTATCTTCCAAAAAACAGTTCGCTGGAGCAAGGCTCACGCTACCTGGGGCTGGACTTCTCTGAAAAAATAGAAAACGAGGAACTCATCAACTTGATAGAGTCGCATATCGATTGGAAAAGCATCTGTTCCTCGTTAGTCCGAGAGCGACGGACTGTGCGTCCGAAGGCGACGGACTGTGCGTCCGAAGGCGACGGACTGAAAGTGAGCTGCGCTCTCAATGCAGAAAGTTTCAGTTTCATCTATCAAGAAAACATCGACTCATTTGCCTCCGTCAGTTTCTTTGACCCAGAAAAAGACATACCCTCGCTGGAAGGTATAGACCTGCTCTATCTGCCAGGCGGCTACCCAGAGAAGCATGTAGAAGCCTTAGTCAGGAACGAAGTCTGCAGGAAGGCTATTCGAGACTATGCCCTACAAGGCGGAAGAGTCATTGCGGAATGCGGAGGGATGATGTACCTCTGTGAAAAAATCATCACCGACGATGGCGAATATCCTATGTGCGGCGTGCTGCCCTACACCATCACGGCACGCAAGGCAGACCGCAAGTTATCCTTGGGTTATCGCCGCTTTATGCTCGACGGTAAGGAATATCGCGGACACGAATTCCATTACACCCAATTCGTAGAAACACCAGAAAGCGTCACACAGGTCTATAATGCCAAAGGCGAACCTGTGCCAACGCCTGTATTCAGATACAAAAACGTATTAGCAAGCTATACGCACCTCTATCAAATATGAAACAATCTCTCCATCCCATCATGTTCGCAGGTACAGGTAGCGATGTAGGCAAAAGCATCGTTGCTGCAGCATTCTGTCGCATATTCAAGCAGGATGGCTACGAGCCTGCACCCTTTAAGGCACAGAACATGGCGCTGAACTCATACGCCACGCCAGAGGGGCTGGAGATTGGACGTGCCCAGGCTGTACAGGCTGAGGCAGCAGGCATTCCCTGTCATACGGACATGAACCCGCTATTGCTGAAGCCCCAAAGTGACCATACCTCACAGGTTATCCTGCACGGACGTCCCATCGGCAATAAGGATGCGTATGACCTTTTTCGAACGAAAAACGGAGAACGGAGAACGGAGAGGTATGATTACTCTCAAGAAGACAAATCCAAAGGAAAGTCTAATCACACCTCTCAGTTCTCAACTCTCAACTCTCAGTTTAGACAAGAAGTCCATGCCGCCTTCGACCGTCTGTCCTCACGCTACAACCCCATTGTGATGGAGGGCGCAGGCAGTATTGCAGAGATAAACCTGAAGGACAGAGACCTGGTCAATATGTCTATGGCTCGCCATGCTAAGGCAGATGTTATCTTAGTAGGCGATATCGACCGAGGCGGTGTCTTCGCCAGCGTCTATGGCAGCATCATGCTTCAATCGCCAGAGGACCGCAAACTCATCAAGGGCATTATCATCAATAAGTTCAGGGGCGACATGCGTCTCTTCGATGAAGGCAGAAAGATGTTGGAAGACATCTGTGGGGTACCAGTACTTGGTGTTATACCTTATTATAAAGATATCTATATTGAGGAGGAGGACAGCGTCAGTCTGGAGAAGAAGCGTAAGCAACTGGCAGAGGGAAAGGTAAACATCGCAGTTGTGCTGCTGCGTCATATCAGCAACTATACTGATTTCGACTCGCTGGAACGCGACTCACGTGTCAACCTCTTCTATACTAACAACACGCAAGACATCAGTCAGGCGGACATTATCATCCTGCCTGGCACGAAGTCAACCCTCGACGACCTTATGGAACTGCGTCGCAACGGTTGTGCACAGGCCATCCAGCGGGCCCATCGCGAGGGAAAAACGGTTATCGGCATCTGTGGCGGCTACCAAATGCTGGGGCAATCTATCGACGACCCAGAAGGTATAGAAGGTGATATCAAACATCTGCCGGGACTCGGTCTGCTGCCTATCCATACCACGATGGGAGCCACAAAAACGACAAAGCAAGTTACGTTCCAGTTTCAGGGAGAGACCTGTCAGGGCTACGAGATTCATCAAGGCAACAGCGATACCAATGAGCTCATCCTCCAGACCGATCACTGTATCGGCACTTATATCCACGGTTTCCTCGACAATGCAGCAGTTATTGAGTATGTGTTAAGAGGTAAGAAGTTAGAGGCAAGAGGTGAGAGGGCTGTTTCTTATCGCGATTTCAAGGAGCAGCAGTACGACAAATTGGCTGAGCACGTACGTCAGCATGTAGATATAGAACGCATCTATCAAATACTCTCAAGCAATGATTAAAGGACACGGTGACGATATATATGAGTATGAAGGCATCAAGAGCGACTTTTCGTCGAATATCTGCCAGAATCTAGCTGCCTGCCAGGCAGTAACAGACTATCTGTCAAAACGCCCAGAGTTGTTAGCGCATTATCCAGAGCCTGAGGCATGGTCACTGGAAGAAAAACTCGCTGAGCGTGAAAACGTCAGTCCTGAGAATATTATCGTCACCAGTGGTGCTACTGAGGCCATCTACCTTATAGCCCAGACTTTCCGCTATCAGCCGCACATACCGCAGCCAACATTCAGCGAATATGCCGATGCCTGCAAAATATTCTCCCCTTACACAAAGAGTAAGAATAGTATCTGGATATGCAATCCCAATAACCCCACAGGACTCATGCTTTCTACCGGGAAGCTGGATGACGCTCTGTTTTATTTTAATCTGGTCGTCATAGATCAATCGTACGAACACTACACCACCCAACCTCTCATGACAGCAGCAGAAGCCATCAGGAGAAAGAAAATTATCCTGCTGCACTCCATGACAAAGACATACGCTGTACCAGGACTACGCTTAGGCTATATTGTTACTTCGAGGCAGTTGGCTGAAAAATTGCGAAAGAACCTGCGCCCATGGAGTGTATCCTCATTAGCTATTGAGGCTGGTAAGTTCCTGCTTCAGCATGACGAACTCATCTGTCGGCCCAACCTTGCAGAAGCTCAACGATTACAAGATATGCTCAGTCATATTGAAGGTATAAGTGTTGAAGCTACTCAGACCAATTTCATGCTCTGCCGCCTAGAAAAACCTTCAGCTCATGACCTTAAAGAGTATCTGGCTCGTGAGCATCATATTCTCATTCGCGACTGTTCCAACTTCGAAGGTCTAACACCCAGCCATTTCCGCATCGCATCACAGACACCTTCTGAGAATGATGCACTTGTAGATGCCATCAACCAATATATCACATCAAGAAATGGATAACTGGATGATTGCCATATTGCCCCTGCTCGTTGGTTGGTTTCTCGACCTTATCTTTGGCGACCCATCCAGATTGCCCCACCCTATTGTGTGGTTCGGCAAAGCCATTGCTTTCTTTGAGCATCGGCTGAATAAAGGAAGTCATCGAAAACTGAAAGGCGCACTCGTAGCCATAGGGCTCATCATATCCGTTTTTGTAGTCACTTATCTCATTCGTCACTATCTCAATTTACTCCCCTCCATTACAGGGAGGGGCTGGGGGTGGGTCTTCGACTCTATCCTCGTCTTCTTCTGCCTGGCCGGCACCACCCTCATCCGTGAAGTACGAGAAGTATTCCTGGCCGTGGACCGTTCACTGGAAGAAGGCAGGAAGCAGGTGGCCCGTATCGTGGGCCGCGACACGTCAGAATTGTCGGCACAGGAGGTAAGAACGGCAGCCTTGGAAACACTCGCAGAGAACCTGAGCGACGGTG
>JAEEGJ010025319.1_pt1 | contig 12177 bp, 13 predicted proteins | sample 8958761 | NCBI WGS metagenome assembly JAEEGJ01 (sample SAMN16246546, study PRJNA631951) | gut metagenome | biome: gut microbiome; feature: rumen; material: RS-attached | host: Bos | place: Iran: Karaj | collected 2018-10 | reverse complement strand
AGTTTGAACGAGATTTCCATGAACGTCACTTAACGGAATACGCTTTGAATTTGTATGCCAATTCTCAAACAATGGATTTGCTGGCAAGAGCAAATGATGCAGCGCCTTTCTTGTTGTATGGAATGGACTTGACGCAAGGGAAATCATTCGATGCCGTTCAAGACCCATTCATCAATCATGAGATGGATAAGCATAGCGAAAAGATTTATGTGTATGGTATTGACTCCGCATTTATGACAGAGTACGACGAGTACGGCTATCCCATATTGAATGAGGATAGCGATATCTATCCCTTGACGCTGCTTGTAGATAATACGATGCGAGACGGTGAACTCAGGTTAGCTGTTCCTACACTGGACGATGGGGATGAAGCAGAGAATGTTACCATTGATGTCCCACAATTTGAATATGCATAATGGAAACGAAAGAGCAAGAAAGGAAATGGCATCTGATTCGCAACGATAATGGCGAATGGATAAGTGATGAGAACGTGGTTTTCCTCACAGCAGTAGAAGCAAGGTCTTTGCAAATCAAGGCCAAGCTGGCAGGCAAGAAATTGGATCTCCAGCATGGATATGATGGGACTTTGTGGTGTTATAATCATGAATTTTTTAATCTAAACAATATTCCTATGGGCAAAAAAGACTTACTTAAAAAAATTCAAGAGGTGACAGGATATGATGGTATAAAATTCCCTGCGCAAATTAGTTTTTCAATAAGTAATAAGACTCTGGTTATCCATATTAGCGGTACAGGGGTAAGAGACAACATGCAGACTGATGGTTCTGCGTTTGAGGGATGGGCTATTAGTCTTTTAGCCTGGTTACCAGAAGATATTACACAAGTCATGTTGAACTGGGATAATCCTGAGTACAGCAAAGATAAGGAAATGCGTAATAAGCAGGAGAAGCATTACAATCGTTTTGTTATGCGAGCAATGTTTTTTGAAAAGAACTTTGAATGGGCATTCATTGATGAAAGTAGGCGAAAAGAGATTGATGATGTTAAAAGAGTTATGCCTCTCTTAGTTATGAATTATCCAAAATCTGATAGCAAAGAGAAAGTAGCAGAAAGTGACAAAGTCAATAAAGGCGAAGCTAAATTGGAGAGACAAATAGTTAATGCATTAAGGAGAGATATCGAATTGTCGGATCATCAACTTCCTGTTGGCTTGTTCAAGAATGATGTTAAGTCCATTAACAATTATACGCCACGAGGTGCGAGTCAAATAGATATTTGGCAGTTGGAAAACGATGTAATGAGAATATTTGAGTTGAAGGACGAAACTAACAATAAGATTGGCATAATTTCAGAATTGTTGTTCTATGCTAATACAATCAGTTTGCTTGTTAATGGAAAAATAAGATTTCCAGATTCACTGAAATTGGAAAAGAAAAACTATCGCCATATTCAAGAACTCAGTTCTGCAATTGAACATCATGAAATAAACTATGTCGAGGCTGTTTTCTTAAATTATTCCTTCCACCCTCTTATTGGAGGTCGAATGGACAGGGTGTTATCTATTCTTAATCTTGGAATGAAGAATGTACATGTGGTATTTAAACACATGAGTGTAAACAATATGCTTTGTATATGAACATTATAATCCATCGCGGCACTCACCAAATAGGTGGTTGTGTCACAGAATACGAGTATGACGGTTGGCGGTTGTTCGTTGACTATGGCGAAGAACTGCCTGGAGGGCCTAAGTCTGGAGATTTGCGGATAGAAGGCTTGACTCATGGTGATATATCGAAGAGTGCTTTGCTTATTACGCACTATCATGGTGACCACATCGGCAGTATCACAAAACTGCCCAAGGAACTCCCCATCTATATAGGCAAGGTTGGGCGTGAGATTCAGTTGGTTCTGTCAGATCATCTTAAATCAGTAGATGGTATTCATCAGGAAATGTTTGAACGGTTGCAGCATGCCAACACATTCGAAGCAGGGAAGGGCTTCTCTTTTGGTCCTTTCTCCATGATGCCTATAACGGTTGACCACTCTGCTTTTGATGCTTATGCCTTTAAAATCGAAGCTGGAGGAGTGAGTGCGTTCCATACAGGCGACTTCCGTACACATGGCTTCAGGAGCAAGAAACTGCCAGAGATCATCCGGAAATATGTGGGAATGGTTGACTATGTAGTTTGTGAAGGAACCAACGTTGCCCGCCCCGATGCAACGAATCAGACAGAACGGGAATTGCAACAGCAGTTTGAGAAACACTTCAAGGCAAACAAAAGCAATGTGGTTTACCTATCCTCTACCAATATCGACAGGCTTTTTTCTCTTTATCATGCAGCTCTGCGTACGAAACGTGTGTTCTTGGTTGACGCCTATCAGAAGAAAATCATGGATGTTGTCACACAGAAAGATTCTCTATGGGGCAAATCAGAACTCTACCAATATGGGGAATATGAACCTAAAGTTTTAAAATACGATAAAGGCGAGTTTTTAGTTACGGATGAGTTTAAGGATTTTCTCGACAAATTAGGCTACGTCCTCATTGCACGTGCCACTCCGCGCTTTGATCATCTCATAGCACACCTTCCTGGAGAGAAACAAAAGTATCTGTCGATGTGGGATGGATATGTCAAGGAGGGGGCAGATGCCTATAACAAAAATCTTGCCGACTCGTTGGGCAAAGACTTTAAATACATGCACACCAGTGGTCACTCAGACATGAATAGCATGCGTGAGGTATTCCACTTGCTCCATCCCAAAGCGCTCATCCCTATACATACGGATGCACCAGAAAAATTCGCAGAACAATTCTCTGACGAATGGCCTGTGAAACTGCTGAATGATGGTGATAGCGTTTCCGCACTCTAATTGGATATTTATACATGAAAATATTGCACCTCTCGGACACTCATGGCTTGCATCACCGCATAAAAGATATGCCTGAGGCTGATGTCATCGTTCATAGCGGTGACATTAGTAATAATGGCACAGAAGAAGAGGTGCTTGATTTTCTGAATTGGTACATTGAACTGCCCTATCCGCACAAGATATTCGTTACCGGCAATCACGATCTCTGTCTTTGGGATGCAGAGGGGATAGAGGATTTGCCTAATAACATATACTTTCTCCAGGACTCAGGTGTTGAGATTGACGGAATCAAGTTCTTTGGATTGGCTTATAACCACCCAGAAGCCTTGATACCATTTGGCACAGACATTGTTGTTACCCATGAGCCACCTGTTATGATTCTTGACGAGTCGGTAGGCATCCATTGGGGTAATGCCCCATTAAGGAACTGCATAATGGAGGTGAAGCCTCGTTATCACCTCTTTGGTCATTCTCATGGTGGCTATGGAACCACAAAGCAAGACAACATCGTGTTTTCCAATGCCGCCTTGCTCGATGACATGAATCGTCTTGCCAGAAAACCAAGATTATTCTTGATGTAGTCCTCTGATTTAGGTTGACTACCTCTGTTGCCTAACCCTAAGATAGGTTGACTCGGTTAAACGTTAAAACTTTTTTATGTTGACTCTTGCCCTTTAACCCTGCTGCTGGTTGACGGCTTAGTCATTAACCCTATTCTTAGTTGACAGTTGAGAGAGTTGGAAACTTGCATTTCAATCGCCCATAACTCGCCCCGCGAGGTTACGGCTCGTTGAGGTTGAGGTTACGGCTCGTCGATGACGAGGTTACGGCTCGTTGTTGATGAGATTACGTCTTTCAATCAGCCCTTCTATATGCAGCCTTGTGACTTTTACACTATTAGTCTTTTGTACTTAATTTTGTCATCCTGGTTATTTTTTAGGGAAAAATACATTTGATTTCGGAAATAATTCGTAATTTTGCAGCAGACAATTAAGCAGACATCATATAATCAGATTTATGAGTAAGCACGAGATTCCATTTCTTACTGCATGCATACAGGCATTTGCCCACCGTTTTGCTATGACAAGGCAAGCGGCTTTCAGATATTTGCATGAACACAAAGGGCTTGCCTTCTTGATCGAATTCTATGATGTAGAGCATCTTCAGTCCATAGAGGAGACGATAGACGACGTACTGATTATCTGCAAAAAAAATGGAGGAACCTTAGCATGACACTCTATCATGGCTCCAATGAAGATATTCAAACCATTGACCTTGAGAAAGGGCTGAGGTTTAAGGATTTTGGCAAGGGGTTCTATCTGACTCCAGATAAAACGACCGCCATACGAATGGCACGAAAGAAAGCAAGGCTTTTTGGGGGCACCCCCACGCTCATCACCTACGAGTTGTCTGAATCTGCGCTAAATTCAGTACTGAAAGTAAAGATATTCCCAGAGAAGGCAAGCGTAGAGTGGTTCCTATTCGTTGATGCTAATCGTGACAGAAACCACCAACAGCCCGTTCATGATTATGACATTGTTATTGGACCAATTGCCGATGATGGTGTGGTTCTGCAACTGACAAACTATAGAGAGGGTATTTACTCTCCGGAACAGGCATCAAAGTTGCTTCAAGACAAATTTCTTGACCAGCAGTACTATTTTGGTACACAGCGAGCATTGAACTTCCTTCATAAGACAAACAGCGAGACCGTATGAATCAGCCCACTCATCACCAAATAGCAACCTATCTGACTAATTACGCATTGAGCGAATTGGTGAAGTACGTTATGGAAGATACTGGATGCTCGGTAGAGCAAGCAATGGAGCGAGTCTATAACTCATCACTGATGCCTGCCTTGCAAGATGAAGAGGGGGAACTCTACGTGCAGAGTCCTGCCTATCTTTACGAACTGATGAACGAATCACTTCGTCAGGTTACTCGTTGAGGACGAGGTTACGGCTTTCAATCTGCCCTCCTATATGCTGCCTTGTGACTTTTACACTATTCTCCTGCATTAAGTTTTATTGTTGTTTGCTTGCGGATGTAGCAGAAAAGTTGTATATTTGCTGTCGAATTTGAATCATCAACGATAGGATATGAATAAAATATGTAACAAGTGGGTGCTTGCTGCCGCCCTTGTCTGCAGTTGTATGATTACTTTCCCACCAATTCCTTTTTGTGAGAGACTCTTACGAAGACGGGGATAAACTCTTTGTGTACCTTGGTGGTGACGGTCTGTCCGCCCTCGAAATGCTCGGCCGTATGCACTTCTTCCCATCCGCCTTCCGACTTGGGGAGATAGGTCTTCCATTCTTTGGCACCCGGCTCGGTGATGGGGCTGACGAGCAGGGAAGGACCGAACATATACTCGTATTTCTGTTGCAGGGCCTGAGGGTCGTCAGCAAAGTCGAACACCAGCGGGCGCATCAGGGTGTAGCCCTCCGACGATACGCGCTTGGCGCATTTCCTGATATAAGGCAGCAGTTGCTCACGCTCTTCCAGACATAGCTTAAAGAGCTGCTGGGCCTCCTTGCCGTAGTTCCAGGGCTCTGTATTGCTCATATAGCCATGCACTCGCATCAAGGGCAGATAGACACTTGTCTGAATCCAGCGCAGCATCCGCTCGATATAATCCTGATTGGAATATTGGTCGGCGGGACGGAAGAAGCCACCTGCGTCGTACGTCCACCAGGGGATGCCGGCGGCCTGCATGCCTAAGCCTGCCGTAATCTGACGGCGGAAGGTCTCCCAATCGTTGCCCACATCACCGCTCCACATCGCAGAGCCGTAGCGCTGGATACCAGGGAATCCGCAACGGGTGAGGATCATCGGCTCCCGGCCTGCCTTCACCAGTCCTTCATAGACCGTCTTGTTCACCAGCAGGGGATAGACATTGCGCACCAGCTCGCCGCTCCATTTGCCATTGTTCACACGGCGGCCTGCCAAGTCGTCGTTCTCGGGTTCTGTGGCATCCTGCCACCAGGCATCGATACCTAAGGGCACCAGCCGCTCGCTGAAGTTCTTCCAATAGGCTGCGGCAGCATCGGGATTGAAGAAGTCAATCCAGTCGGTATGGGGGATATAGTAGTTGTCCTGCACCATCTGGCGGCCCACGGTGGAGTTCTTGTCAATCTTCGACCACACGCTCACCATCAATCGGATGCCCATCGCGTGGAGGCTGTCGGTAAGGGCCTTTGGGTCAGGATAGTACTGCTCGTCAAACTGCATCGAGTTCCAGCCGTATTTGCCCCAGTACTGCCAGTCTTGTACTATCATGCTGATGGGCATCTCTTCCTTCTTGAAACGATTGGCAGTCTGGAGAATCTCTTCAGAGGAATGGAAGCGTTCGCGGCAGTGGATATAGCCCAGTGCCCATTCCGGCATGGGAGGACACTGCCCCGTCAGTTCCCGATAGGTGGCGATAATCTCGTCGGGTGTGCCCACAAATACGGTATAGTCGACTGCCTGTGCCTTGGGCGAGAGGAAGGTGGTCACGTCGTCCACCTTGTCGAAATAGACAATCGGATTGTCACCTCTGTTCAGTTCGGCAGATACTTTGTGACGTCCTTTTTCCAAATGAACGATGGTCGATGCCGTGGGAGGTAGCCAGGTGTTTTGCATCTCAATGACCGTCTTGCCGTCGATGACCAGGTTGTGCCTGCGGGCCATCTTCTGGCATACGTCCAGCAGCAGCCTGTAGTCACCGGTCTCAGGAACAACCATCTCTGCCTCGAAAAGATGGCGTTGGCGCACTTCTCGTCTGCCGCCTTCCGTTGTGGTGACGTTTACCGTTTCACTGGCACCAGCACCTTCCTGCCTGATGAGTGGAAGACTGTTGCGGCAGGGGTTGAATTCCGTCAAGCCGTAGTTGTTCCACAGAATGCCATAGCCCTTGCTTGACAACAGCATGGGAATGGATATCTGTGTGTTCACCTGCGTCAGCCTGCGAGAGAGCCCGCGTACATTGCTATAGCCGTCCTGGAACTGTCCGAGGCCATAGAGGAATTCGTCTTGGGGCGAGTCAAATTCAAGTCGGGCTTCCAATTCCGATGTATTCGAATCAGACTCCTGCAATTCGTGGCTGGTGGCAGTGAAAACCACTTTCCCCTGCTTGTCTTTGATCTTCAGCTGATGGGTTCCGGCATCGATATCCACTTTGATCTCACAGTTCTTCACCCAGTCGTGCTTCACATACAGCCAATCGGGCAGTTGTACCCCATGATATTTGTTGCTCTTGGGAACGTACCGTACTCTGACGGCATTTTTTGCGACGGGCATGACGGTCAGGTCACCTTCCACGCCCATCATGGTCTCATGGGCCTGCACAGGATTGACGCTCAACAGGCTCAAGGCTACAGTCAGCAGCCAGCCGATGGCAGATTGAATAGTTCTTTTCATATTGTTCGCAAAGGTACGAAAAATCTCACAATAATCACACATTTATCCGAAAAAGTTCGGTAAATGGCCAAGTTGGAAAAGTAAGCCGATATGACGAAGACAGTTTGTCTTTTCCTGAATACATTTTTAAATGTATAAATGTTTAATTTTCAATAGTAATTCTTCCTTTTACATGTTTATAGCCAGACACATCGCCGCCAAGCGTATCTTTGATGTAGTTCGCCAGGGTTATGTACGTCTGCTCTGTGGTTTGCTCTATGAGCTTGGCATTTCTTAGTATGCCATAGAAGCCGGAAGTGTAGTAGTCGCTAATGCCTATTGTGTATTGACGATTAGGCAGAAGGGGTTCGTATTCGGATGTTTCACGGTTAATCACCTGAACATCGGTGATGGTATGGTCGCTGGCATGAAGGGTAAACTTCATACCAGAGACCTGAGGGAAGAATCCGTCTTCTTGCGGATATTTTTCCGTACACTTCTTCAGCAATTCCAGTATCATCTCTCCGGTTACCTCTATCTTGCATGTAAGGTTGTAGAAAGGCAATGTGCTGATGGTGTTGCCAAGGGTTATCTTGCCTGCCGGAATATTGTTGCGGATACCTCCGCCGTTTATCAATCCTATGTCCGCATTGCAGCGTTCACGGAAGGCATCGGCACAGAGGTCTGCAAGGTTTGTCTCGCCTTTTCGAACAAGGCGATTGCCTTCACTGTCATTGATGGTCAACTCGAAGTTGCTCGTGCCAAGCACCTTGTTGGTTTGTGCTTCCATCAGGTGCTTGATGCTGTCTGTGGTTGTTGTAACGGCATTGCTGGTGTATGGGATGTCGTTGAGGGAAATCAGCGAGGTGGAGATTTTTCCGTCTGTTGTGATGACCAGCTTGCCGATGTTGGCAAACCCTGTGCCTGTCTGAGATACGGGAATGTCTTTCTTGTCAAGGTCTTCTGTCATGTCTTGTGGTATCACCGAATGGGTGTGCCCGTCCAGTACGACATCAATGCCTCTTACCTGGCTGACAAGTGTATGGGAGTCGATGTGTACTACCCTAGAAAAAGTTGAATGGTTTTTACCTTAACCCTGCCATAGGTTGAATGCCTGTTGAGTACCTTAATTCTAATCCCTGGCAGAAGTTGAATGATTCTCTCTTATCCCTTGTTTTTGTTGAATAGGATGAAAAAGTTAGCCAAAATGGTACACAATTCAAAAATTATTTGTATCTTTGCCCCAAGAAATCAAAGATATAAGAATATGGTAGTTGTAACAGGCAGAGATTTCAGGGCAAACACGGCAAAGTACGTAGGTGTGGCCCTTAGTGGAGAGGACGTGGTGGTGAAATCACGTGCCGGCAGTTTCCGTGTCGTTCCCATCAGCGAGTATGACATCATCATCAACAAGCGCGACTTCAGTGCCGAACTCCGTGGTGCGCTGTTGGAAGCAAAGGAATCTATGGAAGGCAAACGGAAGTTGAACACACTTGACAACCTGATCAATGAACTTCGAGATTCAAACCTCTAGTTATTTCGATGCTGAAGCCAAGCGACTGGCCAAGCGTCACCGTAGTTTCATTGATGATTTGCAAGACTTCCGAGACAGTATCTTGAAGAATCCCTATCAGGGAACGGAACTCTCTCCCGGCATCCGCAAAGTCCGTCTTACCATTGGCTCGAAAGGTCGCGGTAAGTCGGGCGGTGCTCGTGTTATCACGTTCACTTATTTGGTCGACGAGAAGGATGGTGTAGTGATACTCTTATTGCTCTACGACAAGGCTGACGCCAGCAGCATCAAGATGAATGTTGTTCGCCAAATTATCAAAGACTTGGGCCTCGATCTTCAGGCGCTGCAAAGCGAGGGCAAGCTGAAAGCGGTAGAGATTCCTGAAGGGGAAGAAGAACAAGAATCGGATAAATAGTCACATAAGATGAAAAGACCAAGAGTGACGCCAATTGAGTTGTCAGAAGAACAAGAACGGTTCTTTATTGATACTTGGGAGAATAATCCAAGTCTTTCTGCAATAATAATTTTGCAAGAGCGATTTGGATTTGGACAGGATACGATTTATTCTGTCGCAAAACGTCTCAGAGAAAAGGGTAAATTAAGAGACAAAAAGAGAATTAGATATAGCGAAAGAGATGTTCTTGTATTTAAGAGTGAATACGAAAACGGGAGAAGCTTAAAAGAAATTGCGGAAGTACATGGTGTAGACATTAAGGGCGTAAGAAAGTATCTGAAAGAGTTTTATGGTGGTAAAATACCCAAGATAAAAGCCTCACTTGAAGGTGAAATCTGGAAAGATGTTGAAGGGTGTAGCAATCATCAAGTAAGTAACATGGGAAGGATTTTTGTCAAATCCATTAACTTAATTATATATGGCCACATAGCACATGGATATCGACATGTTAGTATCCAAGATGATGCTGGAAACAAACACAAATACGCAGTACATAGACTGGTTGCACAGGCATTTGTTCCAAATCCAGATAAAAAACCACAGGTTGACCATATTGATAGCGACCCTCTAAACAACAAAGCATCAAATCTTCGTTGGGTAACGCAAGAAGAGCAATTTAGTATTGAAGAATCCATAAGAAAAAAACAGCTTGGGGTTGAACAAAGACAAAAGCATTTGAAACTAAAACCTCTTATCAAAAAGATGCTGGAGATAGAGCCTGACAAACTAGAATTAGTGAAGATGATTATCAATTATGAGTCGTGAATCAAGTAAAATCATGGAATACAATCTCAGTTACCCAGACGTAACAAATAGAAAGCGAGTGTTGCCTCAATTGCTACATAATGGCAGCGTGGTAGCTTTCAGGTCATTTCTGTATAACAGACCTCGGACAGGTATTATTGTGATGGAATCTCCAGGTTGGATGCTCGCAGCAGTTAATCTCTACGAAGAAGAAGGACGAATATGGTATTTTGACGAGATGCCCGAGAATATTGAACTGTATGAAGCCAATGAAGAAGAGACTTTATGGGGATTAGCATATTACCTTGATTATTATTACACTGATAATGAGGAGTACAGGGGTGTTCATCCCCTAATAGCATTTATTAATCAAGAATGCCCTAAGAATGCTGGCAACAGTTGGGGTGCAGTCTCCCTGTGTGAGGATATGCTTACAAGGGTACCCGATTTGTTTGATAAAGCAGAGTGGACCGGAATCAAGAATACTCTCAGCCATCTCATTATGCAGACGAGTGGACTTCAGTATGACCGTTTCCGTATTGAATACTACTGCTTTCTGATAGGTGTGCTAATGATTGCAGAGCATGAGGAAGATGCTTTCAGGCGCAAAGAGATGATTCATTTGTTCAGAAATAACTGGGGCCAGCTTTCCTGGATGTATGGTATTGGCATAGGGCGCGTACTTGGTTCGGCTTTGCACAATTTTACGGCCGTCATTAACCAAACGACTCAAAACAGGCGTAAGCATTATCTGCACCTGTATTTACCGCTTGCTGAGTATTTTATAGACAAGATATGCAAGTATAATGACGACAAACGAGAAAAGTTGCAGGAAGCCATCAGGAAGGCAAAGGTAATAGAGGCTCGTGAAAAGCAGGAACCCGACCTTGATGAACTTTATGGCATTCTGTTCCCCAAGCATTCTTTGGAGGCATTGTCCGCAAACCGTCCTGCCGCCACCATTGCAGAGATGCGTCAGGAGATGGCAGCCCAAGAGCAGAAGATATCATCACTGGAGAGTCGGTTGTCGGCAAGCATCTCCGACTTTAACCGCAGGTATGAGGCTCTGTTGCATTCTTTTGAGGCACTGGTTAAGGTATCCATCACATTTGATGAAATCAAGAAGGGCTTGAAGGAACTGTCTCGAACGACTGCTGAGGGTGTACTTGAAAAGTTGTCAATAACACTTGCTGACAATAAAAGGTTTATGGACGAGTTACCCAAATTGCGGGAGTTTGTGAAAGAGAACGATAAGCCCTCAGAGGTTCACAATCATTTCGATAAAGAGAGCGGTTGCCAAGTGTTCAATGGCCCCGTATCAGGACAATTTAATAAGAAACAATAATAATAAGGTATGGAAGAAGAAAAGAAGAAGAGTGCTATAACCAATCATTTTGAAGCAGGGGCAAACTGCCAAGTATTCAATGGCCCGATTAGCGGCTGCGTGTTTGCGATGCCTGGCGCCAACATTACACAGAATCCTGTTCAGCCGTCAGCGCAACTTAACGACCAGCAGCAAGACGTGGTTGAGAAACTGAAGCCAATGTTCTATGGGCAGGTAGAGGATGCGAAAACTTTCCTTGTGAGCATTCAAGGAATGAAGCCTACCCAGATAACCGACAAGGTAAACCAGTTGGTAAGGGAGAAAAAGATATCGGATATGTCGAAGCATCGCGATTTGTGGAAGGTGCTTCACGACTGCGGTATTTATGACAAATCTGAATCAAACTGGAATATGCAAGTGAAGTAATCACCAAACTTTATAACTCAAAAATGGGGAATCGAAGCAATCGGTTCCCCTTTTTCGTACCAGTACTTGTACGAATACTTGTGTAGCACTTGTAATTACTTGTATTTACTTGTGTTTCAGATAGTTATGCTTTATAATATTGGGAATGTAACAATAATCTCCGTACCTTTGCATCGTCTTCCGAGATCTGCAGCCGATAAGTGAGCGGGCTATCCTTAGAGAAGCGGGAGCAAGGGAAAAGATATGTATAAAAGAATAATTGACAAAGACAGGTATTGTGCAGACATGGCCAAGATGGCCCGACGACAGTTGGCGCTGATCAACCAGTGCAGGATGCGCAAAACGGGAGGCAAAGGAGTGGTTAACCAGCCTTTCTACGTAACATTCTTAACCGCTAACAAATTTCAAGTTTAACTCTGAGTTGAGGTGAACGGAGTCTCGCGAGATTTCAATCACAAATCGAAAGGTGGCCACCCTTCTGAAGCTTCGCTCAACCAAAATTCA
>JAEEGJ010025318.1_pt1 | contig 12178 bp, 7 predicted proteins | sample 8958761 | NCBI WGS metagenome assembly JAEEGJ01 (sample SAMN16246546, study PRJNA631951) | gut metagenome | biome: gut microbiome; feature: rumen; material: RS-attached | host: Bos | place: Iran: Karaj | collected 2018-10 | reverse complement strand
ACTACAAAACCTTTGAGGCTGCCTATCAAGGAGCCCTCAAAACAAAATGACCTCCAGAATCTGCCTTAACTCTTAACAATATAACTTGACTCATGAACTCCTTTCAAGAATACCTCGACACGGTGAACAGGGCAATTGCCAAGATTCCTTATCCCGAACAGCCTTTACAACTCTACGAGCCCATCGCCTATCACATGGCACTGGGCGGCAAGCGTGTGCGCCCCGTGCTGGCGCTGATGGCTTGTGATGCGTTTGGCGGTGACCTTCTCGTGGCGCTTGATGCCGCTGTGGGCATCGAGATGTTCCATAACTTCACCCTGTTGCATGACGACGTGATGGACAATGCCGACGTTCGTCGAGGCAAGCCCACGGTGCATCGTCGGTGGAATGATAATACCGCCATCCTGAGCGGCGACACAATGCTCACCATCGCCACACAATACATTGCGAGTACTGCCAACTGGCAGGTGATGGACCTGTTCAACAAGACCGCCATTGAGATCTATGAAGGGCAGCAGTGGGACATGGACTTTGAGGAACGCAACGATGTCACTGTCGATGAGTACATGAACATGATACGCCTCAAGACATCGGTGTTGCTGGGTTGTGCTCTCAAGACCGGTGCCCTCATTGCTGGAGCCGATGTTGCCGAGTGCGACAAAATCTATGAGGCTGGTGTCAACATGGGGCTGGCCTTCCAGCTCATGGACGACATGCTTGACGTGTGGGGCAACCCCGAGACCTTCGGCAAGGAAATCGGCGGTGATATCATGAACAACAAAAAGACATTCCTGCTCATCAATGCCATGCAGCTTGCCAAGGGCGATGATGCCGATGAACTGCGTCACTGGCTCAATGACCCCTATGTCACCCGCGACGACAAGGTGCCTGCTGTGACCGCCCTCTATGAGCGCCTGGGCGTGCGCAAGCTGGCCGCAGATGCCATTGCACTTTATAACGGACTTGCTATTGATGCGTTCAATCAATTGAAAATCAGCGATGAAGACCGTGAGGCATTCATCTCGCTAGCCAATAAACTGGCAGGCCGCATTTATTAACCAAACAACCATAACGGCTTGTTGGCAACGGTAACAATAGATAATGATTGTTAGAAAAGTTGTCCAAGTTGTCTGAAGAAGAGATTATGATTGACAGTCATTCTCATATTTATTGTGACGCATTCGACGAGGACCGTGATGCGGTAGTTGCTCGGGCGCGAGAAGCTGGAGTGCGGCACATCGTGCTGCCTAACGAGAATTTGGAGAGTGTACCTCGCCTTGCCGCCATGCAAGAGCAATATCCCGATTATGTCTCGATGGCATTGGGGCTGCATCCCGAGGATGTCCACGATGACTATCTTGAGGTTCTGGGCAAGATGCGTCCCATGCTCGACCAATATCCCGTCGTGGCCGTTGGTGAAATCGGCATCGACCTTTATTGGGACAAGACTTGGCGCGAGCAGCAAAAGCACGCCCTCGACATTCAGTTGCACTGGTGCCATGAATTGGGCGTGCCTTTCATCATGCATTGCCGAGAGGCGCTTGACGATATCCTTGATGTCATCGACCACTTGGATTGCCCTGTGCCGCCAGGTGTATTCCACTGTTTTGCCGAGATGCCGGCCGATGTTGAGCGCGTTCGCCGCAGGGGAGACTTCTACTTTGGCGTGAATGGCGTGGTGACTTTCAAGAAAAGCACGGTGCCGCAGTTGCTGCCCGTCATCGGGCTCGATCGCCTGCTGTTGGAAACCGATGCTCCTTATCTGACACCCGTGCCACACCGCGGCAAGCGCAACGAGAGTGCCTATATCCCTCACGTAAACGACTTTATCGCCAAGTCGTTAGGCGTTTCGCCTGAAGATGTCAGTGCCGCCACGGACCGCAATGCCGCCCGACTTTTCAACCTCACGTTTTAAAAGCAATTGAGGTTATAGTAATTATAGAAACCACATAACACAAGGGCCCGCAACTTGATGCTGCGGGCCCTTGTCGTATCGTTCAGGCAAATGTTTTACCAGATAATGGCGCGTTCGGCGGGATCGAGCCACATCTTGTCACCGGGGGTGATATCGAACGCGTCAAAGAACGTGTCGATGTTCCTCAAGGTGGCGTTCACGCGGTAGCGGCCGATGGAGTGGGGGTCACTCTTGGTCTGCTGGAAGATAGCCTCATCGGTCATGTTGTCGGCCCAGATGCGGCCGTAGCTCAGGTAGAAGCGCTGGGCGGGGGTGAAACCGTCAAGCTTCTTGCCGTCGCGGAACTGCTGCGTGGTGCGGAAGGCATCGTAGGCGATGCGCAGGCCGCCCTGGTCGGCGATGTTCTCGCCCAGGGTGAGGTGGCCGTTGGCATGCTGGTCCTTCACGACAACGATCTGGTCGAACTGGGCAGCCAGCTTCTCGGCAGCCTCCTGGAACTTCTGCGAGTCCTCCTCGGTCCACCAGTCGGTCATGTTACCATACTGGTCGAACATGCGGCCCTGATCGTCAAAGCCGTGAGTCATCTCGTGGCCAATGACCACGCCGATGGCACCGAAGTTGGTGGCATCGTCAGCCTCCACATCAAAGAAGGGAGGTTGCAGGATGGCGGCGGGGAAGCAAATCTCGTTGGTGGTGGGGTTGTAGTAGGCGTTCACCGTCTGCGGTGTCATGCCCCACTCGTCACGGTCAACGGGCTTGCCCATCTTGTTGAGGTTGCGTCGGGTCTCATACAGGCTGGCGGCCTTGATGTTGTCATACAGGCTCTTGCTGGGATCCACGGTCAGACCACTGTAGTCGCGCCACTTGTCGGGATAACCGATCTTGACGGTGAAGGCGTTGAGCTTCACCAGGGCGTTGATCTTGGTCTGCTCGCTCATCCAGGTCAGGCCGGCGATGTGAGCAGCCAGCGACTTGCGCAGCTCGCTGATGAGCTTGAGCATCTTCTCCTTGCTGCCGTGGGCAAAATACTTGTTCACGTAGATCTCGCCGACGGCCTCGCCCAGCAGTCCGTTGGGGGCGCTCAGGGCGCGTTTCCAGCGCGGCTTGCGCTCCTTCTGTCCGCTCAGCATGCGGCCGTAGAAGTCAAACGAGGTCTCGCCGAAGGCGTCGCTCAGGTAGCCGCTCGAACCGCTGATGAGCAGGCCAGCCATGTAGTCGCGCATCTGCTGCTCCTTGAGGTTGGTCATCAGGTCGTTGGCAACGGCCATCACCTTGGGCTCGGTCAGGATTACCCACTCGGTCTGGGGTACACCCATCAGGTTGAAGTACTCCTTCCAGTTGATGGCGGGATAGTCGTTCTGCAGCTGCTCCACGGTGCGGATGTTGTACAGCTTGTTATAGTCGCGGGCCTCGGCACGATCCATCTTGGCCTGGGCAAACTTGTACTCGATGTCGTAGATGGTCTTGCTGGCGCGGTTAGCCTCTTTCTTGCTGTAGCCGGCGAGCATGAACATCTTCACGAGGTAGTCGCGGTAGGCCTGCTGGATTTTCTTGCTGTCGGCATCGGTGTTCAGGTAGTAGTCCCTGTCGGGCAGTCCGCTGGTGCCGGCGCTGAGCCACATCACGTTCATGTCACTGTTCTTGAGGTCGGTCTCCACGCCGATGCCGAAGAACGGGTTGGCGATCTTCAGGTGCTGGTCGGCGATGAAACGGGTCAGGTCAGCCTTCTTGAAGGCCTTGATGTTGGCCAGGTCGGCCATCAGGGGCTGTGCGCCCTCGCGGTTCAGGCGGTCGCTGTCCATTGCCATCTTGTACAGGTCGGCAACCTTCTGGTCAACGGTACCGAACTTGTGCTCGGTCTTGCCCAGCTCCAGGAACATGTCGCGCAAGCGGTTCTGGTTCTGCTCGGCCAGCACGTCAAACACGCCATAGCTGGAATACTCAGGACGCTCGCTCAGCGGGTTGGCCTTCATCCAGCCACCACCGGCATACTCATAGAAATCTTCACCCGGCTTAACGCTCAGGTCCATGTCGGCACGGTTCACTCCGTGTGTCACTTGTGCCTGTACGCCAGGCACTGCAGCCATCATTATGGCCATAGCTAATAACATCTTTTTCATTTATAAATACTATAGTATAGGTTATATGGTTAACTACTAAACGGCAAAAGTAATAAAATAGTACAAATCCGCTCCAGTTAATCCCGATTATCTGCTTCGTCTGGCTGATAGGGCAGGCTAGAATGGAAGCTTCTCCTCGTTGGCGTCGGACATCCAAGCCTCGTTGGGCGGCATGGGCGGTTGTGGAGCACCGTTGCCGATTGGGGTCATGGGACCCGGGTCATCGCCTGCGTTCATCTTGGACTCATAGGTGGTCTCGTTGCCCTGGACATTGTTCTCATCCTCGTTCTCGAAACGGGCAAAACGGCTCACGAAGCGCAGGTTGATGGTGTCGGTGGCACCGCTGCGGTGCTTGGCCACGATGAACTCGGCAACGCCCTTGATGTTGTGGCCCTCGGCATCGACACTCGACTTGGTGTAATACTCCTGGCGGTGGATGAAGCACACGATGTCGGCATCCTGCTCGATGGCGCCCGACTCACGCAAGTCGCTCAGTTGCGGGCGCTTGCCCAGCTTGTCGTCGGCGGCGCGCGTTTCGACGCTGCGGTTGAGCTGCGACAGGGCGATGATGGGGATGTCGAGCTCCTTGGCCAGCTGCTTGAGCGAGCGCGAGATGGTGCTCACCTCCTGCTCGCGGCTGCCGAATTTCATGCCCGTGGCATTCATCAGCTGCAGGTAGTCGATGATGATGATTTTCACCTTCTGCTCGCGCACGAGGCGGCGGGCCTTGGTCCTGAGCTCAAAGATGGACAGCGACGGCGTGTCGTCGATGTACAGCGGTGCCGAACTCAGGCTGCGTGTGCGGGTGATGAGGTTTTCCCACTCGGGCTGCGTCAGCTGTCCGCTCTTGATTTTCTCACCCTCGAGCGAGCACACGTTGCTGATGAGTCGGTTCACCAGCTGCAGGCTCGACATCTCGAGCGAGAACACGGCGACGGGATAGTTGTAGTCCACGGCCATGTTCTTGGCCATCGACAGGACGAAGGCCGTCTTACCCATGGCGGGGCGGGCGGCGATGATGATGAGGTCGCTGTTCTGCCAGCCGCTGGTCAGGCGGTCCAGCTTGTGGTAGCCCGACTCCAGACCGCTCAGTCCGCTCTCGCGATTGGCGGCCTCCTCAATCTTCTTGATGGCGTCCTGCACGGCGTTCTCGATGGGGATGACGTCGCGCTTGAGGGTGTTCTTGCTGATTTCGAACAGCTTGCCCTCGGCCTCCTGCATCAGGTCATACACGTCGATCGACTCGTCGAAGGCGAGCGACTGCACCTGGCTGCTGTAGCTGATGAGCTCGCGGGCGAGGTACTTCTGCGCCACGATGCGCGCGTGGAACTCGGCGTTGGCGGCACTCGACACCAGGCCCGTGAGCTCGCTGATGCGGATGGCGCCACCCACCTCGTCGAGCACCTTGTTGGTGCGCAACTGGTCGGTGACGGTGAGCATGTCGATGGGCTTGCCGTGGGCGGCCAGCGTCTGGATGGCCTCATAGATCTTCTGGTTGGCCGGGTTGTAGAAAGCCTCGGGCTTGAGGATTTCGCACACATTATTATAAGCGTCCCTCTCGAGCATGAGCGCTCCCAGCACGGCATCCTCGAGCGAGGTGTCCTGCGGGGGCAGTTTGCCGAATTCGCCGATGATTTCCGGCTCATGGGTGGGTTTGGTGCGTCGGCGCGTCTGCTTGCCTACTTCAAATTCTTCCATTGTTCTGTCTGGGCGGTTTTGTTGGTAATCGGATGGCAAAGATAGTGAAAATACTTGAGACGCACCACGGGATTATCTACATTATATTGACATGATGTTGACAATTGCTTTTTCGAGCCATTGTCGTTGCCATCAGCCTTCAGCCGGTATCTGCTTGCCGTGCCGTTGTCTTGCCGTGAGGTGCGTCGGTGAGTTTGTTGCCTTTCCCGGCTGCTGGTGCTGATGTTTAAAGAATATTAAAAATGGAGAAAATGCAGATAGAGTGAAAAATATTCTACAAAAATAATTTGTGGATATAATAATTGGCATTACTTTTGTAGTGTAAAAAATACACAAAGAAGGATAGCAATGAAGTTTAACAGCGAAACCAAGATGTGGGAATCACACTACTGGCACCCGGCGGTAACTACCGATGCCGTGGTCTTTGGCTTTGATGGTGAGGGACTTAATGTCCTGCTCATCCAGCGAGCCCTGGAGCCCTACAAGAACATGTGGGCCTTGCCTGGTGGCTTCATGCGTCCTGATGATGTGACAGCTCAGGCTTGCGCCTATCGTGAGTTGCGTGAGGAGACCGACGTGGACGATATCTATATCGAGGAAATGCAGACGTTTTCCCACATTGGGCGCGACCCACGTGAGCGTGTCATCACCATTGCCTTCTTTGCCCTTGTGGTTCAGAACAAGTATAACGTCAAGGGAGGTGATGATGCCAACAATGCCAAGTGGTTCCCGGTCAAGGAACTGCCCGAATTGGCCTTTGACCATAAGGAAATCGTAACGTTAGCCCTTGAACGGCTGCGCCAACGCATACATTTTGAACCCATTGGATTTCACTTGCTCGACAAGGAATTCACAATGCCCCAGTTACACAACATATATAAAGCTATATTAGACCCCCCCGGGGATGATACAAAATTAAGTGATCGAAGGAACTTTCAAAAAAAGATGTTGAACCTCGGGTACATTAGGGAGACCGGAAGAAAGGTGACAGGAAATCCCCATCGCTCTCCCAAGTTGTACACTTTTGATGAAGAAGCCTACCAGCAAGCCAAGAAGATAGGCATGCGCCTGGAGTTCTGACTCGGCGGCAGGCGGCTGAACCAACCTTGATCCAACCTCTGGGATTACAGGGGATGGACACTTGACAGGAATGATTAATGTGTCAAATTTACACATTGGTCTGCGTCTAGAATCTGTGCTCCCGATGTCTCCAATGTGTAAATGTTACACTTTGGAAAGGTTGCAGAAATAGAGGGCGCACTGTGAACAGACGTATCTTTGCAACGAAAACGATAGCAAAACAAAGTATAACAGATACAGCGTGTTTATTAGTAGTAATTAATGGTTTGATAAAAGTTTGAAAAATGAAAAATCCATTTAAGAGAAACAAGTGTGCGGCCCAACAGGCCAACGAAGGATGCCCCACGGGGAATGGTATGAATCAGGAAACTCAGGCCAGCAACAGCCTGGCAGGGGAGCGTGTGGACCCCAAGAAGCTCCACATCTACAACCTCATCATCGTCGATGAGAGCGGCTCGATGGGCGGTCTGGAGCGTGTGACCGTCAGCGGCATCAACGAGACCATCGCCACCATCAGGAAAGCGCAGGAAGATTTTGCCGACAAGCAGCAGCACTTCCTCACGCTGGTATGCTTTGATGAGCGTAATGGCGGTGTGCCTCCCGTCCGCACCCACATCGACGCGATGCCCATCGCCAGCGTGTGTGACTTCCATGATTATCACCCCACTGGCTGTACGCCGTTGTTTGACGCGATGGGCCAGTCTTTGACCCGACTGCATGGGCTCATCAAGGATGATGAAAATGCTACCGCGGTCGTGACGGTCATTACCGATGGCCTGGAGAATGCCTCCCGCGAATGGTCGGGTGAAGCCCTGCGCCAGCTCATTGAGCGCCTCAAGGAAGAGGGCTGGTTTTTCTCCTATATGGGCTCGTGCCACGATGTGGTGGAAGTGACCCGGAACTTGTCCATCGACCACGTGATGGCATTTGACCACGATGACTTGGGCGCTTCCAACATCTGGCGCCGCGACACATCGTCCAAGCGCGCTCATTTTCAGCATTTGAGCTGCGAATATGATGTTGACGATAGCCCTGCGCAGAAAAGAAGAATGCTGCGCGACCATGCCCGAGATTTCTTTGCCAACCGCGTCACCCCCGACAGGATTGACCAGCTGGCCGACAACGAGGTCTTTGTCTTCGGCTCCAACCCTGACGGGAGCCATGCCGGCGGTGCCGCTGCCTTTGCGGTGAATCACTTCGGTGCCATCGTCGGTCAGGGCGAGGGGCTGCAAGGCCAAAGCTATGCCATCCCCACTACTGGCGATTACGGCCTGTTTGCCGATGCCGTGCGGCGCTTCGTGGACTTTGCCGCCAACCATCCCGAAAAGCGCTTCCTGGTTACCCGCGTGGGGTGCGGCAACGCGGGCTACGACGTGCATCAGGTGGCACAACTGTTCGCCGATGCTGTCAGCCATGAGAACATCTCCCTGCCAGAGGAGTTCTGGATAATCTATGGCCTCAAGATTTTCTGATAATCAGCCAGGCAGGACGCCCTCAAGGTTACAAATAGTACTGAATAACTGATTTACCCCACAGGACCGAAGAGCACACATTCCTTGTTTACCCCAATTGGAGGGCTTGCCAGACAACCCTGGCAGGCCCTTCATTTTTCTACGATAGGCCGATGAAGAATGCCAAACTTGTTGTCAAGGTCAACGGTAGTTGTTGACGAAGTCGTCGAGGTTGTTGACGCCCAGCTTCTTGGCTATCTGGATTTTCTTGTTGGAAACGGTGCCCAGGCTGCTGTATTTCATGCAGATCATGATGACCGTGCGGGAGAACCCGTAGCAGTACAAGGCCAGGAAGTTCATCTCGCTATCGTTGAGCGTGCCTCCGGCGATGCGCTGTGCCTCGTCCAGCACATTGCCATGCAGGTCATTGGCAAGGGTATGCAGATTGCTCCAGTAAGAGTCGGTAGGCACGGCACCCTCGTCGGGCAATGTCATCAATTCGGTGAATCTGCGGGTAAAGTTCGCCTCAGTGCTCTGGTAGGACATCCGCACCAGATCGTGAATCACCTGTATCTGGTTTTCGACGATGGCGCGCATCTCGTCACTTTGCCGTTGCTTGGCCTCTAGGACAGCTAGTTCCTCGCTCATGCGCTCTTCGTTGCCGCGCAACTTGTCCTGAGCGGCTTTCAGATCCCGCTCTTGTACGCTGATGGCCGTCTGCATCTTCTCTAGGCTTGACAGCGATGTCTCAAGGTCAGTCTTCAACAGCTCATACTCAGTTTCCTTCTGCCTCAGGCGGGTACGATAACGCCATGCCAGGAAGGTCAATGCCAATGCCAGCAACGCCAGCAGTGCAGCAAGCATGATGGCACCCCTTGTGCGGGATTCGCTTTTCACTTTTCTAAGCTCCTCAAGCTGGATGTCATATTTCTTCTCAACGGCCAAGTAGTTCTTGTTGACGTTGGCCAATAATATCGAGTCGGCTATCTCGTTGGCCCACTCATAATAGGTGGTGAATTGATTCCAGTCCTTATTGGCTTTGGCAATTTCACTCATGAGCCGACAATACATGACCGTATCACTGGTGTGATTGCTCATCATGCTACTGGCGGGCACATGGTTCAGATAGTAGAGGGCTGAGTCGGGCCGTCCCAGGTTCAAATAGGTCTCGGCAGCAACATAGTGTGCGCGGGGATGGTCAATCTCATCTTTGCCAGCTTCTATGGATTTCAAAATATCAACCTTTGCCTTGTCATACTCTTTAGTAATCAGGCAGTACATCTCGGCGCGTTGATACAGGTTCTGGAACAGGAACCAGTTCTCGTGCTCCTCCTCAGACAGTTTGATGGCTTGATTGATATAATAGAGAGCGCTGTCGCGATCGTTGGATATACTGCGATAAAAACCGCCGATGTCAGTCAAGCATACGATCTGGTAATGCTTGTCTCCCAGTTGGTTGTATAGGGAAAGGGCCTCCTTGTATTTCCTGATTTTCAGGTCGGCGTAGTTTGAATTGTCGGCATAGAGGGTCGCAAGCCTCAGCTTGGCGAAGGCTTTGTTTTCCAAGTCGTCATCTTCGGCTACCACCTCGGCATTCTTATAAGACGCTATCGCATTTTCGGCATCGCCCATAACCTGATAGACGCAGCCCTGATAGAGTAGGGAACGGGTGCGTTTCTCCCGGTCGCCGTGGTCTTTGTAATATTCCACAGCGGTATTGATAACAGCATCGGTGGTATCGTTGATGAAGTTCTTGTAGTGCGATTGAGTGAGCAACAGGCTATAGTAGGCCCGCTCAGCCTTGTTGAAGCCATCAGGATGCAGCGAGTCCAATCGCTGCTGTGCCCGTTCATACTGGCGAGCCTTTGACAGCAGCGAGTCGATGTTGGCCAGTTCGCGCATCGTGGCGGTGTCAGAGCCACCATTGCAGCACGTCAAAGCCAGAGCGAGAACTACTATTAATGCGATAAAAGCGATATTTCTTATATTCATAATCAGTTAACATGATGTCCAATTCGTGGTAATTGAACGCGGATGCTAAATTAGTTAAATTTGCGTAATTCGTAGTTTTACTATGGCAAAATTACTTCATTTTTTTGCAACAATTTCGGTCTCATCGGGCCGAATTATGCCAAAATGAACTTTTTATTTTTCGTGCATCTGATAATCAATGGTTTATGACTGTCAAAATGAAGTCACAATGAAGCCAAATTTTACAAAAAAACCAATTATTTGCAGTAACTTTGCAGTGACCGGTTACCACGTTGTGACCGCCACATCACGCTACAGAGCATAAACACCCAAATGGGTATTGCGAGCCACTAAACCGGAGAGTAATTTTGCAACAGACAAATAATCAAAATAGTCATGACGATGAGAAAAAGAACAACTCTAATCAGTGCGATGTTGCTGTTACTGATGCTTGGCACTGCCCTTGAAGCCGAGGGTTTTGTAGTGGATGGCATCGCTTATGGATACACCAGGTTTGAAGACATGACCACGTTGCGCGTGGTCAAGAAATCTGGAGGTTATAGCGGCGACATCGAGATCCCGCATGTGGCCCATTATGGCGGTAGCGATTATCTTGTCACAGAAGTTGGTGCCGAGGCCTTCCGCAACTGCACTGGCTTGAATAGTGTGTCTCTGAGTTCGAATATGACATACATCGGCGATTATGCTTTTGCCGGATGTACCAACCTGACAACCGTCACTATATCTGGACTGTCAAACATTAGCAGAATGGGCAATGGCGTGTTTGAAAACTGCCGCTCATTGTCAAGCTTTAATGTGCCAGGAGTGGCAAGTATCGGCGACCGTTGTTTTTATGGCGCAGGTTTGACAAGTATTAATCTGCCCTGGACTGTCAATAGCATTGGTAATGAGGCTTTCAGTGAATGTGACAGTCTGGTCGAGATTGCCATCGGGGATAATATCACTCAATTGGGCCAAGCGGCCTTCAAAGGGTGCGACCGTCTGGAAAAAGTCACTTTTTCCAATAAGAACAACATCACGTCTATTGAGTCAAGCACCTTTGAGGACTGCTCACAGATAAGACAAATTGTCTTTCCGACCAGCTTGAAAACAATTGGGGATTATGCCTTTAAAGGTTGCACCGCTATGGAACGTATAGTGCTGCCCGACTCGGTTATGACCATCGGCAAGTATGTCTTTAACGGCTGCAGCAATCTCGCCAGTGTCACATTGGGCTGCAAAGTCACCTCCATTGGCAACCAGATGACGTTCGGCGCCTGTGATCAGTTGACGAGTCTCACCTGTTTAGCGTCGGTACCGCCCACGATAGGCGATGAAGGTGGCGCTCTCGGGAGTGACTTTTTCTCCCGCGTAACGCTGAATGTATTACCCGATGCGATAGAAGCCTATCAGTCGGCCACATTTTGGAAGCTTTTCTCAAGCATTGAGGGGAACGGCCCCAGTGATGGATATAATTTTGCGGTTGACGGCATTTACTACACTATAGAGAATGGCCAGGCCATCGTCATCAACAATGGAACGACCGGCTGCTATAGCGGCAGCATCGTGATTCCTGAAGAAGTCACCTATCAGGGTATCACCTTCCCCGTCACTGCTATCGGCAATAATGCCTTCAGAAAATGTCATGGCCTGTCCCACGTGACATTGCCTAACACGATAAGGTCGATTGGCGATAATGCTTTCTTTGAGTGTTACGGCTTGCATGAGATTGACCTGCCGTCCTCCCTCACCGAAATTGGGGCATACGCTTTTTATTTATGCTTCAACATCAGCAGTGTGACCATTCCTGACTCGGTAACGGTCATCAAGGAGTATGCTTTCGATGCCTGCAGCATGAGCACGCTGACTATCGGCAAATCGGTTACAACGATCGGCAACAGTGCGTTCGTTTTCTGTGATGGGATTCGCACACTGATATGGAA
>JAEEGJ010025314.1_pt1 | contig 12179 bp, 10 predicted proteins | sample 8958761 | NCBI WGS metagenome assembly JAEEGJ01 (sample SAMN16246546, study PRJNA631951) | gut metagenome | biome: gut microbiome; feature: rumen; material: RS-attached | host: Bos | place: Iran: Karaj | collected 2018-10 | reverse complement strand
TCGCCGCCAGAAGTATTGCTACCTCCGCGCTGCCCCTCGACTTGCATGTGTTAAGCCTGTCGCTAGCGTTCATCCTGAGCCAGGATCAAACTCTTCGTTGTTGTATTATCGTTTCTTCTTCTTCAAAAAGACTAAATGAAAACGCAACGGCGATGATGTCCAGTGCCCGGCCCGCGGCTTCTCCCCCGAAAGGGCGCCGCCCGGATTTGCTGTGCTGTTGTTGTATCTGCCTGTCTTCGGAATCATGACGTGTGGACCCGGCGGTTTTCCCTTCCTTGTCTCTGCACTGTCAATTTCCTCATTGCAAACATTTCAATGAACTCAAGCTTTCCGCCCCCAAAAACACCCGCCGAAAAAGGCGTCAAAAAAATCGCTCACGCAATTTAGCATCTTGTGAGTCGAAAAGCGTTGCAAAATTACAGCCGTTTTTTATACTGACCAAATTTTTTGACAACTTTTTTTCAAAAAAAATTCACCGATTTCCATAAGCGTCTGATAATCTGATAAATAAATTTTTCAAAAAAAACGGGCTGTTTTTAACCAACCCGTTGAAACTGCGATTTTGGCCATTTTTTGGCCAAATCAGGCGTTGACTTGAACCTGAATTCCTTTATCGCGAAAACGCTTTGCGATGCGCTCCAATTCCTCCTTTGAAATTTTCTCGAGATTTTCGGCCGGAGTCTTGCGGTCGATGCTGTAAAGCATAACTTCGCGCGGCTCTATTTCCTGATATGCCTTGAGCAGGGCATCAAGCTCCTCGTCGGTAGTATTGTCAAAGTGTTTGCCGTCATACTCGCCCCTGATCATGATGGTCTGCACAACGCATTGTCCCTTGAACTGCTTGAGGTCGGCAATGACGCCTTCGGGCAAACAGTTAGGCGACGTGGGACGGTTGATGGCGATGAACGTGTGTGGTATGGCACTGTCGAGCTTGAGGATGTTGTTGTCCACTTTGGCAAGGGCATCGGCCACCGGCTTCTTTCCTGCCATGGTAGAGTTGCTGAGCACCGACACCTTGGCGTTAGGGAAAAACTCAGTTCGCAACCGCAGCACGTCATCCACGATTTTTTTGAAATCGGGGTGCAGTGTGGGTTCACCGTTGCCCGAGAAGGTGATGACGTCCAGCGTCTGGCCAGCCTGCTTCATCTCGTTGAGCGTGTGGCGAAGCTGTTTTTTCACTGTTTCACGACTGGGCAGTCCGTCCTTGCCGGCACCCTGAGCGTTAAAACCCGCCTCGCAGTAGAGGCAATCAAACGAACAGATCTTGCCGTCGTTGGGCATGAGATTGATTCCAAGTGACATGCCCAGACGCCTGCTGTGTATGGGACCGTATATGGTGGAATGGAAAAGCACTGTTTGCATTGTGGTAAAAGTTTTAATAGATGATTATTGTAATAAATACATTATTATATATAATATAAAAATCAGATGAGGTTCAGTTGCTGCAGAATGTCGGACACATCGATGTGTGACATGGTGCGCCGCTGCTGAAGGGTATCGACAAAGGCATCCATGGCCTTGCGCACACGGGTGTCGGCAAACAAGCGGGCCATGCTGTCAAACACCTCTTCAAAGATGGGCTCTACCTCATCTCTCTCGAGCTGGCAATAGTCCCGGCCATCGTCACATGCCGCATTGAACAGCTGGTCACGCAACTGATTGTCGGCCTTTTCGTTATCCAGCACCATGCGCCGGCACAAGGCATTAGCGACCGCTAAGCCCACCGAAATGCGGTAGTGCCCCAGAATGTACTGCCATGCGCCCCGTGGCGACAGGCGCGGATTTCCCGCAAAAAAGAATTCGGGGGTAAACTGGATGCATCCGGGTCCGTCATTGTCGAGGGTAACGGCCGTAAAGAGGTCGGCGGCATCGAAGACCGACAGTCCCAAGGCCATGCCCGCCACTCCATAGCTCTTATCGAGCTCGTCGCGATATTTCATTATGACCTGCTTTTCTTTCATTGTCTATCATTCATTTGCGTCCAAAGTCAGCGGGTATTTCCCCCCACTTTGCCGTGTTCCACTTGAGCAGTGCATTGGTCCAAACGTGGGTGGCCAGCCACCGCTCGGCACGAGCAATGATCTCAAACAAGCGCGCATTGGCCTCGGTGCGTGCCAGCTTGGTTCGGCACTGTCTTGCCCTGATCCACGACAATGCCGTCTTGCTGTCGCTATAGATGGCAGTGTGGTCGTTGCCTTGGTTAGCAAACAGGGCCAAGGCGTGTACGATTGCCAAAAACTCGCCGATGTTGTTAGTCGCATCAGGGAAAGGGCCCTGCCTGAACAGCTCCACTCCTGTGGGTACATCCACACCGCGATACTCCATGATGCCCGGATTTCCCGAACACGCCCCGTCAACAGCGATACTGTCTCGCACAATGCCAGGGATGGCTTCATAGTTGACAAACTCACGGGGTGCCCGCGCTATTGCCCTGAGGATGTCCATTTCACCGGGGTCGTTGCGAAACGCCTCGACTGCAGCCTCTTGTGAAGGATATGCCTTGTAACGGGCACCCGGAAAGCCCTTGACGCGCAACTCACATTCGGCCCACGAGTCACAGATGCCGGGTTCAGTACCCTGCCACACAACATACCACTTGCGATTATCGGTTGCCATAAACACCTCTCGTTATCACTTGAAACAACAAAAGTACATCAAATTTCCCACATCGGCAAAACGTGCCCTAAAATTAAGCATACCACAGCACATTAACGACTGTGATTTGGACAAGTCAATCAAAAACTATTCCATTTTGCGATGGCTAACGACAAGCCAAACGCCCGTAAAAATGAGCCCGGCAGCCACTGCATGCATCCATTGCGGCGAGGCTAACCCCATTGCCATGCTTGCAATGACAGCGACAAAGGGTTGGACATAGTTGTAAACGCTAACAGTAGTTGGTGCCAAGCGCCGTTGGGAAAACACGACGAGCAAGAAGGTAAAGAAGGTGGCACACGCCACAATATAGGTCAACTCGGCAGAGGTTTTCAAAGTCAATGCCGGCCAGTCGATCTGCATGATGTGCGGCAGTGTGAACGGCAGAATAAGCAGACTGGCGAAAGTAAACGCCCACTTGTTGAACGTGAAAGCGTCATACTTGCGGAACAAGGCCGCGTAATGCGTCAGATAAAAAGCATAGCCGACCTGAGCGGCGAGAATGAGAAGGTCGCCGCGGAAGTCCCCTCCCATCTTGGCACCAGAAGCGGTGCGCAGGATGAGCAGCAAAGCTCCTGAAAAGCCCAGAACAATGCCCAAGGCCTTTCGGGTGGTGATGCGTTCGTGCAGGATGAAGGCCGACAGGATTAGCGTGAAGATGGGCATCGTCGTCAACTCGATGGTGGCATTGATGGGTGAGGTGAAACTCAAACCAACAATGTATCCACCCTGAGCAAGAACAAAACCGAAGAAACTTGCCCCAACGATCTTGATAAAATCGCGACGCTCCACCCGCTGCTGCGGGACGACCAGCGATCCAAGCCAGAAAAGCAATGCGGCACCACAAATCCTGAAAGCTACCAACTGCGGACCAGTGATGCCGCCGTGGGTGAGTACGTCCTTGGAGAAAGTCGCCATCACGCCAAACAGCACCATGGCCAGCAACATCGCGCCATGTGCCTTGAAGTCAGTGTGAACTGGTTGTTTTTCGGTAGCCATCAGTCTATGAAGACCTTAGACCTCAGGCCAAAGGGGTATCCCCTGGTCTAAGGTCTAAAGTCTGAGGTCTAAAAATCTAAATCTTATTTCATGAACTTGGCGAAATCGACCTTGCGCATGTCACCCTCGTGCATCAACGCACTGTGCATGGCAAAGGCGATGTCCGGATTCATCATCACATGGCCCTTCTTGGCAAGCGAGAGGTATTCTCGCAACATGGGACGGTAAACGGGATGTGCGGCATGTTCAATGATTTCATGTGCGCTCTGCACGGGATCCTTGCCGCGCAAGTCGGCGATACCCTGGTCGGTGATGATGATGTCCACCGAGTGCGGATTGTGGTCGGGATAGGATACCATGGGCACGATGGTGCTGATGCAATCGTCTTTCTTGATTGACGTGCACAGGAAGATACTGATATAGGCATTGCGAGTGAAGTCGCCCGAACCGCCCACACCGTTCATCAGACGGGTGCCGCTCACATGTGTCGAATTGATGTGGCCATAGATATCGGCCTCGATGGCAGTATTCATCGTGATAACGCCCAGACGACGAACCACCTCGGGGTTGTTGCTGATTTCGCTGGGACGCATGAGCACCTTATTGTGCAGGGCCTCGCCCTTCTCAAAGAACTCGGTCATGGCCTGGCTGGAGAAGGTCATCGAACAAGTGCTGGCAAAAGTGCACTTGCCGCTCTCGAGCAGCTCGAGAACGCTGTCCTGAATCACCTCGGTGTACATCTCGAACGGGGGAATGTCGTCGCTCTTGTCGAGTGCGTCGAGCACAGCGTTGGCGATATTGCCCACACCGCTCTGCAGGGGCAGGAACTCCTTGGGAATGCGACCCTGCTTGTACTCATTGACGAGGAAAGCGCACACGTTGCGTCCGATGGCAGCAGTCACCTCATCAACGGGGGTGAAAGCACCCTCCTTGCTGATGGGCAGTGACGTCTTGACAACACCCAGCACCTTCTTGGGATCAACATGGGCAGTGGGAGAGCCCACGCGGTCATGAGGGGTGTAGATAGGAATCTCACGGCGATAAGGCGGATCATTGGGAGTATAAACGTCGTGCATGCCACGGATGCTCTCGGGAATCTGATCATTGATCTCGACAATCACCTTATCGGCAGTCTTGAGCCAAGTTGCAGTGTTACCCATTGAGGTACCAAGCACGAGTTCACCATCGTCGGTAATGCTCTGAGCCTCAACAATGGCGACATCCATCTTGCCATAGAAGCCATAACGGAACTCCTGTGCCAGCTCGCTCAAGTGGCGGTCGTTATAGTGAATAGCGTTGGCATTAATAGCTTTACGCATATCGGGATGTGACTGGTAGGGCGTGCGGAAGTTCAAGGCATCAGCGCGTGTCAGTTCACCATCGATGTGGTCGCTCGTCGAAGCACCGCTAAACAGGTTAATCTTGAATTCCCTGCCTGCCTCATGCTCGCGCTTGGCGCGTTCGGCGATGGCAACAGGAACCACTTGAGGACAACCGGGCGAAGTAAAGCCCGAAACACCTACGGTGAAGCCATTTTGTACAAATTCGGCGGCTTCTTCGGCCGAAATAATCGGATAAATCATTTTCTTAGTTTTTAATTTCTAGTCCCTAGTTTTTAGTTTCTAGTTGATGATATGTTTTTTATTTGTTGAGTCTTGCTTTGATGGCGGCTGTGGCCTCTTCATGGCCCGGTTTCTCGAGCAATGCGAACATGTTCTTCTTGTAAGCCTCAACGCCGGGCTGATCAAACGGATTGACACCCAGGATGTAACCACTCACACCGCAGGCTTTCTCAAAGAAGTAAATCAACTGTCCCAAGTAGCGCTCATTCACAGCAGGCATGGTAATGAGCAGGTTGGGCACACCGCCATCGACATGAGCCAAGCGAGTCCCCAGTTCGGCCATTTTGTTCACATAGTCCACATTCTTGCCTGCGATGTAATTCAAGCCGTCGAGGTCTTCTTCATCATCAGGAATGATTACTTCGTGTTGCTGGTCACCCACACTGAGCACGGTCTCAAAGATGGTGCGCTCACCGTCCTGAATCCACTGGCCCATGCTGTGCAGGTCGGTGGTGAAGTCCACGCTGGCAGGGAAAATGCCCTTGTGGCCCTTACCCTCGCTCTCGCCGTAAAGCTGTTTCCACCACTCGGCCAGGAAATGCAGACGTGGGGCAAAGTTGACCAGAATCTCGATTTTCTTGCCACTCTGATACAGGGCGTTACGAGCGATGGCATAGTTCATGACCTGTTCATCTCCATTCTGTTCCATCTCGACGGCACCAGCAACCAGCGCACGGATGTCAAAGCCAGCCACGGCAATGGGCAGCAGGCCCACGGGAGTGAGTACCGAGAAACGGCCACCCACGTTGTCGGGAATGACGAAGGTCGCATAGCCCTCCTGAGTTGCCAGGTTGCGCAGGGCGCCGCGACGGGCATCGGTCACAGCGACAATGTTGCGCTGGGCAAATTCCTTGCCTTCCTGCTTCTCGAGCATTTCCTTGAACAGGCGGAAAGCAATAGCCGGCTCGGTCGTAGTGCCTGACTTGGAGATGACGATGATGCCGAACTTGTGGCCACGCACCAGATCCATCAGGTCATAAAGGTAATCCTCGCCGATGTTGTTGCCGGCAAAAAGCACCTTGGGACCATTGCCAGCCTTATAGGCGGCAAAATGGTCACTCAGGGCCTCGATAATGGCCTTAGCACCAAGATAGCTGCCACCGATGCCGATGGTGATGACATACTCACACTCCTGGCGCAAGACAGCGGCACACTGCTCGATATTTTGCAACTGCTGCTCATCGATGCTGCTGGGCAGGTGGAGCCAACCCAGAAAATCGTTACCGGCACCCGAGCCACTCTCGAGCGTCTGCTTAGCGGCAACAGCGCTGTCGTTTAATGCCTGTGACTCCAGCCCCTCAAGGGCATATTTGCTGATGACTTGAATCTTGTTGTTCATGTTTTTTTATTTATTTGTTGGTTTTTATTTCTTGATTTTGCTCGTGGCAGAGCCACGGCACCGATGACCGGTTAGATCTCTTTGGTGTAGGCGCGGCGGCGCTTATGCTGTTCGGTCTCAAAGTATTCCCACTGCTTGAGCACCTTGGAGTTGAGTTCCAACTCGCGGTTGCTCTCAGCCACCTTGTAGCCATACTCGTTGAAGCAGGGAATCAGGTCGGTGAACAACAATGAGTTCACACCCTTGTTCTGGTATTCGGGCTTGACGGCGATGAGCATCAGGTCCACCACGTCATTGTGCTTGAAGGCGTGCAACAGGGGTTTCCAACCCATGGGGAAGAGGCGACCACGGTTCTTAATGAGCGCTCTGGCCATTGAAGGAATAGAGATGCCCACAGCGACGAGTTCCCTCGAGTCCTTCTCAACAGCCATTGCCAAGTCATTGAGCGGCAGGAAAGGCAGATACATCTTGATGTAGTGCTTAATCTGTTTGTCAGACAGGGGAGAATAACCGAATATCTCGTCATAGGCCACATTAATCAGCTTGAAAATGGCGTCACCATAGTCTGCCACCAGCTTCTTGCGGTCGGTGTACTTGATAGTTTCCAAATTGTAGCGCTGGGCGACGAGATTTGAGATGCGTTGCATTTTCTCAGGAATCTCTTTGGGGATGGTAATGAGCAATTCAATCCAGTCGGCGTCCTTGACAAAACCCAAGCGATCCATGTGCTTGGGGTAATAGGGGAAATTATAAATGCCGCCACTGGTACCCACACGATCAAAGCCCTCGACGAGCATACCCTCGGGATCCATATCGGTAAAACTCAACGGACCGGTGAGATGTTCCATACCCTTGGATTTGCCCCAGCGGGTCACGGCATCGATGAGTGCGTCAACGACCTCGGCGTCATCAATAAAATCGATGTAGCTGAAGCGAGCCTCCTTCTTGCCTGAGCGCTCGTTGCACACGTGGTTGATGATACCGGCCACACGGCCCACAATCTTGCCGTCACGGTAAGCCAGATAGTAAACCGCCTCGCAAAAGTCAAATGCGGGGTTCTTGTCAGGCCTGAGGGTGTTTAACTCATCGGTCACCAGGGGTGGCACGAAGTACTTGCTGTCACGGTAGAGGGTGTCGATGGGGAAATGCACAAACTTGAGCAGATTGCGCTTGGTGGGTTGGATTTCTCGGATTTCTACAGCCATTGTTTTACTATGTTAGTCCTTGGTTACAGGATTGATAATTCAGCCAGCATATACAACGTTATTCAGCCACCACAGCAGGGCCAACAGCCCTACCAGGATGATGTTCAACTTGAAGAAAAACCAGAAGTAATAACGTCGTTCGGGTGTCATTTTACTTTATCAGTTGGCGGTTTTGGCACGGTCATGCACCAGGTCATAGGTGATGGAACCGCCAGACGTCTTGATGAGAACAGTGTTGTCACCGCTGAAACTGATGCCCGATGCCGAACCGTTCTTGCCAGCATAGATGGTAAAGTACTTGCGGGAACTCTTATTGAAACCGACAACCGAGCCCTTGGTATCCAAGAATACCAGATAACGGTCATTTTCCAGTTTGTCCTTTATCTCCTTCATGTTGATGATGGGCTTGTCATACTGGGTGGGCTTCATCTTCACTTCCTCGCCTTCTTTGAGCTTGTCCATGTTCTCGGCGTTGTCGTGATCCCACTTGGCATCGGCATTCTCTTCGCCAGCCAGGGCTTTTTCTTCCTCTTCCTTGGCCTTAGCTTCTTCCTCGGCATCAATCTCTTCCTGGGTAGCTACACGGATCGCGCCGATGTTGGCTGCCTCCTGACGCAGGAATGCACGCTCGCTGGAACTGCTGTTCTCGAGCGGACCACGGCTATAGACATATTGGCGGCCGTCGGTACGGGAACGAATTTGGCCGTCATAGGTCAGCGTGGTCAGCTTCTTGGCACCGATGTCATAGAGCGCCAGTGTCACTCGGCCGTTGTTGCCCTCACCAGCACCCTTCAAGTGGTTGAGGAAAGCAAAGTACAGGCATTGTTTGCCATCGACCGTCACCGCTTTGGGAACATTCATCGCATCGGCAATCAGCGAACTGTTGTCCATGATGATGCTGCGGCCGTCATAATATTTAGTCTGGCCCAATACAGTCTTCCACTGCGCACCGTCACGAGTGAGCGTGTAGAGCTTGATGAAGGGGCGATCGGTATCATCTTTGTAGGTCACGCCGACAATGCGTTCGGGCGTGTCGGGGTCGGTGCTGTTAAAGCGCACAGCACAAGCGGTGTAAGCCTTGTCATCGGTCATGCCGTTGCGGCTCAACTCAGCATTAAGAATCTGCATGGGCTCTTGGCTGCTGTCGGCCACCAGGGCGAGGCTGTCGGCTTGCGCCTTATCCCTGTCATTTTCCTGACTGTTGCAGTGGCGCAACAGGCTCAACAGGGCGATGAGCAACACCGCTGCCACAATACCGATAATGAGGTTGCGATTGAAGTTGGAGCGTCCTGTGTAGCCCTCGTCTTCGTCATCATCTTCGTCGTCAACAACAGGTTCAGGCTGCTTCCATGCGTTGGCCTGACGTTGTGCGGCCTGACGTTGCTCGTTGTAGGTGGTGGGGCGAGGTTCGCTGGGGCGTTCGGGGGCAGCCTCATGTGAAGCCACGTTCATCGCATTATCAACGGCTTTTCCACAATGGGGACAAAAGACCGAAGTTGACGGCATCGGTTTGTGACAATAACTGCACGTGGTCTCGGTGCTCATGCGGTAGCCGCAATGGTTACAAAAAACTGAGCCATCGGGAACCTCGTGTCCGCAATGTTGACATCTCATAATTGTAGTCTATTTTAGGTGTTTATTAAACTTCGTTTAATTTCAACCTGCAAAGGTATCAATTTTAGTTAAATAACGACACTCTTTCTCTTAAAAAATGCATTCATCTCATCATAGCTGCTGCCGTTTTGGCTGCCAGGCGGGCATTGTTGAGCACCAGCTGGATGTTACTGGCAAGGCTGTCACCGCCCGTGAGGTCCTTGACTTTGGCAAGCAGGAACGGGGTGGTCTCCTTGCCGCGAATGCCCTGGCGGTTAGCCTCGGCAATAGCTTCGTTGATAGCTTTGTTGATGACGTCGGCCGGCATGGAATACTCTTCGGGAATGGGATTGGTGACGAGCATACCGCCCTGCAGGCCCATCTCTAATTTAGCACGGAAGGCGGCTGCGAGATCCTCGGGCGTATCAATGCGATAATCGACCCTGAAGCCGCTATGGCGCGTGTAGAAGGCAGGCAGTTCCTCGGTTCCGTAACCGATGACAGGCACACCCTTAGTTTCCAGATATTCCAAAGTCAAACCCAAATCCAGGATTGACTTGGCTCCGGCACAGATGACCATCACAGGCGTCATGGCCAGTTCTTCAAGGTCGGCGCTGATGTCCATCGTGGTCTCGGCACCACGATGCACACCTCCGATGCCGCCTGTGGCAAACACCCTGATGCCTGCCATTGCCGCAATAATCATCGTGGTGGTCACAGTAGTGGCACCATCCTCGCCACGAGCAATGAGCACAGGCAAGTCACGACGCGAAGCCTTGGTCACCGCCTGACCTTTGCGGCCCAGGTATTCAATTTCATCGGGAGTGCAACCCGCTTTGAGTTTGCCGCCAATGATTGCGATGGTGGCGGGCACTGCTCCGTTGTCACGTATGGTCTGTTCCACTTTCAAGGCCGTTTCCACATTTTGTGGATATGGCATACCGTGGGAGATGATGGTGGACTCGAGGGCGACAACGGGGCGGCCCTCGTCAAGTGCCTGTTGCACTTCGGGTGAGATGGATAAGTATTGGTTCATATCTTTTTCTTTTCTTGGTCTAGATATTCTAGAATCAGTAGACAATCTAGATGGTTTTATCAGTTCAAATAATTCATGATTTCGGGATTAACAGTTTGGCGTGAGAGCAGGGCGGCATGGGCGGCTTTCAGTCCCGTCTGGGCACACTCGGGGAAAGGCGTTTCAGTCATTTGGGCATGCGCCACGCCGGCGATGAAGGCATCGCCCGCTCCTGTCGTGTTGATGACGCGGGAGGGAATGGCGTGGTAATGCTCATGATGTGTGCCGTCACTGCAAAATACGCCATCGCTGCCCAAGGTGATATAGACTTGTCCCACTCCCATTGCGACCAAACAATCGGCGGCCTCCCTGGCGCTATTGCATCGGGTAACGGTCTGTGCTTCCAGCAAGTTGAGTTTCAAGGCATGAAGGTGCTGTTTTTCGCTCTGCTGCAATGCTTTAACGACGCGTGGCGCCTTGGCGGTGCTCACTGTATCTACTATGAGAGGCGCGATGCAATAGTCAATGAGATAGTGGAGAGCTGCAGTTGAGATGTTGGTGTCGGCAATAACGAGTTTCGAGTGATTAATGGCACCGATGCGGGCTTCAAGGAATTTAGGCGTGATGTAGGCAATGATATCGGTATCGGCCACAGCCGATATCATCTCTCCGGTTTGGTCATTCACGCACAAATAAAGGCCGTTTCTCATCCCCTCACAGCGCTCGCTCGACGTGAGATCGAGACCGATGGCCTCACACTCACGCCAGCACATCTCGCCAAAGATTTCGCCGCCGAAGGCACTCACAAACTTCACCTCATGTCCCATCAAACGCAGGTTGTGGGCAATGTTGCGGGCCACGCCGCCACAACCCAATGTCACCTGCCCAGGCACCGAATCGGCGGGGACAAACGGCGCTGTCAATGCCGCCGAGATGTCCATATTCACGCCTCCTATCACCGTCACATATCCACTCATTGCGCAATAATCATTTAAAAACATGGCAAAGTTACCACAACTCGTCCATTTAGCCAAATTTTGCCACATGCAACATCAATCCGGCATCCGTCAGGGACATGTTGAGGTGAAAAACTTAAAAGATTGTTGCACATTTCATTCAAAATTGTTAATTTTGCGCAACATTTAACGGAAATCAGGCGCTTTATGGCAGAAAATAAGAGACACTTCCGCAACGTTTTGGTCATGCGATTGTCCGTATTGGGCAATGTTGCGATGACCATTCCTGTGCTGTATCCCGTGTGCAAGGCCAACCCCGACACCCGGTTCATTATGCTTACCAAAAAATGGCCTGCATCAATGTTCCATGACCGGCCTGCAAACCTCAAGGTAGTGGATTTTGACGTCAACGAGAACCACAGCGGACTCATAGGCCTGCTGAAGCTGGCGGCACAGTTGCACAAGCTCTATGACATCGATGCCGTTGCCGACCTGCACAACGTCAGCGGCACATGGATCATCGACGCCTACATGAAGTTACGTGGCGCCAAGATTGCTCGCCTCGACAGGGAAAAGCCCAAGCGGCGCGCTCTAGTCAACCATAAGTCTAACGAGCCCGTTACCCCCATTCATGAGCGCTATCGCAACGCGTTCAGGCAACTGGGCTTTGTGGCCCCCGACAACTTCACACACCTGTATGAAGGGCGGGACTGGCCTACAAGCCCCATCGTGCTCAACAAAGAGGAAGGCCAGCGCTGGATCGCCGTTTCACCATTCTCATCACACAAGGGCAAG
>JAEEGJ010025312.1_pt1 | contig 12179 bp, 7 predicted proteins | sample 8958761 | NCBI WGS metagenome assembly JAEEGJ01 (sample SAMN16246546, study PRJNA631951) | gut metagenome | biome: gut microbiome; feature: rumen; material: RS-attached | host: Bos | place: Iran: Karaj | collected 2018-10 | reverse complement strand
GCATTCCGGGTCATAGACAGTCTCCTTGTCGTCCTTAAGCCATTCCAGTTTGTTGAGATAGCCAGAATTGGCGAAAGCGTAGTCTTTTCCCTTGATTTTACCATAGAAAGTGCCGTCCTTGCAAAGATGGGCAAAGTAGTCAATCACTTTGCGAAGTGTGTTCCCGCCATGGATTTCATCAGCGGCAATCTTGGACATAACAAAGTCACCTTGGCTGAGGGCTGTGCCTTTGGAGTTGATTCGGATGAAGATGTCTGTGACGATATCGATATCCAAGGAGGCATCCAACTCAATCACACCGATGTTGCAATGCTGGAGGTTCTTCAAGCTTTCCAAAACTTTATGCAACTCTTCCTGGTCCATCTCGGGGTTATCAGCCACATACTGGTTGATGAATTTAAAACTGGAGAAGTCGGGCTTGAACAGCTCTGCGATATCTGGCATCCAGCGTTTGCTCTTGAGGTGGGCTGGCGTTTGGACAGCAAACAACTCCGCATCGGGATTGCCTGAAATGGCTGCAAAGGGATCAAAGGCAATCTTCACTCGACCTTCGCTGTAGTCATCAAACACAATGCTCTTGCCTGCAATGGCTGTCATCAGCGCTGTGATACGCTGTTGCCCGTCAATGAGTACCTTCTTCCCCTCGGATAGAGAGCCATTCTTGAGTTTGACCGAAGGATTTTTCCAGATGATGATATAGCCGGTAGGATATCCTTTATAGAGAGAGTCCATCAAATCGCGGACTTGGGATTTACGCCAAACAAACGGACGCTGAATCTCTGGTATGGCAATATCATTGGCCTCGATCAGTCCTAGAATCTGGCTGATGGCTAGTGGATAGTTGTTGTATTTCTGTTTGTCCATTATAACTACTTTACTTGTGTTTAGGTCTAGATATTATCATTTAGATTTGAATATCTCTTTAAGCTTCTCTGCATTAGTTGGTGTAACTACCGGCAACTCAAAGTTAGAATCATCCTGATATGCTAATTCATCATAAAGTCTCAATTTTCGGATGATGGAACTGATATTAACCACATCTTTATTAATGCGGCACGCGGACATATTATCAGATACTGAATCATAATCAAAGATGTTAAATGTCACAGCCAGTTTGCCATCTTTTCCATACAAATCTGCAATTTGCATCCCTGCTTTTTTATAAAATTCCTTACATCCTTCATAATAACAGGACAAAGCAGTGGACATCAGATAATGAAACTTGTACCAAGCGTCTTCTCCAAAAAGCATATCATGTGTTATTATTTGTTCCATGACATCCACATACTCTTGCATACTCATTTTGAAATCTGCAATCCTTCTAAATGTATCAGAATCGCAGACCCTAAGGTAAGATAAAACCAGGAACAATTGAGGTAACCATTCATTGTTAATGTGCATCGAACACAAAGCAATTCTAACATTAGCAAACACTCGTTCTATCTGACGCAAACTAAGGTGCTTATACTTTACTAATGTCTTAGCCATATAAAGTACATCATTCTTGTCCTCAGCAGCCTTTTCACTTCTTTTGCCTCCATAATCATGAGCTATACGCAACTTATTCCTAAGAAACTCATCAAAATCATAATAATCATACAAATACTCACAAAATAATTCAGCATTTGGTTCTGGTAAATAATAATCAATGTCTATAAAACGCCTTAAATACTCCTCTGCATCAATCTCATTGCTTCCGTAAAACCCTTTTACTGAACAAGCCAGCTGTTTCTTGTCAATGGAAAGGACGAAAACAACATTTGGCACATCGAACAAATGTTTGATTCTTTCTAACACCTTTACGGCAAATGTAGGATTGCAACGGTCTAATTCATCCACCATATAAACCAACGGTTTACCTTTGTCACAAACCACTGTCATATAATCTGTTAGACTGTTTTTAAAAGACTGAAGCAACGCCATCCTATTATCGTCTTCTTTCAACGACTCGTATACAGAATCTTCCAGCTGTTTCATTCCACCTTCAACAGCACCTTTAGCGACCTCGCCAAATACACCTGCTGCAGCCGTAAGTGCTCCTGACAATGCACCGACCAACACTTTAGCGCCATTTCTCAACACTTTATCAAACTCATCTCCTTTATCCAACACTTTCAGTCCCCGCAACATTGACATCAAAGGTTCATTACATATATCATCCTCCCATGCGTTATAATAAACAACAGGAAAGTCTTGATTTTTCAAGTGTTGAGACCACATCTTAAGAAATGTGGTTTTGCCAGTTCCCCATGCGCCATTCAAAGCGACAACTGCTCCATCAGTAAACAACTCGACGATACTAGTTAACACCTCAGCATATTCTTTCCTGCCTAGTTTGTCGTCTTTAAACGGTTCGTCGGGATTTGCTATTTCAAACTCCTTGTTCTTCGCTTTTATAATCCTATTCAATACCATTTTTATATTTCTCTATTTTTTTATCACTTCAAACAATTCCTCTACTTTGTCACAACTATGCCACTCCACCATACTGCTGATAGACAAAGTTGTACACAGCATCGCGATAATAGGAAATGTTCTCATCTGAATAGCTTTGCGGCAGTTCTGCCCATAACAGGTCGCGGATAGTGACAATGAGGGCCGATCTAGTCTCCTGCTTGTCGAAAGGATGGTCCATGCCAGCCAACTGCTCTTTAATCTTCTCCAAAAGGTCCTTGGCGACCTTCTTCAGTTTCTTGATATCTTCTTTGGTCAAATCTTCCTTGAACAGCACATCGTACATTGATAGCTGCTCATCGTTTTCGAAGCCTTCCCTGACATAGCGTTTTTCCTCCTCGGTCAGTTCCTGCGACAACTTCATCAGCTCCTCAAACGTCTTTTCTATCGTGGCCCGATTCTGCTCTTGGTTGTAGTCTTTGATGATTTGCTGGTATCGTTCATAGAAATTGATTCGCGACGGATTGGCGGCCATCATTTGGGCAATGCGTTCTTGCAACAGCTCCTGGATGTCCTTCATCACCAAGTTCTTTTCCTTGCTACGGGCAAATTCTTGTCTCAGTAAATCGAAGTTAATACCGCTGATGTCGAAACGACGAGAACTATTTTCGGAGAATGTCAAATCTTCCACCTCAAGATGCTCATTCACAATCTGGTTGATGGTCACACTAAGGTCGGTGATGTCAGCATGCTTGCGTTTCTTCTGTAATTCCTTGTAGATGGCTTCAATGGCATCCTTTTGTTGCTTCATCTCTGGAGTAATATCCTCCCGGTCAAGGTATTTCCATAGCTTCAACAAGGTGGTGGCAAAAGTGCAATAGGTCTTTCTGATTTCCAAAGTCTCACACATGGCATTGGCCGCCGTTTTCAACAACGAGAGTTTATAGAAGCTCTCGGCCTCAATTAGCTCTTGCAACTCAAAGCCATGTTCCTTCAGGAAAGCCGTGGCAGCAGCAATGATTTCCATAACCTGCTTTATAAGCTCCTTTTTGTCTATGGTCGGGTCGTTGCCACCTTCCCCACCCTCGGGATTGGCAGTATAGTCGGCCAAGGCTTGTCGCAGTGCCTTCACGATACCCATGTAGTCTATGATGAGGCCGTTGGTCTTGCCTTCGGCCACACGGTTGGCACGGGCGATGGTCTGCATCAGCGTGTGAGCCTTCATAGGTTTGTCAATATAGAGGCACGACAAGGTCTTCACGTCGAAGCCGGTCAGCCACATAGCACAAACGAACACTACGCGGAGTTTCGAGTCGCTGTCTTTGAACTCTTTGTCAAGTTCGCGTTTCTCCATCTTTTCGCGATGCGTCTTGATGTCCAAGCCCCATTTTTGGAACGTCTGTATCTCGTTCTGCTCTTGCGAGACGACCACGGCCATTTCAGTGTCCTTCATCCACTCCAATTTGCGCGTCAGCTCCTGCACTTCTTGTTGCGAGGTGCAAGCGGCGATGGTCTGCTCCAAAGCCTTGATTTCGTGTTGCCAGTATTCCTGTGCATAGTCGTACATGCGCACACAAGTTACCTTGTTGTAGCAGACGAACATGGCCTTGCCCGAAGTCCAAAGGTCGCTGTAATGCTTGACGAAATCCTTCGCTATAATCCTCAATCTGCTAGGAGCAGTCAGCAGGTGTACCTCCTTGGAAAACTCACGCTCCAACTTGGCCAGTTGTGAGGCATCCATGTCGCCGGCCTGCTCCAAGGCAGCTGCAATCTCTTCGTTGATTTCAGGGTTCTTTAAATCCTTCAGTTTCTCGCCTCGGTTCTCATAGAACAACGGTACGGTGGCCTTGTCCTCCACCGCGCGCTTGAAGTCATAAATACTGACATAGCCGCCGAAGGTACGCGCCGTAATGTTGTCGTTCGACAATAACGGCGTGCCCGTGAATCCGATGCGGTGCGACGTAGGCAGCAGGTGCATCAGGTTGTCGGCGAAGATGCCGTTTTGCGTGCGGTGTGCCTCATCACTCATCACGATGATGTCATGGTCAGGATAGATGGGTTCGGCATCGGGGTCGTTGAATTTCTGGATAAGGGAGAAAATGAACGAAGGGTTACCTTTCAGCTTGGTTTTCAAGTCCTCGCCACTGGTGGCAATGAACTTTTTGGCTTTCACCTTGCCCAACAATCCACAGTTCTCGAAGGTGTCACTGATTTGCTTGTTCAGCTCATCGCGGTCGGTAAGGACAACGATGGTCGGAGAGCCTTCAAACTTGCGGCGTATCTTCTGCGACAAGAACAACATCGAATAGCTTTTGCCACTGCCTTGCGTATGCCAGAACACACCCAGCTTGCCGTTGAGGTATTGGCGGTTGCGGTACATTTCCACAGCTTGGTTCACGCCGAGATACTGGTGGTTTCGGGCTAGAATTTTGGCGGTGGTGCCACCGCTATGGTCGTAAAGGATAAAATTCTCTAACAAGTCGAGGAAATTCTCTTTCTTGCAGATGCCGCGCAGCATGGTGGGCAGCTCGATGTTGCCCGCTTCCATCTCGTTGAGGCGCTTCCACTCATGGAAAAACTCCCACTTCGAGTCGATGGTGCCCACACGTGCCTCCAAGCCGTTGCTGAACATGATGAAAGCATTATGATAGAACAGCTGCGGGATGGTGTCCAGATAGTCGCGGTAATTGTTATTAAATGCATCCTCGACCTCCACGTCGTGGTTCTTCAGCTCCATGAAGAGCAAGGGAATGCCGTTGACAAAGCCCACAATATCAGCACGACGGCGATACAGCGAACCATGCACCCACAACTCGCGCACGCAAAGGAACTCGTTCTTGTCGGGTGAGTTGAAGTCGATGACCTTGGCACGCACCTCTTCGGTCTCACCATTGGGCTTCACGCGGGTGACGGGCACGCCGTCACGAATCATCTGATATTTCTGCTCGTTGATTTGCATGAGCGTTTGGCTACTCATGTGTTCCGTCATGCGTTCCACGGCCTCGGCCAACTGTTTTTCTGTCAGCCAAGGGTTGAGGGTCTTGAGTGCCTTGCAGAAATGGCGTGTGAGCAGCACTTCATGGTAGTTGCTGCGGCCCAGAGTGCCCTCTGCGCCGAGCGTCTCCTTGTCAAAGGCATAGATGCTCGTCCAGCCGAGTTCCTCCTCCAAGAATTCCGCCGCGCTCTTTTGTATCAGTTGGTCTTCGCTATAGTCGTGTGACATGATTGCTACTTGTTAAGTTCGTTATATAATGCCAGGCCTTTCACCGTAAGCAGGTATTTCTGACGAGGATGGCGAGGAGAGTTCGGATATAGCATACGCACATAGCCTTCCCTTGTTGCTGGCATTAGATAAAGGTTTAAGAAATTGTCTCGTCCTTTGAGTCCCAAGCCAGTCATCATATCTTTAACAGACAGTTGATTAATGCCTATCACTTTTATAAGGCTAATAATATCAAAATTATCTGTATGAAACTTATCCTGCACTTGTCCTGCACTTGTCCTGCACTTGTCCTGCGCTTGTCCAATACTTGTCGGGTCGGCCAGGTTCGGTTGCACACTCCACTCTTCCATGGGATGAATATGAAGGTAGCGGTTGCGCAAATCCCACTGCTCACCAAGTAGCAGATTACGGAAAAATCGCTCCAAGTAAACAGGACTATAGTCAATGCCTTTAACTGCGTTCTTATAGTTTGCTCTCACCAACGCATTACGGAAATACCACGAGTGACGTTCAAAAAGCTCATTGTTGACCGTAAAGCCCAACGATCGCAAGTACTTGATGATGAAAATGGATGTGGTACGCGTGTTGCCTTCGCCGAAAGGATGAATCTCCCAGAGACCCGAGACAAAGCGGGCGATATGCTCCACCATCTTGTCTTTTTCCAGTCCGGTATAGACAAACTGCCGCTCTTGGTCCAAATCATACTGCAAGGTCATGCGTATATCCTGCCAACGGGCATATACCACGCTGTCGCCTTCCAACACCCATTCTTTCTTCGAAATGTCATATTCTCTAAATTGTCCTGCGTGTTTGAACACCCCTTCAAAGATGGCACGATGGATGGCGGCGATACCTGCCACGCTATAAGTGAACGCATCGGTCAGCAACAGCTTCGAGATGTTGCCCGACACCACGTCGGCTTCCTCTTTGTCGGCATCGTCGGCATCATGTGTGGTTTTAGTGATGTAATACTGTTTGATAAGATCGCGAGCTTCGTCGATAGTGATTTCGCCTTCGATATTCCTACGTGCTGTATCTTGCAGATATTCTGAGGTTGTCAGTCCATCCACGGCTTGTAAGCCAATGGCCACACGCCAAGCCTCAGCACGTTCCCTCTTCTGAGGCTCTCGGGCTTTGATATACTCATCAAAGTTGATATATTGTTGTTTGTCACCCATGTTGTGGTTTTTATTCTTCGTTTATTTTGATGTTTTCCTATCATTGGTCTCCGCCGTGTACTTTTGTATCAGTTAGACTTCCCTATTGTTATATGACATAATAGTATTATCAATTTTATTTATTGTAGCACTTTTTTATTACCTTGACAATACGGCCTTTCCTACTTCCAAATAATAACATATATCCCACAACACAGAACAATATCATCGCCACGCTCATTCCGATTTCGACAATCATTATTCTCCAATCAAAAGACAAAACAGGAGCAACTCTATAGTTTTCATCAAATTTTTCTCGTGTTATTTTATCACCTGAAAAATATGGGGTAAACCTATGCCCACTCACATATATTTCAGAACGAGGACTAATAAACATATAAACTTCTTTATTTGTATCTTTCTGTAATACCTGAAAACGCATCTTTGGAGATAACGGCAACAACATAAAAAACAATCCCATTACTCCATAAACAAAAAAGATCCATTTGAATCTTCTCCTAGTTCTTGACATGTTCTGAAACCGTCCAACAAAGATGTTTTGAATATCCTTTGTGTTTTTAATCCTATGTTCGAACGATAGTTTATCTTCTATGTTTTCTATATCCTCTGGTACATCTACAATAATTGTATACTCAAAGCATTCATACGTTTTAAAAACGCCATCGATACTAAAAATCGCAATATTATTGTTTACATTTTTATCAACTATATGCTGAACGGCCAAACCGCATACTAAAGGATTGATTTTGACCGCTTTTACCACGCATCCTTCCGGTAATAGCAACTTAATGTCTATATGTTTACCCTCGTCGCCTATATCATTCTTTCCTGTATTAATAAAACCGCCTAGTAGGACTTTTACATTATTTGACAATATTTCTTCTCCATAATGAAGTTGAAAGTCTGGGAAATCGTCCGTCAACCCTTTTCCAATGTTATAAGAATTAATGAAATAATGATCAATTCGGTTTTTCCTCATCTGCCACTTAGCAATAAGAAAAGCGATAATGCCACTTACAATAATTGAAATAATTATTCCTAACATAGACTTGTTATTTTATTGGTTCATATTTCCATTTTTATCTCCCCTCCCATCAGCCTCGGCAGCAAACGATCGCGGGCCTCGGTGAGAAGACGGATTTGAGAGGAGAGATTTTTAATAATTGCAAATGACCCTTCAGTAAACCTGTTAAACCTAATAATCAATTCTTTTCGAGGAAGAATAACCTCGATGTTTTCAAACTTAGATTTATTGACATTTGTCATAGTTGCACCATTGCTGCCAATATTATTCAAGTGATCTTTTAATAACACGAATGTGAAGAACATATAGTACAATATTGCATTATCATTCAAGATTAATGAATTAATCTGTTGATTTGTCTGACATTGTTCTTTTGAAATACAAACTAATCCTGCTGTTCCTATACATGATACCATTAACGAATCTTTTGGAATAAACTTTCCACTTTGTGAATTAGCTCCAATTTCAGATAAATATAAAGAACTTTCAGGATATATTCCAGAATGCATATCTGGAATTGTTATAAAAGGTATAAAACCTCCGTAATTTTCCTTTTTTGTTGTTGAAGGTGTTTTTCCCGTAATGACAGTTCCGATTTCTCCAACTCTATTCCTCTCCCACCCCTCCGGCAAACCATCCACCATCTTAACATTCTCATATCCAGGGAAGCGAAGGTCAACGAACCATTCCTTATAGAGCCGCTGAGCGGCTTCCTCCAACAACTTGATTTGCTTTTGATAGTTCTCTATCAGGGTGTCGTAGCGGGAAAGGATGGTGGCGATATAATGTTGAGTATGAAGTGACGGATGAATAACTTGCAGTTCTGAAAGATCGGTTGCTCTAATACCAGCCTGAGCACACTGACTTACAATAGTCTTTACCGGATTGTATGGTGAATTAAAGTAATAATAATAAAACAAAGGGTATGCATCTTCTTTGTTCAATCTAATCCTAATCAAATGAGACTCAAAAACTGTCATCTCAGATGTTTGCATTACAATACTACATTTACCGGCTCCTTCAAGCACTAAAGACTGTCTTGCAAATAACAAATCATCTGGATGTACTTGGTTCTTACATTTTTCAGATTCATTCAACGGAACTAAATCCATTGGAATATCATATATTCTTCCATTAGCAAAGAGTTCTCCCATGTTTATCATTTTATTTCCTTTTCCCCGAACTCTACTTGGTTTTGTCAATCCATTTTTTGATGGAATTGCAAATAAGGAACAAAACTTCACTTTCTTCCACTCGCTCATTTCAGTTCCTCCCATGCTTTTTGGATCTCATCCATCAGCACATTGGCCTCTTGGTTCAACTTTGCCAACTCGGCATGGATTTCGTTCATGCGCTCATGGAAGTCCACACCATCGTCCTCCACCTCGGCCACGCCCACATAGGCACCTGGTGTCAGCGAGTAGTTCTTCTCTTCTATCTCTTGGATAGTGGCCACCTTACAGAGACCAAGTACATCCTTGTATTCGCCCTCGCCAAACTTCTCGGTGAGCCATTCAAACTGGCGGGCCGTCTCAACAAGGTTTTCCCAATACTCAATGGTGTCTTTCCACTCTGCTTCCACTTGTTTTTTCTCTTTGCGGGCAGCCGAAGCTATTTCTTCTTTGGCTTGTTTCTTTTCCTCCTCTAAACATGCCGAGAATCTTATAGAATACTCTTTTTCACCTGTTTTTATTACTTCTTCAAGACGTTCAGCAGTAAGAGGCGCTGAAACATTGTCAAGTATCTCCAAATAATCATTGAGCAATTTTCTGTATTTCTCCTTCTCACCACGATACAGATGCACGATGGCTTGCAAATTGCGCAGTTGCCACTCCGTCCATTCGTTCAGGGTGCGGTCAACCACGGTGTAATAGTTGCGGGCATCGATAAAGAGCACCTTGTCGCGGATGTCAGCGTTCTTGTTGCGGTCGAAGAACCACAGTGAGCAAGGCAGCGAGAGGGTATAGAAGAAGTTGTTGCCCACGCTTACCATCACATCCACATCGCCCGTGCGTACCAGCTTCTCACGGATGTCGCGGTCTTTGTTGGAACTGTCAGTGGCCGAGCTGGCCATCACGAAGCCTGCACGACCATGTTCATTGAGGTAGGCATAGAAATAGCTTATCCATAAATAATTGGCATTACCCACCTCTTTGGTTTTGGCATTCACGCCCGGCAGACCGAAAGGCAAACGGCCTGCAGCAGAAGCGGATTCAGACTTCACCTTGTCAACATTGAAAGGCGGATTGGCCATCACATAGTCACACTTGCCTTTCTTATTCTGCGTATCATATAGGTTATGGGCATCATGATAGAAAGTGTTGGCCTCATCGCCAGAGATAATCTTGCCATTCAGTCCATGCACTGCCATGTTCATCAGACAGAGTTGGGCGTTATATTCCACTTTCTCCTGCCCGAAGAAGGTCATCTGTGTGTTGGCGTTCATGCCCGCAGCGTTCACAAAGTCGCCCGTCTGCACGAACATACCACCACTACCACAAGCCGGGTCAAGCATGACGCCTTGTTTGGGCTCCAACACATTCACCAGCATTTTTACCAGCGATTTCGGGGTGAAGAACACACCATCATCACTGGCCACGGCACGGGCAAACTTCGAAAGGAAATACTCATAAATACGCCCAATGATGTCGCCACCCACATCGTCGATGGTCTTGTTGTTGAAAATGCGAAGCAACTCGCGCAGAAGGTCATCGGAAAACATCGTGTAGGTCTTGGGCAACACACCCGTCAGTTGTTCGCTTTGGTCCTCCACCAATTGCATCGCGTTGTTGACGGCTTCGCCCAACGAGTTGATGTCGTGCCCATCCTTGCTTTTCAGATGAGCGTCGATGATATTGTCGGGCAAGTTGACCAAATAGTCGAATTGGGCTTCTTTGGGGAGATAAAGTGCACTCTTGGCAGCGAAGTCGCTGGGTTCCACAGGCATCACCCTTCCGCCACGCATGGGACGATTCTGCAGGATTTCTGCCTCCACCATCTTATAGCGGCTATAGGCATAACGCAAAAAAAGCAGTGCCAATACTGGCATGCAGTATTGATTGCTGGTGAGTTTGCTGCCTTGCCGGAGCAGGTCTGCCGACTCCCAAAGTTCAGATTCGAGTTTTCGTATGTTAATCATAAAACGATGGTCTCTAATAATCTACAAAGATACAAATTATTTCCATATCTCAGCTAAATATGACTGAAAATACGCAGCTATAAATCCCACTCCACCACACACACCCACGCAGGGAATACATGGCTGCTTTATTCCTTTTACGAATAAATTTTGACATTCAATAATTTATCCGACAGCAAACGTCAACAAACGACTACTGTCGACTACAAACGTTTAATCAACGGCTTAATCTTGACAGGGTTTGCATTTTTGCAGGGTGCAACAATTAAAACCCACAAATATGGAAGCGCAAAAGAACAAGATTGTTGAGATTCCAACAGGGAACAACAAAGAAGATTTCAAGATTAGGAAACAAATCATTTGGCAATTCTATCAAGATTGGAAAAAGAAAAACCCATCACAAAAAAGGTATAACCTTGCATTAAAAGACTACATCAATATTAGGTTTGTCTCCATCGACGAGACCAGCCATCAGGCTGCGAAAAGTTACCTTTCCACTTTGGCGGTACTCCAATTGGATTCCATTTTAACCATGTCGAAAAAGTATCGCGAAGTCAAAGCCAAACCAAAAGACAAGCACCAGAAACAATTCAACAAACTCCTGTGGATGAGATACAATCTGCCAGGCGTCGGCGAAGTCAAACTGATGGTTGGCATAGTAAGGCGGACAAACGACAAAGTGCAGTATTGCATCACAGTCATTAAGACATAACAAAAACGGATGGAAATCTAAAGAGTCCTGTTGTCGGTGTTCTCTCATCCCGATTTCCACCCGTAGGGTTTGCCGCAGAATGCAGGAGGTAAGTCGTACTGAAACGATAGGCCACCGCGCGGACTTTCGGAAGGTCATACCTGATTCCTGGCTTATTTCTGCCTGCAAAAATACAACTTTTTTCACAACCCGCAAGATTTGGGGCACAAAATATGACCACAAACCAAAGGGTTAGAACAGCTCCCATCCCAAATTTTCCCTATCTTTGCCCCAAAATTCCACCCACTATGAAACTCGCAGAAGCATTAAGCATCAGGAAAGACCTGCAAAAGCGCATCCAACAGTTAGGACAGCGCATACAGAACAACGTGAAAGTGCAGGAGGGCGACGCACCTTCGGAAGAGCCCATGGAGCTGATGAAGGAACTCGACGCGTGCCTGACACAACTGGAAGACCTCATCTGGCGCATCAACGCCACCAACATGCAGACCAAGAACGCCGAGGGCATC
>JAEEGJ010025309.1_pt1 | contig 12180 bp, 14 predicted proteins | sample 8958761 | NCBI WGS metagenome assembly JAEEGJ01 (sample SAMN16246546, study PRJNA631951) | gut metagenome | biome: gut microbiome; feature: rumen; material: RS-attached | host: Bos | place: Iran: Karaj | collected 2018-10 | reverse complement strand
AAATTGCCGCAAAAAGCGCCGCGGCGATCAAAAACATTTTTTTCATAGAGCCTCCTTGTATGTCGCTTAATTATATGCCTGCAAGTCGGCGTTGTCATTAAAGCATTACTTTAATGACGGAAGGCGCTTTCTTTTCTATACGCGTCAATCTCGGCATTTATTTCGTCAAGCGTCATATTTGAATTTCCGTTCATTTCAGAAATTCTGCGCATGTTTTGCAAGGCCCAAAAACCAGCCGGATCCATTTCGGATTCTTTTGGCATGAGGAGGGAAATTAGTTTATCCGCGCTTAGTTGCTCTGTGTTCATGGCACTTTAAAACGTTGTTGCGGCGGGAGTCGAACCCGCAATACGAACTTTAAAGCGTAAAGTTTCCTCTACCGCGTTGAGGGCATCGCAACAACGAGAAGCGCGGACGCCATGCATCCGGGGAACGGTCTTGCAAGGATACGCGCCTAAGTTTCTCGAAATATACGCTTAGGCGGGAGCCGCGCTTCAATGTTTACTATAGCGCAAAGCCGCGACCCGCGCATTAAAGCAATGCTTTAATAAACTTCTGAAATTTTTATATTGACAGAAAGCGCATTTTCCAGTAGAACGCTTAATGTTCCTTGATGAGCAGGCTGTTGAGCCGAATTTGTTACAAAAGCTCCATCAAGGATTTTTTTTGCAAAAAAAATGAGCCAAGAAAACCCAGTGTGCCGCGCTCCTATTGCCGCGGGGCTTAGATTCTCTTGGCTCAAATAATCGGAAGCCTTGTCAACGCAGCGCGCTATGGCACAACCGAAGTAAACGTATCGAAGGCTTCAAAAGAAGCGCGGACGCCATGCAGTCGGTGATCGCCCTGCAAGGATACGCGCCTAAGTTTCTTGGCATATACGCTTAGGCGGGAGCCGCGCTTCAATTAAATCCAAGCCCTTGCCGCCCAACAGCGAATGAATGTCGCTGACGTGAGCCGCAAGGCCGCGCAGAGGCCCCTACGTGGACGCTGCTTGGATTAAATGTAATTATAACGCTTATTCGCCATTCGCGCATTAAAGCATTGCTTTAATGACAAGGATTGTTTTATGGTGTATATTCCAAGAGCGCTTTATCGTGTTACCTGGCCGATTGCTTTTGTCGGCATTGGATTCGTAAAGCGCTTTTTGCCCAATTGACCGATTCAACTGTAGTATGTTTTCAGTATGATATCGTTGGGCAATTTTTTTTGACAAGGATTTACAAACAATGGATCCCGCAGACAAACAAAAAGCGTTCGACCTCATTTCCAGAATCAACTGGGATTATAATTATACAAATGAAGAATTGCTGGCCCTTATAAAAAAGACTGACGACGCTTCAAACATGAGGCTGTGCTTTTTCATAAAAAGCCTAGAGACCTTTACATGGCAAGAGCTTGTTTTTCTTTGGGGAATGGAAGAGTGCGACAGGCTTTATACGGATAAAGTGAGAAGGGGCATTTTCCAAAAGTCAATCAGAGAGGCTTATGACGGATTGTTCTGGTTGTTGCGGAACAAAACCATCCTTCCTTCAAAACGCAGTCCCGAAGAACTTGAAAAGTTTAAGGAAGCCCTTTTGTTAAAGCGGCGGAAGCGCAGTAAAAGGGGCGCCCTAATGTCATTATAAAAATTTCATTGAAAAAAATACGAATTCATGATAGAATTATTATAAATGGAGGCGTTTAATGAGTTATGAAGCGCTTGCGGAAGAAATAAAAACTCTTCCAGAATCGTATCTCGCAGAAATAAACGATTTTGTCATTTATTTAAAGCTCAAAACAAAATTTGGCGATTATGAAAACTCTTCAAACTCAAGGCAAAGCCGTCTTGCGGCATTGTCAGAATTTGCCGGCAGCATGAAAAAAACATGGCAATCGGTGGACGCTCTGGAATATCAAAACGCCATGAGGGGAGAACGCTCCATTGGCTAAAAAATTTGGGTTTTTATAAGTGTGTTGTCACTGAGCAAGTGTCTGAAATAAACGTTGTCTATTTGGCTGATTTATAAAAACGAAAGCCTTGTCAACGCAGGCTCGCAAAGGAGTTTTAAAAAACGTATCAAAGGCTTTCAATAAATCCAAGCCCTTGCCGCCCAACAGCGAATGAATGTCGCTGACGTGAGCCGCAAGGTCGCGCAGAGACCCCTACGCGGACGCTGCTTGAATTCAATGCAATTATAACGCTTATTCGCGATTCGCGCATTAAAGCGTTGCTTTAATCTAAACAACAACTCCGCCGCCGCTTATAATTCCCGAAGCGTCTTCATAAGGGCTGCAATACAAAAGCTCGACATTTGGCGGTAAAAGTTTTTTCACTTGCGCGGCGAGCGCCAAACCTCTTTTGTGAAAGTCCTTCCAGCCAAAAGTCCGGCTCAATTCGTCCGGCGTGATTTCTCCAGCTTCGCGTGGAACCAAGCAGCGCCACATGTATTCGTCAAGCCATTCGCGCAAGCCAGGAATGTTAAGGTCAATGTTCGTCTCGGCGTCACGTTCGTCGCCGTACGACAAACTGCTTGCGTCCCCGCAACAGGTTCCGTCTTCCTGCCAAAAAAGAGAACAGCTTGTGTCCGGCATCATCTTTATTGTTGTTTTCTCCGCCATAATTTCCTAAAAAAACGGAAGCCTTGTCAACGCCACGCGCTAAGGCGTGCCTAATCAATACGTATCAAAGGCTTCCAAAAGAAGCGCGGACGCCATGCAGTCGGTGAACGCCCTGCAAGGATACGCGCCTAAGTTTCTCGAGATATACGCTTAGGCGGGAGCCGCGCTTCCACGATAACTGTAGCGCAAGTCCGCGATTCGTGCATTAAAGCATTGCTTTAATGACAAAAAGTGATTTATGGTGTATATTCATAACAGAGTTTTCGTGAACGTGTCGATCGACTCGCCTTTGCGCGTGGCGGAATCGAAAGCTCTAAGTCAAAGTTCCTGAAGCTATCCGGACGATTTATTCGGTTAACTGCTTCGGGAACTTTTTTTTTGAAAAAAAAGAAGCGCGGACGCCATGCATCCGGTTAACGGCATTGCAAGGATACGCGCCTAAGTTTCTCGAGATATACGCTTAGGCGGGAGCCGCGCTTCAATTAATGCCTGTCATAACCCTCAAAAGAAAGTCGTCATAACCTTCCGCAACACTTCGCTCCAGTCGCCGGTAAACAAAATTGCGTAGCCGCCATTTGCCTCAAACAAGTCGGCGGTTTCCTTGTTGTCGTCAACAAGAATTGAGCCGCCGTCCGCGTACGCCGCCTTGTCTTCCGCCTTGGAAACGATAATCGTTTTTTCAAGCGGAAAGTTCGCGCGCGTTTTTACCCAAAGCTTTTTTCCTTCCACGCCTTGCGGAAAGTTTACCGCGCTCAAAATGTAAAGGTCGTGAACGCCTTTTTCGGAAAGCGAGCGCAATTCGTTAAACGCGTCCTCGGCTCCGGGCATCCATTCCATCTCGCTCCAAAAGGACGGGCCGATTTTTATCACCTTGTCCCACGCCACTTTGTCCGGCTTGTTCTTGCGCCACAGTCCAAGCTTGGTCACTTGCGCGGCAAAATCCACAAGCGTCGCGTCCATGTCTATGTAAACCTTCATGCAACCGTTCCGTCTTAAATCTCAATCTTGTTCGTGACGATGAGGTCTTCGACGCGGACGTTAAAGATTGAGGCGAGCGCGAGGCAGTTGTCGATTGACGGCATGTACTTTCCCTTTTCCCATTTGTAAATCGCTTCGGGCGAGGTCAAGCCAAGCATGGACTGCACTTCGCTGACGGAAAGCTTTGACTTAAGTCTAAGCTCTTTTATTCTCGCTCCGGTGGCGGTCATGTCAATCACAGGCTTTTTGGTTTTGCCGGGGGAATATTTGGGAGTCGGCTCGCAAACCGCAAGCGGCTTAAAGTCGCTCGTCACTTGCTTTCCGTTAAGCCACCATTCCTCGTAGTTTTCGATTTGGTCTATAATGGCCGGGCCTGTCTCGCAGTGGAGGACGCCGTTCCGCCAATGCTCGATGTGGCTTCCGGTCTCGCTTTCGACGGCGGGAATGAGGTTCCCTTCCTCGTCCAGAGAGTCGTCAAGGAAGCCGTTCTTTATTCTGAGCGCGACGTCTTCAACTATGTATTCGCCGTGCGCGATTGTTTTGTCTTCCAATAAAATTCTTTGGTTCTGGCAAGATTTGTAGCTTTTCATTTTCGTTCCTCCTATCTTTTCTGCAGGGCTTGATACATTTCCAAGGGAACGTCTTGCTTGCGCGTCTTGAACACGTTCTCAAAGTAGTCGTGGTAGCCGTATTCATGCCACTTTCCAAAGTCGTCAAAGTAGCCCGCGTCGCTTGGGCGGCCCGCGAACGACACGCCGTTGATTTGGCAAGCCTCGTACATGCTTGTATATCCCTTTTGCCCGAAAAGCTTTCGCGCGAAGATGAACGACACCGTTGACGAAGGGTTTGCCACAACCGTCGCGTATCCTTGGAAGCCCACGGCCTTGTCCGGCAGCGCGAACGAGTTGCTTTTGCCAAACGACAGAGCGGGGCCGTAATACATCATGTTGTTGAATTGGTAGGCGTAAAGGACTCCGTCAATCGTAAAATATTGGTAGTCCAAGATCACCACGTCGTGCTTTTTGTCAAATTTGTCCACGGCGGTAAAGCGCTTCATGTAAGACTTTTGCGCCATGATTTTGTCGGCCTTTGCCCTGACGCTCTCGTAGCTTTCTTGAATCGGAACGGAATAGTCCGACCTTATGATTCGGCCCAGCGACGCGCATGATGAAAGCGAAAGCGCTGCAAGAAAAATCGGCGCCAAAATAAAAGTTCTTTTCATAAGCGCTCCTAATAGTCCATTTCCAAATTTGCAAGGCAGCATTGGAAGTTGTCCAATTCCAGCGCCCAATTTTGCTGACGGCATTTTTCCATCGCCCACGCTCCGGCTTCCATCGCTGTCATTCTGCGCAAAACGGAAGGATAGGCTTCTACCGAGAGAGGATAAATCCTTGTGTTTTCCTTGATTTCGGGAAATGTCGGCATGTCGTCGTCCGGGATGAAGGCCTCTTTTAGAAGCGCGACATTCGGGCGGTCAACATAAGTTTTTGTTTTGATGAAATTGACGTAAGGCGCTCTGGCCCGCAATTCCGCAACAGTCATAATTCAACTCCTTGTCTATGACGGTCAGCCTTTTTAGGCTTTGCGGCGGAATTGCCTTAGCTCCCCAGACAATCTGCTCTGCAATAATGTAGGTTAATTCGTTTTGAAAGGCTCTAATACAAATTGAAAGCTTCCGCCTTTCCAAAAGAATATCTGTTATTATTTATTAATATAACGCTTAATTACGAATTGTCAATAGAAATTTATTAAAGCATTACTTTAATGAATAATCGTTCATATGTAACTAAAATTTGACAATAATTGAACTATAAGGTTATAATATAGCATGAATAAAAAAGTTTTATTTTTAGCGTTATCCTTTTTTGTAGTTGTTTTTTCTTCATTTTCAAACGATTTTGGAGAATTTTATTCCGGCAAAGAAATCACAAAATGCGTCTGCTCGCCAAAAGGACTTTCTGTTTGGACGGAACCGTCATTTGATTCAGAGAAAATTGGAAACCTTTACAATTACGAAATCGTAAAAGTTTTGGGACGCAGCAAAGAAATTGAAACAATAAATGTTCAACTGAAACACTCTGGTGAAGAAGCCGAAATTAAGAATTACTGGTTTTTTATTGAATATAAAGACGCATTTGGATGGGTGTTAGGGCATTTTTTAGCGAACGATTTGGAAGAAGCGAAGAAGACGCTTGCGTTGCAAGGCATTTGGAATGGCGACACTATTATAAGCGATGAGAGCGAAGCGCCAAGCGTCATAAATCCTTTTAAGCCTCAAAAGCAAACGCTTGCCATTAATTATCTTGGATTTGTTATTTCGCCTGACTCTGAACAGGTTCCTTGTTTTGAATATGTTTGGAATGGAAGAAATGGCTTTGGAGAACTAAGTTTGTCTTTTGCCGCAGATATGGGCGGAGGCGGATGTTATGAATCTGTGTATGTGGAAGACGGCCTTATATACGGTTCATACCGCAATGTCAGACGCGAGCCTACCGAAGATGAAAACGGAGAATTTAATCCTTACGGAAAGCTTGCCCTGCATGAAGAACACACTTTTTCTTACAAGAAAGTTTCTGAAGGACGATAACACACTACAAGTGATAAACGGCATTATGAGCAGTTCGCCGATGGAACTGTTAAAGATATTGAAGATGAGATTCCGTTTGAAGTGCCGGAAGGCTGGGCGTGGTGTAGATTAAATGAACTAGCTGATATTGCCAGAGGAGGCTCCCCTCGACCAATTGAGAATTACATAACAGACTCTCCTGATGGAATTAATTGGATTAAAATTGGTGATACGGCTCCTGAAAGTAAATACATAGAATCAGCAAAAGAAAAAATTAAACCGGAAGGTGAAAAACATTCACGATTTGTTCATAAAGGTGATTTTCTTCTTACAAACTCGATGAGTTTCGGTCGCCCCTACATATTGAAAATCAATGGCTGCATTCACGACGGTTGGTTGGTTTTTGCAAATATCAAAGATTGTATAATAAAAGATTATCTGTACTATGCGTTAAGTTCTGATTACATATACAATTCATTTTCTATGGTTGCAGCTGGTTCAACTGTAAAGAACTTGAAATCAGATACTGTAAAACAGGTTTTGTTTCCATTGCCACCAACAAAAACACAGAAAAAAATTATAGAATCAATTGAAAAATCATTCTTACAAATTGATATACTTGATAAGGAAAAAGCAGATCTGGAAACCGCTATCAAACAGGCAAGGAGCAAAATCCTTGACCTCGCCATTCACGGCAGGCTGGTTCCGCAAGACCCGAACGACGAGCCGGCCGAAGAGCTTCTTAAGCGAATCGCGACAAGTGATAACAGGCCCTACAAGAAGTTTGCAGAAGAAAAGCCTTTTGATATACCTAAATCTTGGGCATGGTGTACAGGTAATGATTTATTTAATTCAATGACTTCAAAAAAGCCTGACGGAGAAACCTTCAGATATATAGACATTGATGCAATTGATAATAAAAAGCATTGTGTAATAGAACCAAAATCGCTTTCAGTCTCAGAAGCGCCAAGCAGAGCTTCAAGGGAATTAAACAATGGAGATGTCTTATTTTCTCTTGTCCGTCCATATCTAGAAAATATTGCACTGATAGAAGAAGAAAATTCAGATTGCATAGCTTCAACTGGTTTTTACGTTTGTAAACCAAAATCAATTATATTGCCAAAATTCCTGTTTTATTTGATGACAACAGACTATGTTATAAAAGGATTAAATCAGTTTATGAAAGGCGATAATTCCCCATCTGTTAGTGGTGATGATATAAAGAATTGGCTTTATCCTCTTCCCCCTCTTGCCGAACAACGCCGCATCGTTGTAAAAATCGAAACCCTGTTCAACCGACTAGATTCCATCGAAAACGAATTAATTTCCTAGTTTGGGCTTGATTTTTTAGCGTAAAAGTGCTATATTTGTAGTAATTCTACAAATAAGAGGTGTTTATGCTTCTAGAAATGAGGTTTTCTAACTTTTTCTCGATAAAAGACGAAATTTCCATTGATTTTAAGGCTGGAAACATAAACACCGCGACCGCCAAGGCGCTGGCCGACAATGTTTTTAATGCGAATGACGAAACTCTCTTAAAAGTTCAGGGCCTTTTTGGGCCTAACGCTTCCGGCAAATCCAGCATATTAAAAGCGGCCTTGTTCTGCAGACAGCTTGTGATTGACTCTTTCCAAAACAATGAAGGCGCGACTTTTACATTCACGCCCTTTAAGTTTGACGGATATTACGAAAAGCCCAGTTCGTTCTTCATCGATTTTATAACAGACGGCATAGAATATGAATACTCCTTTACGCTAACAAGAAATCAAATCCTTACGGAAGAGCTATATTATTACCCCGGAAAAAGAAGAGCCAAAATCTTTACAAGAAATGAAGCGGCTGGCTCAGCAAAATCCGACATCTACAGTTTTGCGGAAGGACAGTTTACAAAGCCTCTTGATGTTGCCCAAAGCACAGGAAAGACAACTCTCTTTATAAGCAGGGCAAGCCAAATGGACAGAGAACTTGCCAAGAAGATTTATAATTTTTTTAGGACAGAGCTTTTGATCGGACTGCCGCAACTGTCTGGAAAATACGCCGTCGAGCTTTTTAACAAAAACAAGGAACTTATTCTAAAAGCACTAAAGCTTGCCGACAGCGATATTTCCGACATAAACGTGAAGATTGAAAAGTCTCCGATTTTTTCAGTTGTTCCTCAAGTGACAAGGAACGGAATCCCTGTTCAAACAAACGCCGTTACGCAGGTTGCGGATGTCGTTAACTTTTACACAACGCACAAAAAAAAGTCCGACATTCCGTTCAATTTGATTGTCGAAGAATCTGCTGGAACAATACAGATATTCAACTTGCTTTTGATTTTGCTTGATGTTTGCAAAAACGGCAAGACGCTTTTGCTTGACGAATTTGACGCAAGCCTTCATACAGAATTGGCCCAGTTTATTTTGGACATGGTGAACGCCTCAAAATCCGCGCAGTTTTTGTTCACAAGCCACAACACAAATCTTTTGAATGTTAAAAAACTAAGAAGAGACCAAATGCTTTTTACAAACAAAAAGGAAGACGGCTCTACAGAGGTTTACTCCCTCTTTGACTTCAAAGACTTTAGGGAAAACATGGACGCGGAAAAATGTTACTTGCAGGGAAGGTTTGACGCGGTGCCTTACATTAATTCTTCGCTTGCGACAATAAAATCGCTTCTTGGAGAGGACTAATGGCAAGAGAAAGAAAGTCAACTCCAAGAAAAATGCGCCCCCAGTTCCTCGTTCTTTGCGAAGGAGAAACAGAGGAAAACTACATAAATCTTTTGCGGCAGAACTATCGCCTTCCAATAAAAATCGTTCCCAAAATCATTGGCAGCAAAGTTTCGCAAACGATTATCAATCGTTATAAAAAGGAACTTGAAGGGCCTGAAGATTCCATCAAAACTTTTATGATGTATGACGGCGACTTGCCTGAAGTCTTGAACAGCCTGAAGAAATGCGACGGCATTCTGCTTATAAGCAAGCCCTGCATAGAAATATGGTTTATCGCCCATTACAAGAAGCCTGCTGAAAAAGAACTTTCCAGCGACCAATGCGTAAAACAGTTAAAGTCAATCGCTGGCTGGGAAAATTATAAAAAGGCTTTTCTAACTTTACCGCAAGAAACAGAACTCTGGAACAAAAGACTTTCCGCTGTGTCAAACATGGAAAACAAGGCGGTTGATTCTAAAATATTCAGTTCTGTTTTTGAGTTTATTAAGATTCTGGAAGAAGAAGCCGCAAAGAAACAGTAAACGGTAAGGTGTTGTTAAGTGGTTAACCGACTTTTCAACACCCTATCTATTATCACCACGTCACAATTTGATCAACAATTTCCTGTTGCTCGCTGGCAGTTCGACGCAAATAAATGCGTGTTGTTTCAATGCTTTCGTGTCCCATTAAGTCTGCGAGCAATGAAATATCATTGAACTTTTCCAGAAAGTTCTTTGCGTAACGATGACGGAAAGAATGAGGATAAACAACCTTAGTGCTTATTCCATATTTTGCAGCATAAGTTTTAAGTTGCGTGGCAATACCGCGCGTCGTGATACGTTCTCCAAAACGATTAAGGAATACATAACCAAAAGTCCTGTTTATGGAATTAAGCCAGGCTTTTGCTTCTTCGCGCAAAAGTTTTGGAATGTACAATCGACGGAGCTTTCCGCCTTTTGAATATAAATCAAACCAGCCAATGTTTACGTGCTCAACTTTGATTTGAGTTAGTTCGCTTACGCGAGCGCCAGTTGCGCCAAGAAACCAAACAACAAAATACCATTCTGTATTTCCGTCCGCTTTAAGTTGCGCCTTGAAGTATTGGTAATCTGCATTGCTTATTACGTTTTCAAGGAAGTTCTTTTGCTGAACTTTTACCTGTTTTAGCTGCATTTTATCTTTGCCTGTAAAGACAAGATACTTGTTAATCGCCTGAATGCGGAGATTTACAGTCTTTGGCTTAAAGTATTCCAAAAGCCAACCTTTGTAAGCGAGAAGATTTTCTTTAGAAAAATCTTCATAGTTTTCTGTGTAATACTTAATAGTCCACAGGTAAGAAGTGACAGTATTTTCCGAAAGGTTCTGCTTTCGTAGATGCTGCTCAAAGGATAAGAGTTCATTTTGCTTTATCATAAAAGCCTCCAATAAGTTTTTTGCGCCAAAAAGCGCCTTATTGATGAGTTTATCTTCTTAATGCAGGCCTTATGAGAAGGTGGAAGAGAAACCTTTTGAAATTCCTGATACTTGGAAGTGGATAAAACTTAATGATTTGGCTGAAATTGCCCGCGGAGGTTCACCTAGACCAATACAAGATTTTATTACTGAAAATGTAGATGGTATAAATTGGATTAAAATTGGAGACACTTCCGAAGAAAGCAAATATATAACTTCAGCAAAAGAAAAAATTAAACCAGAAGGAAAGAAACATTCTCGTTTTGTTCATACAGGAGACTTCTTATTAACTAATTCAATGAGTTTTGGAAGACCTTATATTTTGAAAATAGATGGATGCATTCATGATGGTTGGCTAGTTTTTGCAAATATTAAAGAATATCTTTTACAAGATTACCTATATTATGCTTTATCTTCTGCATATATTTATGAAACTTTTTCAAATGTTGCCGCAGGCTCGACTGTAAAGAATCTAAAATCCGATACCGTAAAACAAGTAGATTTTCCTCTTCCACCATTATCAGAACAAAAAAGGATTGTAGAAGCTATAGAAAAAATGTATGGAGTATTAGACCATATTCAAAACAATCTCGTCTAGTTTTCCAAATAACTCTTCGGTTCTATCTAAAATTCGTTTCTGTTCTTCTATTGGCGGCAATGCAAAAATAATCTGTTGAATATTTGTTTTTGTAAGACTAGGTAAAGTTGTACTTGAATCAAGTGTTGTAAAATCAAAATATTCACAGAAGTAAAATAATAACTTGGGCAATATTGCTTCAGAAGGACACAAGCCAAAAGCAGTATCTACATTCCAAAACTTTTCTTCAACAAATATCGGATTATTTATAGAGCCTTTTCTTCCAATAATTGTACAATTTTCAGGACAAATAAAGTCATCAGCTCTGCCCATTATACCGCCGCTGCCATAAATAGGATATTTGCCATTTGGGTTTTCTACTTTTGATTGATTCTTTCCATTTATTACAGTGGCAATATCTCCAAAATGACATAAACACCAACTGTTCGGTAAGTTCCAATCAATTTCAGAGGCCTCCACCTTCTCATAAGGCCTGTTATCACTTGTCGCGATTCGCTTAAGAAGATCTTCGGCCGGCTCGTCGTTGGGGTCTTGCGGGACTAGCTTGCCGTGGATGGCGAGATCGAGGATTTTTGATTTGGTCCTAGTTATCAAACTTTCTAAATCAACTATATCTATTTCGAGATTATTTGTTATAGAAAAAAAAGTATCTATCTCTTTTACTATTTTCTGCTGTTCATCCAATGGAGGAACTGGAATAATTGTCTTAGAGGCATTGATAAGTGAAAGTTTTGGCATTGCTACTTGATGATATGTACTTTCAAAATAATCTTGAACAAATTTTGTATTCAGAATATGCATTAGGTATGTTTTACAAATTGAAATATTCGTAAGTTTCAATGCGTTTTCTGTTAAATTCATTCCATCGAATTTTTCTGGAACTTCTCCAACACGTCCAATTGTTCCTGCTATAGTCAGATATAAATCATCTTTGTTGATAGTGTATCTCTGAATTTTTTCAAAGATATCATCTGTAATATAAACCAAATCTGCATCTGAAATAGAGTTATTCTGCATGTCCGTAACACGAATATAAATATGATTTGTTTTTTCTTTAGTTGCAGATAAGCCAGCAGGTATTCTTTTTCCACCTTTTAATTCACATATTTCTTTTAATCTACACCAAGCCCAGCCTTCCGGCACTTCAAACGGAATCTCATCCTCAATGTCTTTTACAGTTCCGTCGGCAAACTGCTCATAATGCCGTTTATCACTTGTAGTGTGTTATCGTCCTTCAGAAACTTTCTTGTAAGAAAAAGTGTGTTCTTCATGCAGGGCAAGCTTTCCGTAAGGAT
>JAEEGJ010025304.1_pt1 | contig 12182 bp, 8 predicted proteins | sample 8958761 | NCBI WGS metagenome assembly JAEEGJ01 (sample SAMN16246546, study PRJNA631951) | gut metagenome | biome: gut microbiome; feature: rumen; material: RS-attached | host: Bos | place: Iran: Karaj | collected 2018-10 | reverse complement strand
AATCTGGAAAGAGGTTATCTGGCCGCCGTAGACGAGCTGGGCGAGCAGGTCGTCCTCGCAGCCGTCGCGAAGGCAGAACTTGAAGGAGATGACCGCGTCGGTGAAAGTCTTGATGCCGCTGAATGCAGGAGTCTGCACTACGCCGCGGTTTACCAGCAGGCCGACGCCGATTGCTCCGTGGTATTCCTGGCAGCGGTAGAGGTACTTCCAGTCTGCCAGGTTGCGGCTGTTAATGTAGCTCAGGGGTACCTGGTGGGAGCTGCCTACTGTGTAAGTCTTGACGTCGTTCCAGGTGTTGGTCTGTATGAAACTGGAACCGGGGTAGTCGTAAGTGACCTTGGTGAAGGCGTTTGCATAGCCGTCGCGGTCCTTGCCGTCGGTGATTCCGGGCATGGTGGAGTCGGGGGCGTATCCTAAGGACCCTTCTCCTCCCATGATGTCGCCGCCCCAGACGAAGTTGTCGAAGCCCTCGTAGAACAGCAGGGAGCTGTCGGGAGAGTAACTTACAGTCGTCTCATAGGTCTGTCCGGCCTCAATGACGCCGGGGTAGACGAAGGTCTGCACCATTTTATGCTCCGAGTCGCAGACGGTGATCTCCAGACCTCCGGAATAATCGCCGGGGGCTATGAGCACGGGAACGGTCGCCGGCATGGAGACGAAGTTTCCCTTGTTGGTGCAGTTCACTACGGTCCAGTCGAGGCTTTCGTTAAGATTGAGAGCACTTCCGGAGACTGACGCCTTGCCGCTCAGGGCCTTGCCGCCAAGGGAACGTACCTTTACGGAAGATGCGGAGGCGCTGCCGTTGAGCTTCACGTTGATGAGGGCCACGGCATCCGAGAAAGTAAGTATGTTGCCGGTCTCGGGACTGTAGGATGCGTATCGGGGGTAGCCGGCGAAGTCCTGGACAGTGCCGCTCCAGAACTGGGAGTAGGGCACTACGAGGTCGGTGAGGGCGTTGGCCCCATACCACATGGGAGAGTTGGCATTGTAAATGGCAGCGTCGTATTTCTTGTCGGCGCTTTCCGCGACTTCTATGTAGAAGCGGCCTGCGGCGTCGGTCTTAACTACGCAGATACGGCCGTTCATGGACACGGACCAGTCTTTGACTGTGCCGTCCTGCAGGCCGAGGTTGCTGCGCAGGTTTCCGTCAAGCTCAAGGTAGAAACGAACCTTGCCGTTGGATGCGATAATGGAGTTGAGCCCTTCCAGCACTCCGAAGGTGCCTCTCTTGATGGTGCGTGCCTTGGATGATACCAGTTCGGAATCGGGAACTCCGTTGTTGTGCTTAAGGGTGATGTCGATGCCCTTCGTGAGCTCTACAGGCAGCAGGACAGCATAGTAAAAAGTTCCTTGCTGGAATCCGCCTTCCGGAGCGGTGAGCACGATTTCTTTCTGCCCTTCGCTCACCGACTGGAGTGCCGGTACGCTGCCATCGATAGTAAATGATGCGGTACCGGCTATATTCTCACCGTTGTTGCCCTTTATGACAACCTCGCTGATGCCCTCTTCGGAAACTGCGAACTTGATGCCTCCTGCCGTGTTGTAGAACTTCATGGTAAGAGACTCGGACTGTGCGATGGTGGGGAAAGCCTTGGAGTCGAAACTGCCCGCTACGGCCGTCTGAGACGCAGGAACGGTGAGCGTGACGGCTCCGCTTGCATCTACGGAAGGAATGCATTCGGCTGGATATACGGCATAATAAGTCGATGCCTGGGAAATCTCTCCGGTGAAGGTTGCGGTTTTGCTGGCTTCGGTTTCCCGGGAGGTGAAAACGGCACCTGAAGATCCGGCCCCGGCGAACACGGTTATTTTGTCGCCGACACTCCACCATACGCTTTTGCCGTCGGGCTGGACGGCCGAACGTGTGGCGGGGTCGAGGCTTTCGCGCTCTGCAATGATTGTTGAGCCTGCGGGGGAGGGGATTGAGGGCTCCGCTTCTTTTTCTGCCGTGCAGGATGCTGCAATCAAGGATGCGATTGCAAGCCCGTATGCAATGTTGCTCTTTTTCATCTGTCGAAATTTAAAAATCCCAGTTTTCATCCACAATATCTTCTGAGTCTCCGTCTGTGACGAGACTTTGGCAAAGCAGGACGGGGACGTATGCGTCTGCGCTTGTTTCCGGACGTTTGTAGCCCTTCATGATAGGTTTTGTCATATCTATACTATATGTTTTACTGGGGACAGGACCCACGGTCGGGCGGGACCTGCCAAAATGCTTACAGCTTGAGCCGTACCAGCGCCGGGTAGTGGTCCGAAGGGTGGCAGAAGTTCCTGAACTTGCCGTCACGCTCTGAAGCGGGGAATCCCTCGTACAGATAATCGGCGGACCTGACTTTCTTCAGCAGGGCCGGAGTGACGTAAACCATGTCTATCCGGCGGCCCGCCTGGCTTTGCAGCAGCAGGGCGTCGGCGTATTTGAGCCGAAGCGTGTCCTGCCCGAGATTGCGCTTGAGATTCTCCAACTCGCTGTACATCAATTCATAATTACCGGCCTGGAATGCCTCGCGGGCGGCGGAGGTGCTCACGTTCTTGCTCCCGCCGCCGTTGGCTCCGGCCAGCATCGGGAGGGCGATGATGACCGGCAGCACCCAGTGTGGTAATTTGAACTTTGCGGACATTAGTTCTTCTGCCAATATTTGTAGAACAGTGCGATGCTTTCCATGCCCCCGAAGAACTGCCCGAGCAGGTAGCTTTCGTTGGGGGAGTGGATGGTGTCACGCTCCAGTCCGAATCCCATCAGCAGCGGGTCGATGCCGAGTATCTTCTGGACTTCGGCCAGGACCGCTATGCTGCCGCCGCCGCGGGCGGGTACAGGTTCGACTCCGTACACCTCGCTGATGGCCCTGCTCGCGGCCTTGTAGGCGCTGCTGCTTATAGGGATCAGGAAGCCGTCGCCTCCCTCGCAAGGCTTAACTTCTACCTTGACGCTCTTGGGCGCAATGGCCTTGAAGTGCCTGGCGAACAGCTTGGTGATCTCCGCGCTGCGCTGGTTGGGAACAAGGCGCATTGATATCTTGGCGTGAGCCTCGCTGGGAAGCACGGTCTTGGCTCCTTCGCCGGTGTAGCCGCCCCATATGCCGCATACATCGAGGCACGGCCTGATGCCGGTGCGTTCGAGGGTCGTGTAACCTTTTTCGCCCCGTACCTCACCAATCTCCAGAAACTCCTTGTATTCCTTAAGGTCGAACGGGGCACGGGCAAGCATCCTGCGGTCGGCGCGGGAAAGCTCAACCACCTTGTCGTAGAACCCGGGTACGGTAACCCGGCCGTCTGAATCTATGAGCGAAGAAATCATCTCGCAGAGTACTTGGATCGGGTTGGCCACGGCCCCGCCGTAGTGGCCGCTGTGCAGGTCTTTGTTGGGACCGGTGACTTTGACCTCCAGGTAGCTCAGCCCCCTCATGCCGCAGTTGATGGACGGTACCTTTTCGCTTATCATGGTGGTGTCGCTGACGAGGCAGATGTCGGCTGAGAGCATCTTTTTGTGAGCCTTGATCCACGCGGGCAGGGAAGGGCTGCCAATCTCTTCCTCTCCCTCGAATATAAACTTTACGTTATGCTTGAGTTGCCCTGTACGCACCAGGTACTCGAATGCTTTGATATGCATGAACAACTGGCCCTTGTCGTCGTTGGCGCCTCGTCCCCAGATAGCCTCCTGCCCGGTGGCGTCAGGCCCCAGTACAGGCTCGAACGGGTCGGTGCGCCATTTCTCCAGGGGCTCGGGAGGTTGTACGTCGTAGTGGCCGTACACCAGCACGGTGGGATAATCGGGACCCGATATCTTCTGCCCGAATACCACAGGATTACCGTCTGTTTCCCATAGTCCGGCACTGTCGGCTCCGGCCTCGACAAGAAGCTGCGAGAGCCTTTCGGCGCAGGCATACATGTCGGGTTTGTGTTCGGCTTTGGCGCTTACGGAAGGGATCCGCAGCAGGGAGAAAAGCTCTTCGAAGAACCTTTCTTTATTTTGTTCGATGTACTGTTTCATTTTGTAAAGATAATAATTAAATTTGTACATTATGGCACTTATTAAATCTATTTCCGGTATCCGCGGCACCATAGGAGGGGCTACGGGCGACAATCTGACTCCTGTCGATATTGTCAAATTCACTTATGCTTACTGCAAATGCCTCAAAGAGCGCAAAGCTCCTTTCGGGGACCGTTACAAGGTTGTTGTGGGCCGTGATGCACGCATCAGCGGCGAGATGGTAGAGCAGCTGGTGGTCGGCACGCTCATCTCCTGCGGAGTCGATGTGGTACGCTGCGGCTTTGCCAGCACCCCCACTACCGAACTTGCGGTAACATTTACCGGTGCTGACGGTGGAATCATCATAACCGCCAGCCATAATCCCCGTCAGTGGAACGCACTCAAGCTTCTTAACGAGAAGGGTGAGTTCCTTACGGCAGTGCAAGGCCAGGCCATCCTTGACTGCGCCGAGAGCGGCGACTTTGACTTTGCCGCCGTGGACGAGCTCGGCTGCATAGAGGACCACGATTTTACGGACGAGCATATTGACGCGGTGCTCAAGCTTGAAGCCGTTGATGTGGAGGCCATAAAGGCCGCCGGCTTTAAGGTGGTGCTCGACGCCATCAATTCGGTCGGCGGTATTATCATGCCCCGCCTGCTTAAGAGACTCGGCGTCAAGTGCATAACCCTTAACGGCAATCCTACCGGCGACTTCGCGCACAATCCCGAGCCGCTGCCTCAGAACCTTATCGAACTGAGCCAGACCGTGGTCAAAGAAAAGGCAGATCTGGGTATCAGCGTCGATCCGGACGTGGACCGTCTTGCCTTTATCTGCGAGAACGGCGAGCCCTTCGTGGAGGAATATACCCTTGTGAGCGTTGCGGACTATCTGCTTGACGAGGCTGTAAAGAAAGGCGTCAAACCCCTTGCTACAGTATCGAACCTCAGTTCCAGCAGGGCGCTGCGTGACGTTACCGAGGCTCACGGCGGTACCTATTATGCCGCTGCCGTTGGAGAGGTGAACGTTACTACCAAGATGCACGAGGTCGGTGCGCTTATAGGCGGAGAGGGTAATGGCGGGGTGATCTATCCTGCTTCCCACTGCGGCCGTGACGCTATGGTGGGCGTGGCTCTGTTCCTGAGCAACCTGGCCCACAAGAAGCTTTCCGCATCGGCATACAAGGCGACCCTGCCTCCATATTTTATTGCCAAGAACCGCATTGACCTGAGCGACAAAGCCCTCATCGACCGCATCCTGGATGCTATGAAGGAGCATTACAAGAACGAGAAGGTGAATACTATCGACGGCGTTAAGATCGACTTCGAGGCTACCCGCCGCTGGGTGCACCTGCGCCGCTCCAACACCGAACCTATTATCCGCATCTACTCCGAGGCTCCCAGCCAGGAGCAGGCAGAGGCACTTGCCCAGGAGGTCATTGATCTGGCCCACAACATTATAAACAATGTTTAGCTTCCGCACTACCGCGATCAGCGAACAGCTCGACAAGGGCTTGACCGAGGGGCGCGTGGCATGTATGTGTACTCCCGGGTGTTGGAACAGCTCCACCGGGGAGTACCTTCCCGACTTTTTCCGTGCCCGCGGAAACCTCGTCAAGGTATTCGGCCCTGCCGCTCCGGAGTTCTCACCCCAGGCAGGACACATTGACTTCAGCGCTTCCGACCTGGAAGGACTCGACGCGGTGGTGATAGACATTCAGGACGTAGGTTCACGCTACTTCCCATATACCCGCGACGTTCTGAGGCTCCTTAGCTTCAGGGCGCGTATGGAGGAGGGACCGTCGATATACATTATCGACCATATCAATCCCGCGGGGCGGGTGGTGGAGGGTACCATTCCGGTGCTCGAGCCCGATCTGTGGACCCCTAAAGTGGCTCACCGTCACGGGCTTACCCTTGCCGAACTCTGTAACTTGTATTGCTCGGAGATAGGTGCCCGTTTCCCGTTGCACATCATTTCCGCAATGTGCTCGGAGGTGGGCAAGGACCTTCTCCCTTGGACTGTGGCTCCGGCACCCGATTTCCCCGGCATGTTCACTCCCGAGATGTACAGCGGGGGAGCTCTCTGGACTGCCACTTCCATTACTCCTGGTATTGGCACTCCTCGCCCGTATGAGTACATAGGTGCTCCTTTCGTGAGCAATAATGCCATCCCTCCGAGCCCTCAGGGGGTGCTTATGCGCCCTTGCTCGTTCACTCCGGTGTACGGCCCTTATGCAGGAGAGGATTGTCACGGATACCAGATCATCCTGCTCCCGGGGGCGCAGTATCATTCGCTGCTGCATACGGTTCAGCTGATGCGCTGGTTTGCCGACAGGGATTCGCGTTTCGAACTCACTGCCGACCTCCTGGAGCGCATCGACGATCCTGTGATTACCGAGTATCTGCGCGGAGGCATTACTTTCGATATAGTCCAGGAGCACGTTAAACTTGAAGAGCAGAAATGGATACGCAAGGCCAAGCGTTTCCTCCTTTACGACGACTCTCTCTACAGAATAAAATAACCTGATTAATAACCGTAAAACATGAAAAATCACTTTTTCTTAGCAGGATTGCTGCTTGCCGTGCTGATTGGTTGCACTAAAGAAAAGGAACAACCCGCACCGGGTCCCTCTGAAGGCAGTGGAACTATCTCTATCACTGCAAAATTGTTGGATACCAAAACAGTCCTTGGGCCCCAGACCGGCTCCGCGCGCCCTGTTTTGTGGCAGCCGGGTGACGAGCTCTGGGTGCGTTCTGCCGCTCAGGTGGCAGGTACGACCGGCCATCAGTTTACCACTTCGGCCGAAAAGATTTCCTCTGATTTCAAAGAGGCTGTATTTAGCGGCGAAGCTCCTGCCGAAGGCCCTTACGTAGCTGTTTATCCGTATTCTGCAGTAGTTACAGGATCAAGCAACTCCGAGCTGGTGCTGAATCTCCCCGGAGAGCAGAATTATGTCCAGGGGAGTTTCGACCCCCGCTGCGACATCACTGCTGCATCGTGGAATAGCGGCACCACAATCAGCCTGTCTCATATTTTCGGTTTGCTCAGGCTGAATTTTACCGGCAGTGCTACTGTGGGACAGATTGTAGTTACCGAAAACGATCCGTCCGTTACTCTTTGGGGACGTTGCCGTGTCCCGGTAAATGCCTCCGACAATACCATAGGGGCTGTGGAGATAACCAATTCCGACGAGGCCCGTAGTACAGTCAAGCTGATACTCGGCGGAGGTGTAACCCTGGGCAGTGAACCTACCGATTTTTACATCGTGGCGCCTCCGGGAGCTTTTGCCAAGGGCTTTACCTGCACGGTTTACGATACTGGCCTTGTCCCTATCAGCACCATAAGTACCGATACGGACTGCACTATCAGGCGCGGTTTCGTTTCCGATATGAAGGCTGTGAATCCCGAGGAAGCGCTATTCAGCGGCGGCAAGGGTACAGAGGCGGAACCTTATAATATTGCAACTGCTCAGGACCTTATTGATTTGTCGGAATTCACCAATGGCTCCGATGCCGCCAAGTTTACCGGTGCTTTCTACAAGCAGACGGCGACTATCGATATGGCCGGCAGCACGTTTGCTCCTATTGCGCAGAGCGGATCCTTTACCGGCAGCTACGATGCCGACGGCTTCAGTATCAAGAATCTTAAGATAGCGTCCGGGGCGCAGAAGCCTGCCGGCTTTATCGCCAAGGCGGAGGGCGCAACGCTCAGGAACCTCAAGCTTGAGGATGCTGATGTCGACAGTAAATACGTTTACTGCGGAGGGCTGGTAGGATATGCAAAGTCTTGCACCATAGAGAATTGCTCGGTTTCCGGTCAGGTCCGTGAGTATGTCAGCGGAATTACCGTCGGCTCCGATGCCAACAGCGGTTATTCCGGAGGACTGGTAGGATGGATGGACGAGACGACGCTGCGTAATTGCACCCTCGACGGTGAGGCTACTTTCTACGGTAAATTCAGCGGTGGTTGCGTGGGCTATGCCAAGAACTCCACCATTGAAGAATGCCGCGTCACCAAGGGACATACCATCAATGTCTACTACCACTGGGCAGGCGGTGTAGTGGGAAAGGCCGAAGGCGCTAACACACTGATCAAGAACTGCTCGTTCGAAGGCAACCTTACAAATACAGGCTACATCCTCGGCGGAATCGTAGGCCAGGTCATGGGGGGCCGCGTCGAGGGGTGTGTGTTCGGAAGCTATGGCAACATGGGCTCTGACAAGTATTTCGTCGGAGGTATCGTGGGAGCCGCTGTGCCTACTGCCGAGCTTGTCATCGACAAATGCGCTACTTACGGCGTGGTCAAGGGCCAGTATTCTGTAGGCGCGGTTGTTGGCTATACCGGATTCCTTACCAGCGCTCCCGGAAAAGTATCCACCGCCACTAAGCCTGTAACCATTTCCAACTGTGCATCGATAGGTGCGGAAGTTACTGCAACCGGCAATAACGGAGGCTCCAATGCTTATTCTCTTATAACAGGTCTCTGCGGCTGGACTCACGGAGAGAGCAAGACCACCATAAAAGGCTGCTATGCTGCTCCTGCGCTAATCCAGACCACTTCCGTAGGCAACCGCGGTGCCCTTGCCGGCATCAGCGGTTACCAGAACTGTACAGGAACTACGGTGTATGAGAACTGCTACAGCACCATCACTCCTTCTACCGTTCTCAACCGTGGTGAAAGGGTGACGGATGTCAGCGGAGATTGCTTCTTCGGTGGAATTTACGCCCGCTGTACCCAGCCGACCACAGTGCGCAACTGCTTCTGGGATGAGTCGATGCAGAAGATCGGCCCGGCCGAGGGCAAGACTACCGAAAGCGGCAACCTGGCCCTGAGCACGGCGCAGCTTTCCGACGGTACTCTCCTTGCCAAGTTGCAGGCCACGGCCAACGGAACCACCTGGATTGCCGGCTCCAACGGCCTTCCTACCATTGAAGGCCTTCCTGCCGACCCTAACGTCAAGCCCAAGGCGGCAAAGCGCCTGAGCGTGATCGGCGACTCCATATCTACCTTCAGGGGCTGGATTCCCGGCGGCTATTCCGCTCACTATCCGGCAGTTGACGGAACGCTCACCCTGGTCAATGAGACTTACTGGTACCGCCTGGTGCACGATTATATGAAGGACTGCGAGTTCGATACCAATATCTCTTTCTCCGGCTCTACGGTGACCAATACTACCGATGCCAATTATAAGGCAAAGTACGGTACTGCTACCAATGCTTGGTTCAAGAAGGACTTCTCGACCCGTTTTGCTGAGTGCGGCGGTATGGGACGCCCGGACATCATCCTTATCCATGGCGGTACCAACGACTGGGCCCACAATGCCGATCCGCTGGCTCCCGGTGTCGCCATACGCAACGATGCTTCCAACATCTATGGCGGAAGCAAGCCTTCGGAATCTGTGATGGCCTCCATATATGCCACCGCCGACGCTGCCAAGACCCGCAGTGCCATTAACGCCCTGCCTGACGGAACTTTCTGCGAGGCATACGTTAAGTTGCTTTGCCAGATACGCGAGCGCTATCCTCAGTGCAAGGTGGTGTGTATCATAGGTGACTATCTGAGCCAGAGTATAGAGCAGTCTGTTATTGATATAGCCGGCCATTATGGCGCCAAGACTGTCAACCTGTTCCGCGTGAACGGTTTCAACGACCTGGGAGGCTACAGCCCCTCGACTCTGTCCAACAAGGGCAAGCAGCCCAATATGCCCAAGCACGACTACAGCGGCGATGTGGGCGGCTGCCATCCCGGCTCTCAGGCCATGAAGTTCATTGCCGAGAAGATTTACACCGAGCTTGGCACCTGGCTCGAAGAATAACTAGCGCCGACAAGCTAGGCTGGCCAAAAATAGATTCTTCGGCAGGCTCCCCCTGCCTCAGAATGACACCGCATGTCATTCTGAACGTAGTGAAGAATCTTTTTTTGCGCCAGCCTTGGCTTCCTCTAAGCCCCCAAGCGCTGCGCCGGGCCTCCGGAACTTAGGGATTGTTATTGGCAGTACGCAAAGTATTGACCGTCCGGTAAACGATACGTCACCAAATGCCGCCTCATGCGTTTTAGTGCCGTAAACCCCCGGATTATTGAGGGGGTTTATTGCATCTCAAGCCACCAGTGGCCGATTTGTGCAATACTCCCTACCGAAAAAAACGCTTCCTCCCGCCGCTCGTCCTCAAATCCGGCCCTCTGTGAGGATAAACCTCGTATTTTCGAACATTTGTCCTCAAAACCAGCCCTCTGTGAGGACAAACCGTGAAATTCCAAACATTCGTCCTCAAAACCAGCCCTCTGCGAGGACAAACGTCGTTTTACCCGGTGTACCTATAGGCATACATAAGTCTTGTCTGTTGAAGGCCATACGTCACTAGGCGTTTAAAAAAAAACAAAAATGAATGGCGCGCGGAATTGTATTGTCGCCATAATTGCGTATATTTGCCAAGTCTTTAGGGACACTAAAAGTTTGTATACCGTGGCACCTTGAGTCCACAAAGCGAGTTGGGTTATATCGTGCCTGGCTCGCTTTGTGGTTTTTAGGAGGACCACATATTAAGTTGGCAACACCAAGCCGGAACTCTGGCGGGAGTAAGTTCCCTGGCCCCTGGATAGGAATCTGGTAAACTATTTAGGACAAGGGTCAGGAAATCCGCCACCGGCGGTGTTGCCTTTATTAAGGAACTTGCTTCCCGGCCGCGGCGCGGCGAGATGTTTGGATAACATAAGAATATTTCTTATGTTTGCGCAATAATGTTGATTATTATGAAAACTACTACAGTAGCGCTGGGAAGTCATTTTGACGAATTCATACAAGCAAGTGTGCTTGGAGGCAGATATGCAAATGCCAGTGAAGTCATTCGTGCCGGGCTCAGGAGGCTGGAAGAAGATGAACGCAGGATTGCCGCGCTCCGTGCCTCCATTGAAGAAGGCGAGGCAAGTGGCTATGTAGAAGATTTTGATTTTGAGGCTCATCTGAGCAATTTGAAAAAACAAAAGTAGTGAGCAAGTATCATATTTCCAGGAAGGCGATTGAGGATTTGGAGGGTATTTGGAAATATACTGCAAGTGAATGGTCAGAAGAACAAGCCTCTAACTACTATCGTCAATTGTACAAATCTATCAGGAATCTTGCAACCATTCAGCCTTATCTCCTTAGGGACTTTAGCGTGATAACACCAGGACTATTGGGCTTTAAGGAAGGACATCACATCATATTCTTCAAAAAGCATAGTGATGGTTCCGTCTGGGTAGACAGAATCCTGCACGAGAAGATGGATTTTCATAGGTATCTTTAATCGGTCAGTGTTTTGATCGGCAAGATCTTTTCGATCAGGAAAACAACTGACAGCTTTCTTTTCCGGTGCTGTCGGTTCTTTTTACAAATACATTTCTTATATTTGTAGGTGTCCCTCGGGACATTACATACTGATGAAAGTGTTTTCGCTTTTATCCTTGGATAGAAATCTGGTAAATTTCATAAGAACAGGGATAAACCGATCACTCCCATCACCTTGCGTGGTGCCTTGTGCCCTTCCGTGGCATATCGCCATAATTGGTGTGGAGTCTCGTTTATTTGTTTTTGGGCTTACCAGAGCCTCTATCCAGATAAACGAATTGCTCCACACTTTTTTGTTTAATAGATCCCGAGGGGCAGGGAGAAATGTAGATGTGCATTCTTATGTATAACGATTAAAGAAAAAAAGAATTAGGATGAAGGTCTGTTTAACGATTCAGCCTAATTAAAGCTATATTTCAGTATTCTATTTGATGTTATCAGGAGTGCTCGGAGCCTGCTTTTTATTTTGTTTTATCTGTATTTATTATGAAAAGAATTAAGGTACTATTAATTTCATCTCTTATTATCTCACTTTCTTTTTCTCCTATTCCCAATCTTTTCCAAGGCCAACTTTCACTATTGCCGACTCTTTTGGCATTGTAAAGCAGTATACAATAGATGAGGCTTTTCTTAGATCTTTTGCTCAATGGACCAGAATGACTGTTCCTCAAGAATACAAAGAATGGTATTCTGATATTTATAAAGCGATGTCTAATGGTACCAGCATAACCTATAATAGAGACAATAATACTATTTCTGGTATGCAAGGAAAGTGGCACGTCAACGATAAGGGCCTTGAAGTTGGTCAGAGCAGAAATAGAAAGTTTTTTCAATCCATATTCAATTCCACACCACATCAATTTCGTGTTGCTTTACAGTATTTAAAGTAT
>JAEEGJ010025298.1_pt1 | contig 12186 bp, 17 predicted proteins | sample 8958761 | NCBI WGS metagenome assembly JAEEGJ01 (sample SAMN16246546, study PRJNA631951) | gut metagenome | biome: gut microbiome; feature: rumen; material: RS-attached | host: Bos | place: Iran: Karaj | collected 2018-10 | reverse complement strand
ACGGAGCCACACATGAGGAAAGGCGAAGGAATACCTGGGTGATGCCCGACGGAAGACAGTTCAATTCGGGTGACGTACCAGAGACGATGGCAGGTGAATACTATCTTGACTCTTTGGCCATCGTTCCTGAGTTTCGTGGGCAAGGGCTTTGGAAACTGCTATTTGACGATGCGATAGAAACGGCCAAGGAAAAGGGTTTCCATCGCGTCACGCTGATCTGTGATGAGAGTTATCCAAAGTTGGCACAGCTTTATACTTCATACGGGTTTGTGCCAGAAAACACAATTATGTTTTTCGACACGCTTTGCCGCAAGATGTCACTCACAATATAAGAACGATGACAGGGAATCGACAACATATCATCCACGGCTTGCGTGACGGCATACCCATTGCGATGGGCTATTTTGCCGTGACGTTCTCGCTTGGCATCATTGCCGCGAGAGCAGGACTGACGGCTCCCTTGGGATTTCTGAGCAGCTTCTTCACCCGTGCTTCGGCTGGCGAATATGGCACGTACACGCTGGTAGCGGTACAGGCAGCCTACGTAGAGGTGATAGCCATGTGTCTGGTGGCCAACCTGCGCTATATGCTGATGAGTGCGGCACTGTCGCAGAAGATAGCCCCAGGTACATCATGGTTCCACCGCATACTGATGGCCTGCTGCGTGACTGACGAGGTGTTTGGCATCTCTGTGGCCCACCCGGGCTATACGCCACCAGCTTATACCTACTCGGCAGCACTGATATCGACGTTGTTCTGGGCATCGGGCTGTGCTGTGGGCATCGTGGCTGGTAGTCTATTGCCCCAGCCGATGGTGACAGCCCTGAGTATGTCGCTTTACGGTATGTTCCTGGCTATCATCATTCCTTCTGCCCATAAAGACCGTAACGTGCTTTATGCGCTGATAGCCAGTTTCGTGTTGAGTGGCCTGTGTGCTATGGCTCCTGTTATCGGAGAGTGGAGCAGTGGTATGCGAACAGTGGTGCTGACGATTGTCATTTCGGCAGTCGCTGCATGGCTTAAACCTATTAAAACGGAAGACGATGGAACAGCATAGTATTCTCATCTATATCCTTCTGGCCATTGTCATCACCAATCTTATTCGCGTGACACCAATGGTACTAATCAAAGGGGAGTTACACAACCGCTTTGTGCGCAGCTTCCTGTATTATGTGCCTTACGTCACGCTGGCAGTGATGCCCTTCCCAGATATGATTATAGCTACGCCAACTCCATTGCCAGGCATAATTGCGCTATTGGCTGGCATCGTTGCAGCATGGTTCCGCTTGGGACTATTCCCAGTCGCAGCCATCTGTTGTGTCATCGTCTATTTATTGATATAAGAAGCCTATGGGGCTTGTTGCACATTTGTATGCCTGCTATCTTCATGGTCAGTCCTGCCACCGCCCATTGTTGGAGTCTCACTTGTATGCCTCACTACTGTATATGTGGAATTAGCATCCATTCATTCTTTTCGTTATGCTTTCTTGATGATTGATGGCTGAAGCCTTATGCTTTTGACTTCAACGGTATCTGCCAATAACAACAAGGTAGGGGCCAATTACTCTGCTTATGCGGCATAATAAGTGGAACATCTGACTTCTAACCACATACTTCTTACATCATTGTTAGCCATCCATTATAGTTTTGTACACACATGTATATTGCCTTCAAGGTAGGATGGTATATTGCGCTGGTATACCTGCTATTGTGGGTAAAATGTTTGTCTGTGTCAATTCATTGCCTTAGGCATGTTGGACTTCTCATGTAGCTTTCCCTGGTGGGCTTTAGATTTTTCCTTTGCAAAGTTAGTACAGGCGGTATTCTGCAAGTACTGGTCTAAAGAGTGCTCGGCGAAGCCAAGTACTATTTTTCCCGATTCCTGCAGATAATTTCAGCAGCCTTCCGCATTTTCTTTTCCGCAGGGCGATAAAGGCAAGAGCCAAAACAAAATGGGGTATTCCCAAATTTTCCTTGAAATTCCTTGCATTTACATACCTTCTCCCTGCCTACTTCTGAAGCAATGTAAAAATTACAAAAGCTCCACGGAGCTACATTAACAAGAAGTCAAACAATTAAAAAATAAGAATTATGACACAGTCAGTACAAACATCGGTTTTCACCCACAGCAGGTTATACAGCAAGCGCTATTATCCAGGCAATATCTACAATGTGGTTATCAATTGTGAGGATGGCGAGTACTATGAGTACGAAGTCGAGGCGGACACATTTGCTGAAGCCACAAAAGTAGCAGAGGATATGGCCAATGATTTGATGGCAGATATTACATTCATCGAAGTTTATAAAGCATAAATCAATATAATCAATAAAGTAATAACAATTTAAAAATTAAGAATTATGGAAGCAAAAGTTATCATCGTTTCAATCGTGAAGTCTAACAAGAGTGAGAACAATGTGTGGGCAGTTGGCATCACAGGTGAAGAACAAGAGCAGGCATACTGCAAGAGTGCATACAAAGCTATGAGGTTCGCTTTCTTGCTGAAGAAGCAGACAAGTTTCTACATCGAGGATGATTCCCTCAAAATGCTATCTGAGGAAATAGCTCGTCAAAAGGCAGAAGCAGCTGCAGCCGAGGGCGAACAGCCGGCAGGAGCGCCTGCTGAGGAGCCACAGGAAGTTCAGCCTGAGGCAGAGGCTAAGCCCAAGAAGCAGCGCAAGCCTCGCACCAAGAAGGTGCAGGCTGAGCCTGTAGTGGATGTGGCTCCAGTATATTCTGGAGCTGAATCAGCAGAATTGATAGCCTTCCTTTAAAGGGGGCTATCTTTTCTGTCTTTTTCCTTCTTATCTTATTCTATTACCTTTGCATCAAAAATAAATGCAATGGCAACAACTATCAAAACAACCTTCGATTCCATCTATCTGACCGCTCATCTGCCAGAGGAGGTTTCCATTGAGACGGATGCTGCGCGTCTGGAAGTGAACATCTTCGTGGATGACGTGAAGGTGTTCAAGTCGGTATATTATCCGTTCGACAAGATGGTGTCGGTACGGGATATTCGTTCGATTATAGAGGCATCCATGTGTGAGCGGCAACTGGTGATGGCTACGCTGAAGATGGAAATCTATGAGCCCAAGAGTTCTGTAAGTATGCCCACTTCGGTAACCATCGATGAGAATGGAAACTATGTGGTGACATACGGCTCTGATGGTTCGGCAAATCCAAACGCTTCGTTGGATAACTTGAGGATGATTTACTGTCGCTTTAAGTCTGGCATCAGCTCTGAAGGGTATCTCGGTAACCGTTTCCTGACAACCAGGAAGAGTGCCTTGATGCCTCGTAATGGTCATCTTTCCCTGAGCAACTATACTAAAGCGTATGTCCAGGGAAGCAACAATACGCTGATATACTATAGCCACCCGCAGGTTCCTGAACAGATATTCAGTTACAATGCCAACTTGGGCAAGATGCAGTCAACTACAGAAAAGATAGTGACTGCAGAGTTGTCATACGACTATTTCAAGTCTATGGTTGACCAAGCAAGGGGTACGAACTGCAAGGTGCATGGGGTAGAGTACCGGATTGGAGTGCGACAGTTTAACATCTTCTTTACGGATGAGAAGGCAACGGAAACCTTTATGTTTCTGAATGCGTTTAACATTATGGAAACGGCGTACCTCTATAATACAACGTCCATCAAGACGGAGGTTGACCGAAGTGAGGCTGTATGCGGACATCGGACGCAGTTCTATGATGAGACCATCAAAGTTAAGCATGAAGTGGAGACAGCTCCGCTGACTCTCGACGAAGCAAAGTGGCTTAATCAGATGCTAACGTCTAAGTTGGTAAAGCGGCCAATCAGCGATGATGTGTCAGCCCAAGTGCTTTCAATTCCAAGTCATTGGACGATTTACCTGTAAGCCTATGCTGTGGGGCCTGCCACTGGCGCTGGTTGTTCACCTCACGCATCCGCTGTACCACTTCGAAAAGTCGCGCACGGCCACCAATGCCGTAGGCTTTCAAAGAAGGCGACACGGCAAGACAGATGGTTTTCTCAGTACGGCTGACATCGGCCACCACAAGGTTGGTGGTCAGAGGGTCTAAGCCTCTGTCCACGCATTCGACTGAAGCATAAAACGACTTCAGGTCGATGGCTATATATGTCCGCTGAGCGTCCTGCATCCGTTATTATCTGTGAAATGGGACAAAGTTTATTGAGCACTTTTCCCTGTACCATTACATTTAGCACAGGAGTAAAGGCCATCAGGTGTTTTACCCATACCCCTACAGTCTGGACACTTGCCTTCCTTCAACAGTCGCTCTCGCTCCTTAACATCCTTTTTATCGCTGACCATTGTCCCTGGCCTGGCTTTATTCAGACCTTTATTCAGACCTTTATTCATATCGTACTCAGCCATTGGAACTAGCAGTTCTTCTGTGATCGTTCGACAAGAAGATAGCAAACAAACAACACCAACGACAATAAGTGTAAGCAATATAGATGTGACTCTAAATATCTTCATCGTACTATTATTTGCTTGCAAAGGTACGAATAAGCGAGTACAATACAAAAGGAAAACTTGTTTTTCTTTATATTGTCGAGCGCAAGTACTTTCGGCAAAGCCAAAGTTCGAAAAAAAGTTCACATTGCATCAGATTTGATGTCTTTTCGTGCTTCTGAATGTTACCGTACTTTTGCAGTATGGAAGTATTCAATATCTCTTTACCCACCAGCTGGGATGAATTGAGCAACAAGCAACTGCTCATGGTCTATGGACTATTCGCACGTGACTTGTCTGCAGCAGAGGTAAAAACACTCTGCCTCATGAAGTGGAACGGACTGAAGGTGCTTGCCACTCTGCCTCGCCACCGTTTCCTCATCAAGAGAGAAAAAGAGCAAGTAGTGCTCAGTACAAGGCAGATTCAGCAAGCGACGTCAGTCCTCGATTTCTTGGACTCATTCGCCCCAATGCCCGTTCGTATCGCACGAATAGGCAAGTACCGTGCTTTGCCAGCTGACTTCGAGAAGGTGCCGTTTGAGCAGTTCCTGTATGTTGAAAACCTGTTCCAGGGTTATCTCAACACACAATCCGACGAGCTGCTGCTTCAGATGGCGCAGGTAATGTATGCCAACGACCATGTGAAGCCTTCACAAGCGCATCTCGTCGGCATCTTCTATTGGATGGCCTCGCTCAAACAGTATTTCGCTTCGCTCTTTCCGAACTTCTATAAACCGGTATCTAACAATGGTAGCGGTAATCTGCTGGGCAACGGCCAGCCAGATATCTTCCACCAGCTTCGTGAAAGTACGAACGCCATGATCCGAGCGCTGACAGGTGGCGATATCACCAAGGAATCTGCCATCATGAAGATGGATACATGGCGTGCACTCACCGAGCTGGACGCTAAGGCAAAGGAAGCAGAAGAGCTTCGAAAGGCTTATAAGAAATCTTGATTCGTTCATTGAGTTGTTATTTGATAACAATCTATCCATTAACTTATTTAATCAATCATGTTCCCATTTCAACCATTGACACCCCCAAAGCCAGCAACAGTCGTAGATGACCACGCCTTTAACTGGAATGCTACGGCGTTCTTTGAAGGCCTGACCAAGCGTAACAAGTTCGCTCAGTCAAAGCACTTCACCTTCTGCCGCGTCTCAGGGCTCGACGGCTTCGAAGAGGCACTGGCAAAGATGTTGACGAAGACAGCATTCGTATGCGTGTCCGACATCTCGCAGGGATTTACGGACATCAACAACACACCGCACACACGACGTGTGAAGACGGTGTTCCTGGCCATGCGCCATGCTATTGACAATATGGAAGCGCGACAGTCATGTATGGACATGATGCGCGAGCTGTTCCGGCAGTTTATGTCCGTTCTAATAATGGAACAAACAAAACTGCAGGAACATTCCATATACATTGATCCGCGTATCTCCTTTCAAGAAATCGACCGCTATTTCTTCTCAGGATGCGCATGTGCGTACTTCCAAATCGCAGTAGATACCTACACCGATTTACAATACAATCAAGAGGAATGGACGGAATAATCAACCAGCATCCGGACCCGCAAGGCGAACGCGAAAAGTTCGTCAACGCCTTCAATGACACCATGCTTAAAATCTGGCAGGAGCAAATAACACTCCTGGATGTCATTGACACGGGTCATCTGCTGCATTCTGTAAAGGCTATGCCCGTAAGGGCTGATGGCCGATTCATAGAAATCGGACTGTCTCAGCTCTTTACAGAATATGGACTTTGGCAGGACTTCGGCACAGGCAAAGAAATACCCCGTGGAAACCACGGGGATATCGGTCGTGAGAAAAAACGCAAGGCAAAGAAATGGTTCTCGAAGAAGTATTATTCCTCAGTCCTCAACCTCCGCGACTTCCTGGCTGACAACATCGGCCAGTCATTCGTCGGAGTTGTAGCCAAGGCGCTAGACAATAACTACCGCCGCTATAATCATTGACCATTATTATAGTACTACCCAATCTGAGTTCAAAACCGCTATGTCGCTAAGACAACAGTAGCAGCCCTCTTCACCAGATTGACAGCACCAAAGCCACATTATTCTTTCATCCTTTATCAGAATCACAAAGGATAGTCGTTCTCTATCTGCTCCTTCTTCTTGTATTTATAGCCAATAAAGAGCGCTTCTTCTTTTGTTGACTTCCCACCATAGGTACCAATGCAAGAGAATTCGCTGACATATTTTTGACCAGGCACATTGACATAGTGCCAATCTAGATAGACATTGATGTCATCTTTGAACGTTACAGTCTTATGGTCGGTGAAATTGTTATCCGTATCTATCATTCTGCCTTTACTCCAGTCAGACTCATATTTTATCAGGCTTTTCACCTGTCCCCATGTAAGTGCGTCTACTGCACGCAGTTTACGTTCCCGCTCATTGCGGTAGTTCGAATAAGCAATTTTATATTCTGACCTTGACTTGTCAACTAGCGCCGAAATCTTGTTGAGATTGGGTGTCAGCACTGTTTTAGCATAAGTATAGAAAGAACCGAATTCGGAACTGGCATCTCGATTGCAGATGTTCAGCGCCTCCCGGAGTTGTGTTAGCTGTGTGTTGCCTTTACTGTTGAACTCTGGTTTCCCATAATTGGTCCAATAACTGTCAAGAGCCTTCACGCCCAGCGCTTCGCACACCGTATAGTAGTTCATCATTCTCTGGGCTATGGCCACCTTGCCCTCAGGGTCGTATTTCTGCTTTTGGTAGGTGTTGAGGAACGATTCCACGGCCTTGCGCCCCGAAAGGTCCGTACGATTTGCCTTTGCCGCTGCCAAGGCCTGGTCATAGTATGTCTGCAGACCTTGGAAGCTTGAGAGATACTGGTTCTTCTTGAGGTCTTCTATCTGAGAAGCCACTTCCGGGAACATTTTTGCAATCTCCGTCAGTTCGCTGGATGTGCGTTCCTTCTTGCTGGCATATTGAATCAACCTGCTCTCCACCACTTTTGCCAGTCCTGGGTGAGTGGTCTTGGCTGTCAAGTAGTCTTGTAGTGTCATATCCGGCTGGTCGGAAAGACCGACAATATAGCCTCGTTTGTCTATCATCAGCGGAATTCTGCCTTCCCTGACAACGGCTATACCGTCTTTAAAGTCTGACACGATGAAATCGTAGCGAGGTGCCACGCTCTCACCTCCGTTACCGGCAAAGCCAAATTTCTTGTCTATCAAAAACGACACCATGCCGTCGCTCACTTTGCCGGTCCACGCTGTTTGCTGGTATGTACACACTGCATTGCGATCATTCCACCAAGCATAGGTTGTTTCACCGACAGGAAGTCCGTTTGAATAAGTTCCTGCAAAAATCACATAAAGATGATCGAAAACACAAGCATACCCTATGCCTGTACCGCTTATTCGGCCATCATCGATGTCACCGCTCCAATATATTTTATCAGAATAACGAAAGTAAACATTATCCTTTTTGCTATATTGGAATTCATGAGGAATAACTCCAAATCCTATTTTATTGTTAAAATAATACCAGCCAGTTCCCTGCTTTATTGCCGGCTTGAAGGGTATTTTTGTCTTGATTTTGTCTGAATATAGTTCGTATATGTATTTTGGGAATTCTGTTTTCGGAAGGAAAATAGTACTATGCTTGTCAGCAAATATGATGTACATTTCATTGTTTGGGTCAGAAAAATGCTTTGTTTTGCATTCATATCCCCACCTCTTGTCGCGACCTTTCATCATTGCTTTCTTCATCTGCTCAGTCTGTGCATAACAGGTCATGCTGCACGCCATCAAAGCAAGTAATAAAAATCTCTTCATCATATTCTTTTGAAATGCTGAAAAAGAAACTCCAAATATCTCCATAATAAATACGTTTTAAGTTTATATTATAATGCAAAGATACAACATATTTCTTAGCAAGCAAACTATTTCATCAAAAATAACACAAATTTTGTGTCTATTCAAAGCGAAATGGTAATAATTCATTAATCATAGTCGTTTATATTTCTATAGTTTCTCCATCTCTGCTGATTTCCCAGAAAGGAATGCCTCTTTCATCCGTGAACTCTTTCATGCGCCAAGCGGATTCACAGCCGCTGGCGACAAAGTGTATAGGAACAAAGAGGCCGACCTTGAATCGCTCGATGAACTGTCGGCCACCAAGGGTATAACCGTTGCCGATACGTCCGTCAATGGGGAACATCACCACATCGAAACTATCGGTAATCTTGCTGATGTCCTTCAGCTCGCCCAAGTATTGCTTTTCATGGGCTATTGGGTCAATCTCTTCATCGAACTCCTCGCTATAGATGGTCTCGCCAGGCACGGCATCTGGCAGGAATCTCGCATACCAGTTGTTCAAATCACCTGCATGGAAGATACGCTTTCCCTCTGTCTCGACAATCCACGATACGCCGCTGTCTGTACTGCCTAATGCCCATACGGATATTATTTCGTCAGACCATGTGCCTCCCTTGGCCAGCCATATGTCTGCTTCTTCCTTGTTGGCTCTTCTACGTCTGAGAATATCCTTGCTTAGGATATAGGTTATGTTATCATTTTGCTTTCTCCACTCGAAGATGTCCCTCGTAAAGTGGTCTTCGTGAAAATGGCTGGAGAAGACATAGACATGCTTATCCTTTTTCAGGAACGGTGGTACGACGCCATTCAAGTCCAGCCAGTAGTCGAATATCAGAATGGACTGCTCTGTTTCCAGCACAAAGCCGCTATGAAAGATGTAGGTCAGCGTCATTAATCAAACAGTTTCTTCCAAATCCACAGGAACGCAACGGCACCAACGACGCAAAACACGAAGTTGGTGAGATAGCCTTTGCCAAACAGTTCGATATTCAACAGGTGGCTGATAAAGGTACCAACATAGCTGCCAATGATGCCTACAATGAGGTTCATACAACAGCCTTTGCCTTCACCGCTCATAATGCGGTTGGCAACATAGCCAATTAGGATGCCTGTGAGTATCGGCCAAGCCGTGAATTCTACAATATGATCTAACATGTCTCTGCTTGCTTACTCCTTGAACTTTCCTTTCATCCACAGCTTCCAATACTTCCAGCCACCAGTTGACCAAAGGGCCAGGAAGATAAGCACGGGCTGGAAGAACAGACGGATCAGACGGGCTTGGTCGGTGTTGAGACCGAATGCATCGATGTGGTTCACATACTGGTTGATGTTGCCGGGGAAGATGGCAATATAAAAGAGTCCTAACAACGCTCCTGCGACGGCTCTCTTCTTTGATGCAAGGAAAATGATACCTAATCCAAAGGCTATCTCAACAACTCCCGAGGCCAGCACGACAAAGTCGGTAAACTCCGGGCTGAACTGCAACCAAGTGGGAACCTGCGCCACAAACTCCTGACGGTTGAACGTCAGATGACTGAAGCCTGCATAGGTCATAAAAGCTCCTAACAGCAGGCGGAAAAATAGTTTTACGTATTTCATAATAATAGTTTATTGCATCTTTGTTATCTGATAAAGTTCATGGGCTGCCATTCCTCACGCTCAGGGTAGGAGGGACTGCCGTTGGCATGAATCTTCTTCAGCAACCAAGCCATGTTGTTGCCCAAGGTGCGCATGGTCTGCATACCCTCGGTGTCAAGAGCGGCCTGGCCTTCCTCACGACCATAGACGATGTTCCAGTATTGCGATGTCACCACAGGCATGTTCATAATCTCAAAAGGCATGTTCAACGTCTGATAGGCAGCCGTGGCTCCTCCACGACGGCAGACACAGACAGCAGCTGCTGGCTTGTTCTGTACCTTGGCACCTGCCGAGAAGAACATGCGCTGGATGAGTGACAGCACGGAGCCGTTGGGCTGACCGTAATAAACAGGCGAGCCGACTATCAAAGCGTCAGCATCACCCATTTTCTCCGATATGCGGTTGCAGATATCGTCGTCAAACACGCAGCGTCCCAGCTGCTTCACCATGCACTGACCGCAAGCGATACATCCACGAACAGGCTTGACGCCAATCTGTACAATCTCTGTCTCAATGCCCTGTTGCTCCAGGGTCTTTGCTGCCTCGCTCAGTGCAAGAAACGTATTGCCCTGCTTACGAGGACTGCCGTTAATCAATAATACTTTCATAATGATCTATTTTTTTATCGCTTGCAAAGATAGTGCAAATTGAGCGAAATGCAAAACAAAAATGCTTTTTTTGTTTTCATTTCCGAGGTGCAGCCTATCTTGTCCAAGGACAAAGGTACAAATAAGCTAGTAGAATGCCATCGTTTTTATGTCTTTTTAAGATAGTTAGGTGGGATAACAGGTGCATAATTACTACTTTTTTGTGATACAAACAAATTTTGAACGTACTTTGGGGGCAATAGAATAAATAATAGCTCAAAAGTTTGGAAGTTAGTACTAGATTTAGTACCTTTGTGGCAAAGGATGGATGATTAAGGCGATTTATCAGCACCTGAAAGAATGTGGTCACATTAAATGCATACTTCGATTACGATGCATATGCGAGGGATCTCTTCATAGATGATTTCTATTTCACAGATGGTTATGTGTTCAGAAGATAATCTGGACACATTGCCTTCATGTATGAATGGGAAATTCAATCCTTTGATAAGCCAGTCTTTCATCGCCTGACAGCAAATAGATGATGCCGCAATAGGTAAAACCGTATTTCACGATGTTGTGCTGCATAATCTTGTTGTCACGATGGGTGTCTATACGGATGTTCGTATCATGGGAGAAGCAGAATTTCATAATGCTTCTGAAGATGCCGTGAGCATCTGGATAACTGGCTATTCGATGGACTACATGATACGGCTGAACATCATCAATCCATTCACCTTCGTAAATCTTAGCATAAGTCATTTCTGGGGATGGCAGAAAAGCAAAGTAGCCAACGATCTTGCCACTGTCCTCAATGACAAAACCACCATTTCGTTTCATATCAGCAGTAATGACTGCCTCTGAGGGATAGCCATCGCTCCATTGGTGCATATTGCCTGACTGCCGCATAATCTTCTTCGCAGCTTCCATGACCTGCATAATGTCAGCTATGTCCGACGGTTTGGCTTCTCTGATGATCCTACTCATATTAACTAATCAAAAAGCTTTTTCCAAATCCACAATACCGTAATCGCTCCTACTACACAGAACACAAAATTGGTGAGATAACCTTTCCCCAACAGTTCTATGTTTAGCAGGTAGCTTATGAAAGTACCAACATAACTGCCAATGATGCCGATGATAAGGTTCATGCAACAGCCTTTACCTTCGCCACTCATAATACGATTGGCAATGTAACCTACTAAGATGCCTGTGAGAATAGGCCAGGCTGTAAAATCTGCGATATGTTCTAGCATAAAGGTCTAATCTTGATTTAATTGCTCTTCAAGGAACTCTGCTGCATCAGCTACACAATCAGGACATTCTCTAAGTACCACCTTTGTTCCTATACCTTTCAGCAACTTGCATTGTGTAGCTCCGTTTCTCTCTTGGAACTTGGTCATTATCTGACGCATCTGTTTCATGGACTTTACTTTGTCTTTGTTGACCAGTCCCAAAACGAGACCAGATCCAACAAGTGCGCCACATGTACCTTCCATATTACCCATACCTCCACCAAAAGCTCCGGCAATGTTCATGGCTTCATCCTCACTAACACCTGCTACGTCCGCATAGGTATGAAGAATAGCCTGGGCGCAATTATGGCTGTTGCACCTCTTCTTCTCTGCTGCTATGTGTTTTCTTGTTTCCA
>JAEEGJ010025294.1_pt1 | contig 12188 bp, 14 predicted proteins | sample 8958761 | NCBI WGS metagenome assembly JAEEGJ01 (sample SAMN16246546, study PRJNA631951) | gut metagenome | biome: gut microbiome; feature: rumen; material: RS-attached | host: Bos | place: Iran: Karaj | collected 2018-10 | reverse complement strand
AAGGGGAAAACGCTCCCCAACATGCAAAAATCAACTCACGGAAAGGTGCTCGAGTGGTTGAAGAGGCCCGCCTGGAAAGCGAGTAAGCGTTAAAAGCGCTTCAAGGGTTCGAATCCCTTCCTTTCCGCTGAAAAAAGAGGGTGTTCCATAACTTGGACACCCTCATCTTTTCGAACATTGTATATGACTTATCAGTCGCCGACAATGCCAGAACAGCCCAAGCCACACCAAGAGCATCCGACAGTCGAGATCTCGGATGACAAGGCTGCAAGTTCAGATGTGTGTTGGGCAATCATCTCCTGTGCTTTTTGCAAATGCATTTCCATAGTGAAAAGATTTATATGTTATGCCTACTCGTTGAAGGTTTTTCGGCATCCACCTGTCGTTATTGTAGCTTTACATCTTTCAATAGTTCGTAGCATCGTATAGCCGATTGTAGCAAAAGAAGTTCGTATGTGGTAGGTTGGCGAGTAATTGTGGTTAGATATTCTATCTGAAATGCAGATATTTCTTGTGCCTGGGCTAGATATAGTTTGCACATTCCTTTATCTCTTTTTTCCACACTCCCTCTTTTTTGGTAGTTAAATCCATAGCATGTGGAACAAACTCTCAATATCGGACATTCTGAGCAGCACATGTCAATTAAACTACTGTCGTTGTGAAAGTCAACATTTTTTATTTCGTCTAATACTTTGTTGTTCCCGTGTACCATTGGAAGGAAAAGATGGCAAGGGTATAGTTTCCCGTCAACATCGTAGAAATGTATAGCTGTGCCAGTGCCGCAATTTTTCCTAGGTGGCCGAGATAAATTTTCGTCAAGCAACTGACTATACAGAATGTCGAATGGGGTTGTGGGAATAATGTCAGGGTTATTGATATAATACTGACCTATCACACGGAGTTGCTCACGATAAATCTCGTCATCACCTTCTTCCCAGGTACAACCTTGTGCTAAAGAAGATGCCACTTTGAAGCCGTTTTCCATTAAGGTAATAACGCCCTCAGCATAGTATGGAAGAGTTTCGTGCGTTAAAGTTTGCTTAAAATATGAGTTCGGCCATGTGTCTCGGACAAACTCAAGAGGCAGAATGTTTACAGAAACTCCACGATTGTTTTTTTGGCTGAATTCGCTGCCGTCTACAGACATGACCAATCGAAAATCAGCCACATGTTTTGCAAACCACGCCTGTTTCTCTCTATCAAGCAATGTCCCATTTGTAGTAACTGAAAACATTGTATTGAAAGGCAAGTAAAGGGACTTAACCCATTCGTATATATCTTTAAGAACACTGAAATTTAATAAGGGTTCACCACCCATAAAGTCTATTCCCAAACGACTGTTTTCTGTTTTGATGTTCAAATAATCGTCGAATTCCTTTTGCAGTATGCTTTTTGCTGTTTCAATGGACATCATTTTGTCAGCTTTGAACCGTTCAAAACAATACACGCAGTTCAGATTGCAGGCATGTGTAAGCATTAAAGAGCAAACCCTATTGGTACGGAACTCTTTCTTGATTGAATTGTCTTGCATATTGTGCTATTTTTATAGTATTGGGGCGTTCTTCACCTTGGCCCAGCCTACAATAACCATGATGAAGACGATAACGTTCATGATTGCACCGACAATGTTGATAACTGGGATGATGCAGAGTATTGCGGCAATGATTTGAAGGATGGTCGCCGTGTAGAGGGTTTTGGCACCAGATGTGCCAGGGAAATCTCCAACATTACGGAGATATCCATATGCTTGGATACAAAGGATTGCTGCAATGATACCAAATACGGCCGCGATAATACCGCCAGCGACAGGAATCATGGAGCAAAGCGTTCCAATGATGGACAAGATGGCTGCTGTGCGGATTTTTTTGATGTTGCTGGAAGTCTCACCAATAAATTCTTTGGATAGCGCACCAAGAACCAGGAAATAGTAAATATAGCAGAACACTGTGATGATTGGTACCACAAAGGCGTACCAAGCAGACTCTCCGGCAACGCTTGCCGCTAACGCTATTACTGAGACAAATCCTCCAATAATACTGAAGATAGAAAGACCGAGAACACCGTAAAAAATTTTTGATGTTGCTGTTTTGTAATTGTTTTTATTCATTGTATTCGTTCCCTGTTGTCACATTGGGCCATCGGTTTTAAGTGTTTATAATATTGTTAATCTAGAATACTTACTCCATCTTTGCCACATCGTGGGCAATGCCATACCACTTGGATATTGTCCTGGTATTTTATTTCCACATGATTGTAGTCGCATTCTGAACACCGGATAGTGTACGTTCCCTTATCTGTGGACACAGTCGTATCTGAACCTAGCAGAAATCCGTAGATAATAAAGTATCCGATAAGAAATATTAAAGCATTCCAAAAACCCGAAAATATCCATATCGCTGCCACGGCAAGGATTCCAATGGCAGCAAAGAAAGTATCGCTGTGTTTCCACAATTCTCGAATTACCCGTAACATGAGATATGCTACTATTAATCCTATAATGGTCCAAACCATTTTTCTTCGTTTTTCTGCCAGAACCTCCAACGGGCGTTTATACAATAAAGAAAGGCATGAGGTTATGTGCTCATGTCCGTCTTGATAGAGGTATCGCCAAACACCTTTGAGGAAACGGGGGCTATAGAACATATCTCACGCCTGAAGATATGCTATAGGAATAGCATACGCATCCAAGCGAAGCATAAATGCTCTGTCCCTCCTCGTGAAATTTGGCGAATTCCTATCAAAGGACAATATTGCAATGCTTTTCTTGCTACAAAGCTTACTTGCCTCTTGTAAGCGACTGCAAAGATACGAATATTTCGTAATATAGAAATAAAAAAAATGTATTAATTTACAAGATGCTGAGTTTCATTGAAAATTGGCGTTCTGTTCTTTTATTCTTCAGATAATATTTGGTGTTTCCAGTAGCTGTCGTTGGGGATATTCCATAAGTTGAGGACACTCTCTTTTTTATTACTAGTAGCCTAAAGTTGAATCTAAATACGTAATTCTCCCTGAGGAACAACATACTAACTTAATGTGGCTCCCTATTCGTTGTGCTTATGTATCTGTAGGAGTGTCGTAGGAAGTGAAAGGAGTTGGGCTATAAGGGCGTTGTGTACTATACGTAAGTGCTTCGATAAATCTAATCGGAGTTGTGTGCATTTTTTCAAGTCAACGTAGTTGGTTGGAATCTTTGTGGGTCGGCTCTACGTGGATGGTGACGTGTGTGTCGGTGCCGAAGCGTTGTCTCAGGGCTTGCTCTATCTCGTAGGTGCGGGTGTGGGCGATGCTGAGGGGGGTGCTTCCGTCCATGCGGATGTGCAGCTCTATGGCGTAGCGGCTGCCGATGCGGCGTGTGCGCAGGTGGTGAGGGTCTTGCACATCGGGAAAGGTGTTGACTATGGCGAGGATTTCGCTCTCCACCTCTTCGGGCAGGGAGGCTTCCATCAGTTCGTCAAAGCCCTGTCGCAACAGTTTCCAAGCCACGCGCAGGATAAAGAATGTTACCACCAGCGAGGCCAGTGGGTCGAGAACGGTCCAACGGTGGCCCAACAGTATAGCGCCGCCGATACCCACCAGAGTGCCGAGCGACGAGAGGGCGTCGCTGCGGTGATGCCAGGCGTTGGCTTCCAAGGCTGGGGAGTCGAGCCTGCGGGCGTCACGGACAGTGTAGCGATATACCATCTCTTTGAGGATGACAGATACGAGGGCGGCCCACAGCGCCACCATGCCCGGGGCGGGCAATGTCCCACCTTGCCACCAGTAGAGAAGTGCTGTCACAGATTTGTAGCCGATGCCTATGGCCACTGCCGCCAAGGCAAGACCGATGATGGTGGTGGCAAGTGTCTCGTACTTACCGTGTCCGTAGTCATGGCTACAGTCTTCCGGTTTGCTGCTGATGTGTACGAATATCAGCACTACGGCATCGGTCAGCAGGTCGGAGAGCGAGTGGACGGCGTCTGCGGTCATGGCAGCGCTATGCCCCACTACGCCAGCGATAAACTTGAACACCGTAAGCACTACGTTCGCAGCACTTCCGATGATTGTTAGCTTGACTATCTCCTTTTCCCTGTCCATGGAACAATAATTAATCTAATGGATAACGTGCATCGCAGGGAAATATTGCATCGCAGAAGCCCTTTGTACAGCTATAAGCGTGGATGGAATTAATCCAGATGGATGTCGGGGGAAGGATTGACTGTTGTTGCAATGGCACTCCCCACCCCGGGCCGGACAATTGCTGCAGCCACCCGGACATCCGCTTTTGCCTTTCAGGGTGCGGAACAAACCGCGTCCGGCAAAGCCCACTGTTGCCGCCACAATCGCCAGTGATGATGATAGTTTGTACCATGTTTAAACCCAAATCGGCCTTGTCTGCCAATGGTTGGAATTGGCAGGGCTCTTTCACCACCGCCACAACAACCCTTATGCCGTGCGTAGGGACAACCGCCACTCTGCCAAACATTTCTACAAAGACTTAGTCAATCTCCTTTTTTTCTGCAACAAAAATTCCTATATTTTCACCGTGACTTAGAAGTGGCTTCCTCTCTACATCAATACTTTATCATTATTTCAACCGTAGAATAACGCTTCTAAAGAGTCGAAATACCGTTGAAATATCGTCGAACTAGCGATGATATAAGGAAGAATCATCCGAGGTGGTAGGAAAGTGGACTGGGAAAGTTTGGGAGCTAAAAGCAACTATTTTGTATATGTCGCGTAAAAGTCGTATTTTTGTAGGCTGAATTATAAGATAAATTAATTAATAATTATAAAATAACAATGTGATTAGCAACAATTTCACTCCGAGACACAACGGTGTCTCCAAGTCTGTTGACGAAGAGAAGATGCTGAAAGAAATCGGTGTCAGCGCGATGGTCGAAATAATCGACAATGCCGTTCCCGCCACCAACACCTCCTTGCCCGACTTATACGCTGTAATATAACACAATAAAACATGGCAATAAGCGTTATGAATACCTTATGAAGAAAATAACTCTACTCTGCACTATCGTCTGCGCCATCGGACTGTTAACCGCCTGCACAAGTGGGGCACAACGTCACACTGCAATCGATTTCGCCAATATCCAAGAGTACATTGCAGCCGATGACGAGAACTATAGGGTGGACTCCATCAACGGCTACTCCACCTTCTCGGCTGACAACCGCATCGTTATCGTTCCCGAAGAAATCACCAAGAAAGAGTATGAAAGTTTGCTCACCGACAAGTATACCTTGCACCCCGTCACCATCGATACTAATTCTGCTCTCTATGCCGCGTTGGACAGCCTCTCCCGCCCCAATGCGAGACACCTTTACCTGATGAGAGGCTATACTCCTGACGATGAAATGTTACAGGAAATACGCGGAAATGAAGAAATCAGAGCGGATTCCATCTATTATTTACCCGAAACAAAGCAATACGAGTTTATGATGTGGGTCCCCCTGTCAACAGTGTCGTTCATGATGACCGAGGACGGCATCGTCGACACCACCTTTATGCAATCCGAAACACGCACCTACGGGACAAACCGCATATTCGTCGGACAGGAGGGGCACGACTGCGACTTCACCGGCTCGCTATGGTTCTACCACTACGATGAGGAGAACCACCACATGGTTCCCCTCTGCCACTATCTCGACTACCGCTGGAATGAAGAATGCTACGGCTTCAGCCTCTGCTGGATAAGCGACAACGAACTGCTGGTCTCAGCATGCTCCAACGGCAACAGCCAATGGGGATACGCCGGCGGCTACAAACCCACAACCCTTGCCCCACACGGCACACCCGTTTATTATAAACTGACAATCACCATTCAATAAACAATACATCCAATGGAACCCCTATACTGTGTAAAGACAGTTCTCACCGAAGAGGAATTTGTGCGGTTCAACCGCTTTGTTGCTCACAGCAATAAGAAGAACATGACCATCATCATTGTGTGTGGCTTGCTTATACTGGCATTTGCCATCAACGACCTTGTGACAGGCAACAATGTACCCAGAGCCGTAGGATTTTTGGCAGGAATGCTCGTCTGCGTGTGGCTTTTCACATTCGGTGTCGACCGCACTGCCAAGAGATACTATCTCCAATACGTAGTGAAAGAAGGCACTGAGCAGACCATCCTTTTCTTCAACGACCACTACGAGCAATCGACTGCCAATGCCAACGCCAACATCACCTACAAGCAACTCACAGCCATCCATTTCACCAAGACCAACATCTACCTGATGCACTCGCCAAAGGTCGGTGTAGTCCTACCGCTCGCCTCTTGCCCCAACGGTCTGGCAGAATTCATGAAAGACATCAAAAAACAAAACAACCTGTAATAGGCATGGGAAAGATAAACCGTTGCACCTATTTCGTACATGAGTTCACGATATGATGATTTCCGTCTGGTCGTTGCAGACGATGGGCAGCTTGAAACCATCGTCCCCTTTCCATCGTTGGCAAAACCGTTGAACCCAAATTATCACCCGAACCGACATCATTTCAGCACGACCTCTCCATTATGCCCAAATGGGAGCAAGACATTATCGGAAATAGCTCCTAGGTGTTTTTGAGGAAAGCCTCCGCGGGCAATGCCGTATTTATTTTACCCCTCACATACAAAAATCGGAACAATCACGTTATCTGATATAAAAGAGCTTATTCTTGTCTTTGCTATTAGAAAACAAATAACAACAATATCATGAAACGTTTTATCATTCCCCTGGCTGTTTTGGCAGCTTTTGTTTTCACCTCTTGTGCCACCTCGAAGTTCTATTCGCAGAATGCCTCTACGGTCCGTCCGTTGGCTCTTGTGCAGCCGTGCAGCTATCTTACCGATGCCATCGGCGACTTCCCAACCGACTATTACGGTCCGGTGTCGATGGTCAACAACACCATCCTCATGGAAACCATTCCTACGTTGGGACTGCCCATCGAAAAGGTGATTCCCTTTGAATTCAACTGTGCCGACAAATCGGATGCCACTGTCCGCTGGATGCGCCATCTGGCCGATGTCGGTGCCGGTGGTGCCAAGAACATGACTGTACCCTCCGACCTCCTCAATGCGGTCAAGAGCAGCGGATGCCGCTATGGTATGGTGCTTTCCAACATAGGATATGTGAAGAATGCACGCCAGTACGATATCGAGAAAAGTATCGAGATGGGTATAAAGATTGCGGATTTGCTTATCAACAACCACCTTGAAATCTCGGACGAAACCGAGGCTTATCTCAATGGCATGTTCTCGGTAATTTTTGATGCCCAGACGGGCGAAATCGTGTGGTTTGGCACTGCTCCCCGCAGCTACAAATTCAACCCGATGGATGTCAAGGATATGAAGAATCAGCTCACCAAGCTGTACAAAGCCTTCCTATAACTTTACGTGAGTTCGGGATATTATAATTGCAGAATGGTGCAGTCTCACTCAGAAACAAGGTGCAATAGTAAGGCTCGCCTATGGAAAGGCGTTTGACATATGGAGCCGGAAATGAGGCTAAGGCTTAGAAAAGTGAGAGCTGGTTGGTCGTGACGACTTCGAAACCAGAAAGAGCGTGAGGCTTGTTGTCATAGAAACAATAGGCACCAAGCGCGGACACGAGGTTCATGATGAAGTTGTTGATGGTGCGGTGACGCGAGTGGACAAACATCTCGGTTTAGTGTCAGCGTTCTTTCACTTTCTGGAAGCGGAACATACCGTCGCTGTCCGTATCGCTGCTGTCGGGGTCGTTGGGGGCGTGGTGACGGCTGTTGAAATACTCCACAATATGGAATCCGCAGCGGTTGACATAGAAGTGGATGTTGCGCTTCTCGAAGTAGGGGGTCGTCGTCTCCCACACGGTCACCTCGGGGTGCAGCTGCTCGATGACTGGAAATGTCCGCGATGCAAGAAGGACAAGAGTTTCTTTGAACCTGTTGAGGAGTCGAAACCCGCCAACCCCTATGCTGGCACACAGACCGAGAAGAACCTGCACGCCGCCTTTGCTGGCGAGAGCGAGGCCCGCAACAAGTACACCTACTTCGCCTCGAAGGCCAAAAAGGAAGGCTTTGAGCAGATTGCCGCCCTCTTCCTGCAGACCGCCGAGAACGAAAAGGAGCATGCCAAATTGTGGTTCAAGGAGCTGAACGGCATCGGCACCACCGCCGAGAACCTGGCCGCTGCCGCCGCAGGCGAGAACTACGAGTGGACGGACATGTACGAAGGCTTTGCCCGCACCGCCGAGGCCGAGGGCTTCCCCGAGCTGGCCGCCAAGTTCCGTGGTGTGGCCGCCATCGAGAAGCACCACGAAGAGCGTTACCGCGCCCTGCTGCACAACGTCGAGGCCAAAGAGGTCTTCGCCAAGAGCGAAGTGAAGGTGTGGGAATGCCGCAACTGCGGCCATATCGTGGTCGGTACCAAGGCCCCCGAGGTCTGCCCCGTCTGCAACCACCCGCAAGCCTACTTCGAAATAAACCAGCAGAACTACTGAAGGAAATAGGACCAGCCATCTCTGTGGTTGGGGGCTTCCTCGACAGCAATTTGTGAATGTGCTAGTCTTAGATGCGCCATAGACTAACACATTCACACGTTCTAATGTTCAATCAATAACCGCAATGACCGTAAAAGAAGTATTCGACCTGCGGAAGCAGGGCAAGATAGAAGAGGCTTACGAGGCCATTCGACCGATGTATGCCGTTCAAAAAGGGAAATACACAACGCTCTGCATGTTCTGGGTGGGGAGCGACATCATGAAAAAACGGTTGCAGGAAGGCCAAACCGCCGAAGCGACCAAGATTTTCGAAGCACTGCTGCATGTGGCCCCCAATATCGACGACAAGGACAACAAGGTGCATGAGGCCGTGCTGCACAATGCGTTGCGGCTGAAAGAGGCAGTGCCTTCCTTTAGTCTGCTTGACTTTATGAAACTGTACGGCATTGACCACCTGACCGATGCCGACTGGCAAGGCAGCATGTCGGTTCCCAAGGAAGGGACCACCGAGCGACCACATCCATTGCCCTCCACCGCACAACGCATCGTGACTCACTGCTTCCACGAGTTGCAGCAACACCCCGATGCCGACCATGCACAGATGTCTATGCCGCTGTTGCAGGAGGCCATGCGTCGTATGCCCCGCGACAAACACTCTCGCCGCTATATGGCCGTAGCCTATCACATCGCAGGCGAGGACCAGAAAGCTGCCGACATATACCGCAGCCTCTTGAAACGTCACCACGACAGCTATCTCTATGCTGAGCTGGCCGAGTTGACTACCGAACCAGGCCCCAAGGCCGCCCTGCTCTGCCAAGCCATACTACACCAACGACAAGAGAAATTCTGCACCGGCTACCATCTTGCATTGGCTCGCCTGTTGGTCGGTCGTGATGACAATCGTGCCACCTACGAGCTGCAACGATGCCTCGCCATCCGCAAGGCCGAAGGCTACAAACCCACTCACGACTTGCTTCGGCTTCAGCAGCAACTCATCAATGCCCACCCCGTCACCGATGCCGACCAACGCAACTTCTACCGCCGCATGGCTGCCAAATACCCTGTATGATACTTTTAGATGGCTATCAATCACTCTAAACTATATATCATCTGCATGGCCGAAGAACTCTTAGTCACCACCGAACGCAACCGTAGGTCATGAGAACCACTGAAATCATAGATAACGCCTAACTGATAAGAAACTTTCGGTGCTGTAATCCAACATTGACACACTAAAACTAAGAAAGCCGAGGCCAGCGATGGTCTCGGCTTTCTGTTTATATTGTAACAAGGTTAGTGTACATCGATGCCGTCGAAGTACAATTCCGTGATGGCCGCGTTGCGGTACTTTCTGCCCGGATACACCTCGAGAATCTCAAACCGCAGTGTCCAATCCTCGGGATGATCAACATCGCAATAACCCAACAGCCCAACATCGAAATCCTGCTCATCGCGTGTGTCCTGAAGCTCCAAAATGGCGTAAGGCTGTCCGTCATAGTACATCTTTAGGCTCTTTACCCGCGAATAGTCTTGCCAGTCGTTGGTGTCGCGGGTATAGCCGTTCAGGATGATGACCGTCGTGATGCGGGGACAATTGCCCGGAAAGGTATAGGTGAGCGATTCGCCAACCCCGCTAAGTTCTTCTCCAGTAACCCACGCGCTGCGTATGTTCCAGTCGTGGGTGTTCTTGCCCTCATACGAGCCCCCCTCGTCAGGGTTCATGGCCGAAGAGGAAACCACCGTATCGATCATTCCGCCGCAATACCAACTGCATGACGGCGAATAGAAATGCAACAAAGGGCCGCAATTCTCGCAAAAATCCACCAGACTCCTTTGCTGCTCGGTCATCTCGTCGTATGGTACGGTGTCCATCACCTCCCAAACACCTTCCACCTCTTTCAGGTCGATATTGTTTGGGATGGGGAATGTCTGAGATGAAGAGATATGCCTTATTCCGCTCTTGCAGGCGGTCATTGCGGCGAGAGTGAACATCACCGCGCATATCATCAACTTCCTGGTTTGTCTGTTCATTGGGTGTTTTATTAATTTGCTATAGTGACAGTTGGCTGACGTCGTTGTGTTTTCTGCTCACTTCGACTTCAATTGTGTCGCCAACTCGGAGCTCCATGTGGAAAGTGTTCTCCTTCGCTGTGTATGTCTTGTCTCCAATTGTATATTGGTATTCTACTTCCAATATATGACTACATTTACCGTTATAGCGCAGCAGGGTGTTGGTTATTACCGCTTTCACGGTCTCGCTTTCCGAAAAATAATGCTTTTGCGTCCAGAAATAACCGCCGCCCACGGCAAGGACAAAGATTATCGCAAACCACCATTCCCACCGGCTTTCCTTTTTCAGCTCTTTTGCAAGGAGTTGTTTCTTCGCTCTATGTTTTTGTTTTACAGAATTCTGCTTTGTATGTCTATGTTTCTTTTTCTTCATTGTCTGTAGTTACTGAATGATTCGGACGGCACTATCGCAGAGCTTTGACGGGACAGGCTTTCTTGCATTTCTGGCAGAGGATGCACTCGGTGGCATTCTTGCGGTTGCGGGCATCTTTGTTCACCTCGACATCCATCGGGCAGACCTCCAGACATTTGCCGCAGTGGATACACTTACTCTCGTCGCACCGTATGCGCAACAGCGAATAGTAGCTCATCGGCTTCAGGAAGACGGTGATGGGGCAGATGTATTTGCAGAAAGCGCGGTTATCCTTCAGCACCACGGCGAGGATGATGCCGACCACATAATACACTACGTTGCCGACCACAAAAAGGTAGAACATTGTGGTTTTGTTGGCTTTGCCAAGGGCGATAAGCAGGATGACCGTACCGAGCGACAAGGCGAACATGATATATCGGATGAAACCGAAGCGTCTCCTCGGTTTAGCAGGGTTTTTGAACGGCAGCAAGTCAAGAATCATGGCTGTCCAACAGGCATAGCCGCACCAGCCACGACCAAACAGTAGCGGGCCAAAAATCTTTGCAATGGCGTAGTGCAGTACCCCCGCACCCAGCACACCAGAGAACAGGTAGTACCAGAACCCCTCAAGCTGCATGTTCTCCCGGCATATCAAGCCCAGGAATACAAGCATATAGGCTCCCACGCAAAACTGCACAAATTCGCGTGCATACTTCCATCCCGTCGCCATCAAGGCCAAGCCTATGCCCAAGCTGCAACCGATATAGGAGAAATTGAGCAGGAAAAACAGACTGCCCGTGGCCAACCACAAAGCCACTGCAATGGTCTCGAAAACCGAGAAAAGGATAAAAGCGGATCGGTATCTCTTCATATTCTTCAAACGCTATCGATTTGGGTTTATTGGCAAAAAAGCTGCCAGATCCACCGCGCTTTCTGTTGCGGTGTTGGCAGATATCAATTACTTGCTAACGGGTTTCATCTAGTTTCTTCCACCAGACGGCGGCCAAGGTTATAGGTGGCATCGAGGTCCAGAGGGAACTGGGTACGGCGTTTCTCGGCCTTCCTTTCGGCGGGGAGCCCCTCGGCGTCGTAGCGGCTGTAGTCGTTGAACTGGTAGGTGTCAAAGCTGTAAAGCACCTCCGAGGGACCGAACATACCGAGTTGGTGGGCATTTGTGTCCATCAGGATGTGGTAGTTGTTGGCGCGATACATCTCTTCGTCGGGGCAGTTCATGGTGAAGATGGTTGCCGACCGCTTGGGCTTGTTGATTACAGGGTGGCGGAAGTCGGCGTAGTTCACTGCCGGAAAG
>JAEEGJ010025293.1_pt1 | contig 12188 bp, 12 predicted proteins | sample 8958761 | NCBI WGS metagenome assembly JAEEGJ01 (sample SAMN16246546, study PRJNA631951) | gut metagenome | biome: gut microbiome; feature: rumen; material: RS-attached | host: Bos | place: Iran: Karaj | collected 2018-10 | reverse complement strand
GACCGGAGCTGGCTTGTCTTCTTTCTTGTCACCGCAGGCCACGAGGACTGCGAGGCTGAGGGCTACCGGAAGGAAACGACCGATTGTTTTTACCAAACTCATTATTAAAACCTCCGAGTTGAATGGTATATGCGTTTAACGCAAATCTGTTGAATTGCTTTTTTAATATAAGTAAAAAAAGCAAATAAGGAAATTTTTTTTTATTTGTATAAAAAAAATTCGTTTTTTAGGACGAATTTTTGTATGAAAACTAGAATTTAGACGAAAAAGCCTTATTTCAGCTTCCAATCGAGGGTTTGACCTGCGGCGAGCGGCACGACTCCGTTTACAATTGCGGGGACGGTCCACTTTTCTCGGACAACTTCGATTTTTTTCGTGGTGCGCGGGAGACGGTAGAAGTCGGCGCCAAAGCCTGCGATAAAGTCAGGAAGTTTGTCGAGGGCGCCTGCGCGGTCGAATTCCTGCACCAAAAGCGGGATGGCAACGGGGGCGCTATAGACGCCGGCGGCTCCGCACGGGCATTCCTTTTTGCCTTGCTGGTGCGGGGCGGAATCCGTTCCGAGGAAGAACTTGGGGTTCCCGCTGAAGGCGGCTTCGCGGATGGCCTTGCGGTCTTCGGGGCGCTTGGGGAGCGGCTTGCAGAAATGGTGCGGGCGCAACGCGTCGCCGACGATGTCATCTAATGTCATCATCAGGTGGTGCACTGTGAATGTGGCGGCAACGTTTGCTGGGAGTCGCTTCACGGCTTCGACGGACTTGGCGCTGCTCAGGTGCTCAAAGACGATGCGGAGCTTCGGGAACTTTTCGGCGAGCGTTTCCACGCGCTTGATGAATGCGGGTTCGCGGTCGAGGCAGAATTCGCCGGGTTCTTCGCCGTGGACGCATAGCACGAGTCCGAGTTTTTCCATCATGGCGACGACGGGGAAAACTGCTTCAAAGTCGCTGATGCCGTCCGCGCTGTTCGTCGTGACGCCTGCGGGGTAGTATTTTCCGGCGACGACTCCAACGTCCATCATGTCTTTCAAGTCCTGTTCCGTGTAGTTCGGGTTCAGCTTGAACGTCATGAGCGGTTCAAAGTCGGGGCGCACGGGGGCGGCGGCTTCGAGAATCTGTTTTTTGTAGTCTGCAATCGCCTTGGCGCTCGTCATCGCGGGAACGGTGTTCGGCATGATGATGGCGCGGCCAAACTGGCTGACTAAATCGCGGACATAACCGGGCATGAGTTCGCCCTGGCGCAAATGGGCATGGAAATCGTCGGGTAAAGGAAGAAACATTTTGTCAATAATGGTTAGATGTTCATTGAATTGGCTTGGAGGTCGCGGAACTGGTCCTTCGAAATTTCGTTATCCGAATGGAGCCAGTAGTCAAAGGAATGCGGTTCGGTGAGTTTCTTGTGGTCGAGGAATACGAGGTTGCAGTCGAGTTCCTTTGCAATCATGAGGTCGTGCGTGACGATGATGATGGAGGTCTTGAACATGGTACGCATGTTGTCGATAAGCGGGAGCAGGTTTCGGCGGTTGTAGTTGTCGAGACCGGCGGTCGGTTCGTCCATCAGGAGGAGTTTCGGGTCCATGGCCCACGACCTTGCGATGGCGACGCGCTTTTGCATGCCCACGCTCAATTGGTGCGGGAACATTGTCGCAAAATTGCGGACGCGCATCAAGTCCATGGCCATGTTGACCTTTTTCTGGATTTCCGCTTCGGTTCCGACTCTGTGGTAACGGAGCGGGAGCGCGATGTTGTCTATCACCCTCAAGTTTGAAATGAGCGCCGCGTTCTGGAGGACGTAACCGACTTGCCTTTTGGCAACTTCGAGAGCCGTCAGCCGTTCTACCGGGAGGTATTCGCCAAAGTAATAGATATGCCCCTTGAGCGGACGGGCTAGCCCAGCAATCATGCGTAGGATGGCGCTTTTGCCTTTGCCGGAGGGCCCCCCGATGCAAATCGTTTCGCCCAGTTTCAACGTGAGGTTCATGCCGGCAAGGAGCAGCCTGTCGTCGTTGTTCTCGCTTGCCTTTATATTTTCAAAATAATTTACGGCCCTTGGAACCGAAAACGGCGTTCCCGAAAGTTCGCTTGTCGAAAGATAGACATCATCAAGTCTCAACGCTTCGTCTAGCATGGTGCCGCCTTAAATCATCATCGAAAGATTTTGCATGTAACTGATAAAGTAGAACAAGGACATCACCACGTCGGCAAGAACGACATAGAGGAATGACGTGACAACGGAACGGGATGTCGCCTTGGGAACTTGGCGGATATCCCTCTGGATGTTCAGGGCCTGGTAGCAGGCGTTAATGGTAATGATGATACCGAAGACGAGCGGTTTCACGATGGCAAAAACGAAATCCGGGAGGGTGAGCGCTTTTAGAATTTCGGCGGAGAGGTATCCCCAGGTAATCTGCACGTTGGGAGCGTTTCCGGTAATGAATATGATTCCCTTCGTGACGAGGAATCCTGCCCCGATGGCGCTCGCACTGAAGATGATGTTCATGATGATGGTCGCAATCGTTCCGCCGATGACGCTGGGCATGACAAGGTAACGGATAGGGTTGATGCCCATGGTTGCAAGGGCATCGACTTCGGAATTGATGACCATGCCGCCGATATACGTGGTAAGCGAAGAACCGGTACGCCCTGCGATGAGGAACGCCGTAAGGATAGGGCCCATTTCACGGATGAGGACGACCACCATGAGGTTACCGACAAAGTCTGACATGCCCATCTTGCCTGTGAGGGAGATGACTTCGATGATGGTGACGGTTCCAAATAATGTCGCGACTGTGAAGAGCGGCGGGAATATTTCGATACCCGTAAAGAACGTTTGCAAGATGATGTTTCGGGAATCGTTCCTAAAATTGTGGTTGCTTGCAAAGAGCGAAGCTATAGTGCGGAAGAACAGGGCGAGTTGTTGCCCTACCTTTCGCTTCAGGATAAAGATGCCGAGCGAGTGGAAAATCCGCCCGATCGGGGTCATCTTTTGCCAGTTCTTAAGTTGCTTCTCTTGCATCGCTATGTATTGCTTCCAGAATTTCCGTCCAGAGTTCGTCGAGTCCAAATTTCTTCAGCGAACTTACGCAGAGCGGCTTGTGGTCCAGTTCCAAACGCTGTTGGATGTCTCTGAGCCCTTTGGCAAGTTCGGATTGGTTCGCCTTGTCACGTTTGCTGGCGACAATCAGGACGGGGCAACCCGTCGCACGGATGCTCTCGACTGTCTCGATGTCGATGGGCGTCCCTCCGTGGCGGATATCTACGAGGTAGATGAGTCCCTTGAGGTCCTTGCACTTTTCGACGTATTCACGGATAAAGTCGGACATCTGATCGCGCTTCGCATTGTTGACTTTGGCGAAACCTACACCTGGTAAATCTACAAGAAAAAATTCATCATTGACTTTGAAAAAATTTATTTCACGTGTTTTTCCGGGGGTAGAACTCACTTTTACGAGTTTTTTCTGGCCCATGAGCGCGTTCATGAGAGAGGATTTGCCCACATTGGAGCGTCCGAGGAATGCAATTTGCGGGAGACGTTCTTCGGGGAGCCCCTTGAGGCTCACCGCGGCCTTGACGAATTTTGCCGAACGGATGGTGTAACCGCCCACTTCGACGGGGGCCTGGTGAACAACATTTTCTTTTGTACTCATAGCGAGACTCTCCCTTCGAATGCGCGAAGCATGGTGACTTCGTCGATGAATTCCAGGTCGCTGCCCATCGGGATTCCGCGGGCGAGGCGGGTGCGCTTGACGTTCACGCCGGCAAGCATGCGGTCTATCATGAGCGCCGTGCTGTCGGCTTCGGGGCTAGAGCCAAGTGCCAGTACAAGTTCCTCGATGTTTTCTTGCTTGATGCGTTCCACGAGTTGCGGCAAATGGAGCGCTTCGGGTCCGATGCCGTCGAGCGGGGAGATGACTCCGCCGAGGACAAAGTAAAGGCCTTTATGGACACTCGAACGTTCGAACGGCAAAATGTCGGAATTCTTTTCGACGACGCAAATGGACTTGGCGCCTTCGCGGGCTCTGCAGGTAGGGCAGATGTCTTCGTCGGTGAAGGCGTGGCATCGCGGACACGGGTGGACTTTTTCGGCGGCTTGCATCAAACTGTCGGCAAAGCGTTCCACGTCGCCCCTGTTGCGCGAGAGCATGTGGTAGGCGAGGCGGCGGGCCGTCTTCAAGCCTATCCCCGGGAGAGAGGCGAATTCAGAAATCAGGTTTTCCAGACTTTGCGGTTCTACGTTCATGGGCGGGCCTAATGCGTTGTGGTTGCAGTTTGCGTGTCCAAATGGGCGTAAAGCATAATGGTCAGCCATTCCTGGATGTGCTTCATGCCTACCCAGACGATGGCGCCTTTGACGCTTTCAATCGCAGGCTTGGTCCGTGTGTCGGAATTGACGAACTGCAGAAGGTTTGCCGAGATGTCTGGATGCTTGTCGAACTTGTCGCAAAGGACTTCGAGTGACGGGCGCGTGCGCAGGAGCTTGATAATCTCGAGGATTGCGGCTGAAGTGGCGTCAATCTTTTGACCCGTTACGATTTCCGGCTTCGCAAAATAGAATCCCTGGAAGTAGTCGTAGCCCGCGTTTTCGCAAAGTTTGAACGTCGGCTTGTCTTCGACTTTTTCGGCCAAGAGCTTTATGTCTTTTTCTTTGAAAAACTGGGCCGCTTTCACCATCGCCTCGGGCGAGTTATCGACCAGGTCCATCTTGACGTAAGAGACGTGCTTGAACAGGGGCTCGAAGCGTCTGATGTGTTCGTCGCTCATGATGAAGTCATCGAGCGCAAGCTCAAAACCGAGGGACTTGTGCCTCTGAATCGCTTGGATGAGTTTTTCGTCGACAGGAACATCTTCGAGAATTTCGAGGACGAACCGGTCCGGATTCAAAAGTCCGAACAAGTTGTCGAGAAGAATCTCGCGGCTGCAGTTGATAAACGCTTTGCTTTCGCCGACAAGGCGTGTGAGCCCGATGCTGTTCAATATGTTCTCTAGCACCTGGGCCGTCGCCTGCAGGTCGCTTGCTATAATCGCCGTATCGCTGCTCGGCGAATCGCGGAACAGCAATTCGTACGCGAAGATTTTTCCATCGCGGTCGAAAATCGGTTGACGAGCTAAGTAAGCGAGAGAATGCATTTAGATACGAGCGCTTTCGATGCCGAACAGGAGAATACTCCTAGCGCCTGCGTCCCAAAGCTTGTCCATGATGGCATTGGCTTCTTCGCGCGGCACCATGGCCTTCACGGAGTACCATTCGCGACCGTGGAGCTTCGTCACCGTCGGGGCGTCGAGACCCGGAGTCATTTCGCAAGCCTTCGAGAGAAGTTCGGAGGGGCAGTCGTACTCGATCATCATGTACGTCTGCGCGACGAGCTTGCCCTGGATGCGGCGGATGAGCGTGTTGACTTCTTCGAGTTCAGTCTTTTGCGGGTTGCAGAAAATGGCGGCGTTAGAGCGGAAGAGCGGTTCGCCAATGATGCGGAGGCCTGCCTGCTTGAGTGTCGTGCCTGTTTCGACCACATCGACAATCGCGTTTGCCACACCGAGGCTCACCGAAATTTCGACGGCGCCTTCGAGCACCACGAAGTCCATCTTCTTCTTGTAGTAGCTTTCCACGATGTTCGGGAAGCTTGTTGCAATCGTTGCATCCTTAAGGTCGGCGAGGCTCTGGATCGGGCTTTCGTTCGGCACGGCTGCACACATCTTGGAAGCGCCAAACGGCAAGTCCAAAACTTTCACTGCCGGGCTCTTGGCTTCGGCGTTGAAGTCGATACCCGTGATGCCAGCATCGATAATGCCGCGGCCCACGTACATCGGAATGTCGCTCGGACGCAAAAAGAAGAATTCGATACCGTTCTTGGTGTCGATCTGGGTCAAAGTCTTGTAAGGCTTCGAGGCCTTGTAGCCGCAGGCCTTGAGGAGTTCCTGCGTGGGCTCAAAGAGCATGCCTTTGTTGGGGAGAGCTACCTTAATCATAGTTTCGCATAGACCTCTTCGAGGGTGAGACCTTTTTCTGCCATCATGACGGCAACGTAGTAGAGCACTTGTGAAAGTTCCAGGCACTGGGCGTCGCGGGATTCAAAGCGGGCTGCCATCCAGCTTTCGGCGGCTTCTTCGACGAGCTTCTTGCCGATGCCGTGCGGACCTTTCTTGAAAAGTTCCGTGGTGCCCTTGCCTTCCGGCATGTCCTTCTTGCGCTGGCAAGCCAGTGCGTACATTTCTTCAAACGTCATTTTTGACCTCTTTCGTTTTACACCGCCAAAGATAAAAATTTAGGAGCTGCTTGTACCGACGCATTCAGTGAAAATGATGCGAAAATCGTTGATTTGTCATGCCCGCCACCGAGCGGGCATCTCCTTTTTTACGATTTTATATTTATATTCATTGTATGAGTTGGTCTAAGTTTTCGCATGTTCCTTTGGCGGGGCTGTTTGTGGCTTGCGCGTTCTCTGCGTCTGTGGCGTGGGCCAATCCTGTTGTTGCCGCGAAACTGGAACCGTCCGTTTCTTCGGAAAACTACAAGATGGAGAAACTTGTATTCTCTGGAGAATCGTTCCGCTCTTCTCCCAACGGAATGTCGAAAATCCGTTCCAGCAACGATGCCGAAGTCTATTCCTCAGGCGAACGCTATTTCCCGGTGATGCTTGTAGAAACCGCTGACTTCAAGGCGCTGGATTCCGCCTTTATCGCAAGGATGTTCAACGAAGAAGGCTTCAAGGAAAATAGCGTTTACGGCAGCGTTCGCGATTACTATATCGAAAGTTCCGGTGGAAAATTCAAACCGACATTTGACATTTATCCGGTGAAGTTGTCTCAAAACTTTAGCAATTACAATAGTGAAAGTAAGTTTATTTTACCTGCAATAGATGTAATGGTGGAACGTGCGGATTTTAAAGCCCGCGCAAGCAAGTACGAAAAAGTCATTCCGTTTGTCATACTGCATCCCACTTCAAAGGAACAGGCGAGCAAGATTAATAGCGGTTTTTTCAACCACATGTATAGCTTGCAATATAGCGCAGGAAAAATTTATTCAAAAAATGGCTACAGCTTTAACAATTACGCTTTTGTCTCGCAGAAGGCCGAAAATAAACCGAACGCGACAAGTACAAAAGACGTTGCCATGCTTGGCGCGTTTATTCACGAGTTTAGCCATGTGATAGGCCTTGTGGATTTGTACAGCGCCGACGCGAATGGTTATGCAACAATTGGGCCTTTACCTTTTGACGTGATGGCGCTTGGACTGCGCAATGGAAACGGCGGCTATCCGCCAACGTTTTCCGCATTTGAACGCGAGGCGATGGGCTGGCTTAAACCGACGGAGATTGTGAAAAGCGACAGCGTCTATGAATTGAAAAATCTTTCTCAGATGCAGGCGTATGCGGTGTCGAATCCGAATAACAAGAACGAATACTTTCTCATTGAATATCGCCCCGCAGTAGGTTTCGATTCTAAAATCGGCAGTTCTTCTTATAGCGGCAAGCAAGGTAAAAACGGTGTTCTGATTTGGTACATCGATTACGATGCACGCGCTTTTGCAAGCAATGATCCCAACAGTAATCAGAGTCACCAACGTGCCGAGGTGAGAACGGTATTAAGTAAAAATCAGGAATCCTTTACTGGTTTTGAATTTGTCAATAATGTAGACAAATCTTCGATTGACGGTATTTTTAACCTAGTCTTCGATGGAAATGATCGCGTGTGCTTTACGGTGAACCGATCCAAGTCGCTTGACAAGTGCCCTGAAAAGGCCTCCCCGTCAAGCTCTGCGGCGGTAGCCCCGAGGTCTTCGGCTGCTGTGGCTTCGTCCAGTTCTAAAACCACTGATTTTGCCGAATTGCCGAAAACAGCACACAACGTGCATCTGCATGTATCCCATGAAAAATTGGCTGTCGAAGTTCCCGTCGCGGGCAAAAAGACTCTCCGCTTTTACGATGCGCTCGGAAATGTTGTTGGTACATATATGTTTGAAGAATCTTTTGCCTCTTTTGACATTTCTGGGCGAAATGGTTCCGTCTTCGTTTTGCTTGAGGTCGATGGAACGTTATTGTTTGCAAAAAGGGTTAAATTACGTTAACAAGGGAACTACTTTAAAATAGAGTTAATTATATTTTTTAACGGATAAAACCTTGCACGGAATTTTTGCAGGATGAGGACTCGGATGAAAAACATTTATTTATTGGGAATGGGGGCAATCGCAATTGCATTGTTCGGTTGCGCACTCGGAAAGGGCGAAAGCGTTTCCAAGGCCGAAAACTTTAAAGGAAAAACGGGTATCATTGGCGTGTTCCGCCAGCCGGCATATTACTGCGGCGAAGGTATTCCGCATACGATGACTCTTGGCGGAAAATCCATCATCGTGAAGCCCGCTTTTAGCACCGAGCAAGAAAACGTGTTCTTTAGTGAAATGCAGCCGGGTGTTGCGACGCTTACGGAATACAAGTACAATTGTGGCGAAAACGAGAATACGATGGCTCTCGACACGACCGGTTCCGGAAAGGAACGTTTCCCCACGTCAGTCGTAATCCCGGACAAAGGTTTTTGCAAGGTTGTCATTTCGTTCTTGGAAGGCGATACGTTGTTTACCTATAATGGGGACCTCTTGAGCGAACAGTTTGCAAAGGCCGAAGTCGCCGTAAATACCGACAGTATCCCGTACTGCGAAATCCGCGACAACAAGGGACAGACAGTCTCGATGGCCAACCGCGATTCTATCTTGGATGCAAAATTCGATGCTGCCGTTAAGGATGCGTCCGAAGCACTCGAAGAGGAAAAGTTCACAGTCGTGACGCTTGACGAATACAACGACAAGGTGACGTGGAATGCAGACAAGACTCAGCTCCTTGTGGTGACGCTGACATCCGATCCTGATTTATACAAGGAAGGTGAGACCGTCAAGTCCGATAGTGTGGTGTGGGCCGTAAATGAAAAGGAATTGCTGATGTGGTTCCAGGATCACAAGGACGGCGTTATCAACTGGGATTTGAGATTCAAGCAGCTGTTTGGCGAACCGAGAACGTCCCAGGTAACGCATATGGCGTTCCTGTGGGTGAGCCCGAATGACCTGATGCGACCGGCTTATGTTCCGGACGTTAAGGCTTATGACATGCGCACCGGATTCGAAGGCAATGACGCTGATAATACCGAACGCATGATGTGGTTCAAGAACTGGTTCGATGCCCGTGCCGCTAAGATTTACTCTGGCCCGGATGCCCGTCCGTGGACTCGCTTAGGTTATACGTACGACTGGGGCAGCAAGACGGACAAGTACGGACTCACGGAATACATCATCGTGCCAGGCGCCAACATGGAAGTCCGCTTTACCCGCAATCTGCAGTTCGTCGCCAACTGGATGAAAGACAGAAAGTAGGGCTCTAGCGTCATCCTGAGGGGAATCCGAAGACAACTCAGAAGGCGAACGTTGTAAAAATGAGCTTGCTCATTTTTATAACCGAGCCAAAGAGTTGGGGCTTCTGCCCAATCCATTAAGTTCTGCTAATCGTTACCCGCCATAGCTTTTGGCGGGCTTCTTTGTACTTGCGTTCAAAGGCGGTTTCGGGTGCAGTTGCTTCAAACGATTCGCAAATAATTTGCGGAATAGAATTGTCATCCTCGACTGAGCGAAGCGAGGGAGGGAATCCACATTCCTCGTAAACAATCCTTGCTGCTTCTGCAAATTCGCGGGCGTAAATTTCCCAATTCGTGCGCAGTTCCGTTGTTTGGCCGAGTGCAAGCAACGTCGGGAATATCGGGTGCATGTGGAATCGCCTCGTTGCCTCGCTTTGCTTCGGCCACGGATTCGGGTAAAACACCGCATGGTACGGAATCGTCCATTTGCCTGCTTTTACGCGGTCAAGAGCGAGCCGCCAAAAGTCGAGCAATTCCGCCCGAATCCAAAAAGCATTTGTTGGAACGTCTTCGCCCGCCGTTTGTACTGGATTCCCGGCCTTGTTGAGGCGGGCAAAGGACTTGTCAATCCCGATGACGGGATTGTTCGGGAAACGTCGGGCGATATGAATCGTGCTTTCGCCCGTACCGCAACCGGAATCCAAAATCACTGCCCGCATCGCAGTCCCTGCGCCATCTTTTTCCGTTCCACTTGTCACCCCGCACATCGCGTTTGTCACCCCGGACACCATGTCATCCCGGCCTTGTGCCGGGACGGGGTCGCCATTCCCTGCGTAAAACTTCCGCACGAATTCTTCTGCTTGTGCAAACGCCTCTCGCGTATGCTCCGCTATAGGACGCAAAAAAGTTGTCCTCGCGTACTTGAGGACAACTTTTTCAAGATCTTTATGTAGAGTCTCTTGATTCGATGTGACTGAATTCGCACCGGCCATTATTGCTGCTGCTTCCAAATATCCAGCAGGTCCTTGCCGATGAATTTGAGGTTGTCGAAGTGGAGTTCCACATCAGCATGGAATACGAGAGCAAGCGTGGTTATGCTCTTGCGGTCTTCCTCTTTCGGCAAAATATCGGCGAGAGCTAACTTGTATGTTTTCTTTTTCTCTGAAAGTTCAATGGGGAATTTCCCAGCCGTATATACTGGAATTGGCGATGACGTGTCCGTAACTTTGCGGTTGTCGTCGGAAATCTGAATTTCTCCAGATCCCTTGCCCCATGCGTCAAAAGCGATGGAATCAACGGAACTCAAATCGTAGCTCCACCCGATGTTGCCGATATTCATTCCAAAACAAACCCACTGTTGCTTATAAAGCGCCGTGTCTGGGAAGGTTGCCGTAAAGTGGGCTTCCTTGCCTCCATTACCGTCGTCTTGAATCAGTGCGAGGAATGGATTCAACGCGGTTTGAGGCGTTAGTTCTGGAGTTATATTGAAGAACATGAAGTTCGGGTTCGATGTCAGCGACCACATGCCGCCATATCCGCCGATGGTGTATTCCGACGCGAGAAGGTTATGGTTGTCGCCGTCTTCGAAGTCTTCAATGAGAAGAGTCATGTTCTTTTGGACGGTGTCTTTCTTGGTCGTATCTTGCGGTGGCTGAGTTTTGGGCTTGAGGGTTGTAAGCGAATCACCTGCGGCAGCCTTGAAAGCGACATCCACCGTGTCATGCTTGGTTCCGGTTGGCAAAATTACCATGTCCAACTTGCCTGCCGGGAGTCCAAAGACCTCGAACTTGCCGTTAGTTACAGCGGCGGCGTGGTCAAGACCGCGGAACTTGACATAGCCCGTCATGTTCTTGAACTTGTCGCTGGTGGAATCGGTAATAAAGTTCTCGATGGAGCCACCGACATAAACGGCCCTTTGCAACGTCTGCTTGCCTAATGCAACAGTGTCGCTTAGGTTCTGTACGGATACAGGCAATTGGATTGCCGATTCGTTGAAGCTTGCTTCAAGCGTGTAATTGCCGACGGCGACATTTTCGATAGTGACAACACCGTTTTCGTTGGCGGTCGCTATGTAACCTTGTCCGTCGAGGCTTGTCTGCTCGACAAGCTTCACGCGGGCGTTTGCGGCAGGAGCGTCTGCAATAACGATCTGTGCAGTGATGGCGTTACCGGCTTCGGTTCCGCTCGGGCCACCGCCTGCGACATTTTCAGAACCGCAGGCGCACAGCGAGAACCCGATTGCAATCGGTGCAATCAGTGTCAATATGCGTCTGTTCCTGTTCTGCTTCAAGTCCATACCCTTAATATATATTTTCTTTTTCAAAATCATTTTCCACCTCCATTTTTTTGCGGCGAGGTAGGACCTGTTGCCGGGTCGGCCACCTTGTCGGAGAGGGGGAACATGGCGATATTCAAAGCATATACACGGTCGGCGCGTTCGCTCTTGCGGGCGAATTGCAGCAACCCACGGCGGAATTCCTCAATCTTGTGCTTGATTTCGGGCAAATCCGATTCGTCTGCTGTGAATACCACGCTTGAAATATCGCGTTCGTCGGGTTTGTGGCGGTCCAGCGATTCCTGCGCAAGTTCCATCGTATGTCTGTGGAAACTGCGGACCGCGGAACTCTTGACTTCGCCACCGGTGCTGATAATCTGGTCGGTGATGTTCCAACCACCAATACCGTCCGGAACGACAAGTCCAAGCTGCTTCAGGATTCCGAGCGCATTGCGAGCGTCATCCTGCGAAATAGGCGGATTCAAGTGCTTGCCAAGGCCGGTAATGTCGCTTGTGTCCTTCGTGATGCCGATGAGGGCGCGGAGCGCGGCGCAAGCCCAGCTACCAAAGTAGGCCAGTTCCG
>JAEEGJ010025290.1_pt1 | contig 12189 bp, 8 predicted proteins | sample 8958761 | NCBI WGS metagenome assembly JAEEGJ01 (sample SAMN16246546, study PRJNA631951) | gut metagenome | biome: gut microbiome; feature: rumen; material: RS-attached | host: Bos | place: Iran: Karaj | collected 2018-10 | reverse complement strand
CGTAACTCGCGTTCTGGGCGGCGATCCGGGCGTTGTTCTGCGCGATGATCAGGTTCTGCTGGGCAATCACGTTGTAATTGTCGAAGACCGTGTTATAGGTCCGGTACGTGTTGCAGTAGTAGGAGAATCTGACCAGGTTGAACAGAGCCCTGTCAATCGCTCTCTCGAGCGGAGTGCCGAAAGGCGGACGGCAGATGATGTACACACCTCCGAACGGACGGTAGTAAATACCATCGTAGAAGTAGTAATCAATGCCCCAGTGGGTGATCCGGCGGTAGTGCGGCGGAAGCACGTGGATCCGGTATCCGTAGTAATGCGGATGGTGGTCCCAGAAGTGGCCGATTCCCGGACGGTCCCAGGCGATGAAGTCACGCTCGCGCGGAGGTACCCGGTGCAGGTTGTGCCCGTTGTCCATCCGGAAGTCGTCATTGTAGCGGTAGTTGCCGCCGTGGTCGCGCATGGGCTCGGTGTTCTTCACGGAAGAGGAAGCCGGAGCTTCGTTCGCCGCGTTGTAGCCGAGGCCGTTGCGGGTGACGTTGCTGCTGGAGCGGACTGCAGTGCCGGAATTACGGTCGGCAGAGCTCGTGCTGCGGCTGGTGGAAGCAGTACTCCTGGAAGTGCTGCTACCGGTGCTGCGGCTGGTCGTGCTGCCGGTGGAACGGCTGGTCCGGTCGTTCTGAGTCGCGGAACCCGCGGAACGAGCGGTGGTGGAACCGGTGCTGCGGCTGGTACGGTCGTTCTGGTTCACAGTACCCGCGGAACGGGTAGTGGAGGAGCCAGTGGAACGGCTGGTAGTGCTGCCGGTGGAACGATTGGTCCGATCGTTCTGAGTCGCGGTACCCGCGGAACGGGTGGTGGAGGAACCGGTGCTGCGGCTGGTCGTCGCGGAAGACGTGCTTCCGGTGGAACGGCTGGTCGTGCTGCTGCCGGTGGAACGATTGGTCCGGTCGTTCTGGGGCACGGTGCCCGCGGAACGGGTGGTGGAGGAACCGGTGCTGCGGCTGGTCGTCGCGGAAGACGTGCTTCCGGAGGAACGGCTGGTCGTGCTGCTGCCGGTGGAGCGGCTGGTGGAAGAGGATCCGGTGCTGCGGGAAGTCCGGTCAGTCTGCACGAAGGCGGAACGACTGGAGGAAGCGCCGGAAGAACGGCTCACCGAAGGGCTGGAAGAGCGCGTGCCCATCGAAGAGGAACGGCTGCTCATCGAGGCTCCGGAGGAGCGGCTGGTGGAAACAGAGCCGGACGAACGGCTCATCGAAGAAGATCCGCGGGTCGTAGTCTGGGAAGAGGACGACCGGGCGGCGGAAGATCCGCCGGAACGGCGGGACTGGGCGAGTGCCTCAGGGGCCGCGACCATCACAAAGGTGATGAGAACTGCGGCGAAGGTTTTGATCATCCTTTTCATGGCTCTTGTGTTTTAAAAATTAGCGATAAAGGTAATAATTCCGGGAAAGCTCCTTGAAAGCGTCAGCGTCTTTCATCCACCAGGACTCGATATCCGCCACTTTCAGTCGCTTTCCGAATTCCCTTCTCACATAATCCGTGCCACAAACGATATCCAGCATCCGGGTCTTCTTCAAATTCTTGTATGGATTGCGGGCGGGATACAGTTCCTGAAGGGCCTGCATCACATAGAATTGCGTCAATGTGATGGTCGCAGCTTCGTAATCCGTATAGAAGAACTGGACCCCGTGCTGCATCTGGGGATTCTGTCCGGAGATCGGTTTGTAATGGATGGTACGGAAGGCGGTGCCGGGGATTCCGTAACTGTCCAGGCGCTCCTTCAGCTTGTCCGCATCGATCCAGGGAGCAGCAAAAGTCTGGAACGGGATGGTATAGCCTACGCCGATGTTCAGGTAGCCGAACTCGCCCGCGATGCCGGCAGAGGGATAGCCGATGGCCGAGGCTTCGGACGGAATGTTCGGGGACGGAAGAATCCAGGGCAGTCCGGTGTCCTTGTACAACATGGACCTTTCCCAGCCGCGCATCGGGATGACGGACAAGCGGCATTTGAGCGGTTTCTCCTTGCCGTCCACCCCGCAGTTGAGCCCTTCCTCGTTGATCAGGCCGGCGAGTTCGCCGACGGTCAGGCCATAGACATAGGGGATGCGGAACTCGCTGACGAAGGAGAAGAAGCCCGGTTCCACCACGCCGCCCTCGACCTTCAGCCCGCCCAGCGGGTTGGGACGGTCCAGGACCATCACCTCGATATCCTGTTCCGCGCAGGCCCGCATCACGAGACCCAGGGTGGAGATAAAGGTATAGGAACGTGTGCCGACATCCTGGATGTCATAGACCATCACGTCAATCCCCTTCAGCATTTCGGGCGTCGGTTTCCGTGTGGACCCATACAGGGAATAGACGGGAAGACCGGTCTTGGCGTCCTTGCCGCTGGCGATATGGTCGCCGGCATAGGCGTCGCCGCGGACACCGTGTTCAGGACCGTACAACGCAACCAGTTCCACTTCCGGCGCTTCGAAGAAGATATCGATGGTGGAACGGAGGTTCCGGTCCACGCCGGAAGGGTTCGTCACGAGACCCACCCGTTTGCCGCGGAGTTCCTCGAAACCGTATCGCTCCAGCATGTCGATGCCGGTGTACACCTGAGCACGGGCGGTCAGTCCTGCGAGGAGAAGGACGGCGGCCAGTGCGGTTTTCTTGATTCTGTGCATCTTCATCAACTTAAGGTTTATCCATCCGTTTCACGGGCGCGGCCGTAGGTTTCCGGTATGGTCCGGCGGACCAGGATCACGGCGAGGACCGTGGCCAGACAGCAGGCCATCACGAAACCGAAATACACCGCATACCCCATCTTCTCTTGCAAAAGGCCGGCCACCAGGCCCGGCAGCATCATCGAGGCCGCCATGAACGCTGTGCAGAGGGAATAATGCGATGTCTTGAACTCACCCTCCGAAACGTACATCATGTACAGCATATAGGCCGTGAATCCGTAACCGTAGCCGAACTGCTCGATGAACACGCAGACTCCGATTACCCAGAGAGGAACCGACTGTGCCACGGCCATATACAGATACACGACACACGGGAGGGCCAGGGAAAGCGCCATCGGCCAGATGGTGCGTTTCAAGCCCAACCGGGATACGGCCACGCCGCCCAGGATACCGCCCAGGACGATACCGATCACGCCCACCGTGTTGTTGATAAGACCGTAATTCACCGTGGACAGGGCCATGCCGCCCACATCGGCGGAATCCACTAGGAATGCAGGGACAATCTTGAGCGCGAAGGCCTCCGGAAGGCGGTACAGCAGCATGAAGGCAATGCCCAGCCAAGCGAGTTTCTTGCTGAAGAAGGTCGCAAAGGTGCGGCCGAACTCGCGGAAGATGTCGGCGGCGCGGGTCGCCATACGAGGGCTGTCGGCCGACGGACGCGGCAGCGCATACAGGTGATACAGCGTGACGGCCGCCCAGATGCCTGCGGTCAGAAGCAGCGTCATCCGCCAGGAATGCGGAATGCTGCCGCTGCGGAGTTCGATGACGCCGGCGAATACGACGAGGGCGCCCTGGACAAAAAGGTTAGACAGGCGGTAGAAGGTGCTGCGGATGCCCACGAAGAAAGACTGGTCATGCTGGTTCAGGCCCAGCATGTAGAAACCGTCAGCCGCAATGTCGTGCGTGGCGGAGGCGAAGGCGGTAATCCAGAACAGGACCAGCGTCACGGTAAACGCACTGACCGATCCGCTCTCCTGGGCCGGCAGCGTCGCCGTCAAGCCGGCGAACAGGGCGACGATAAGTAATTCCATCGCCAGGATCCACCAGCGCTTGGTCCGGAGGATGTCCACGAAAGGACTCCAGAACGGCTTGATGAGCCAGGGAAGATACAGAAGGCTGGTGTAGAGGGCCATGTCGGCGTTGGACATGCCCATTTTCTTGAACATGATCGTGGAGATGTTGTTCACCACGAAGTACGGGATGCCTTCCGCGAAATACAGGGTAGGAACCCAGAGCCAGGGAGTGCGCGCTTTCATCGTTCGAGGGTTGTTCCGGGATAATAGAAGGACAGGATTTCTTCGAAAGTCTTGCCGTTGGCGGCCATGACGGCGGCGCCGATCTGGCAAAGGCCCACGCCGTGGCCCCATCCGTGACCGTGGAGAATGACCTCGTCACCGGCCATTTCCACGTCGAACCACGAGCTGTACAGGTGGCTTTCGGACAGGAAGCGGCGGATCATCAGTTCCTTGCCGACGGTAAGCGTCACCTTGGAACCGACGATGCGGAGTTTCTTGATGCGGCCGGAGCCGCCCCGTTCAAGGGGTTCCAGCGCGACCAGGTCGCCGATGTCCACGCCGGAGCGCCGGGTAATCAAGGCGGCGAGGTCGGCACGTTGGTAGCGGACCGTCCAATCATGGAAATCCGTCGTTTCCAGGTCGTAATCGTTCAGCACCTGGCCCAGGATTTCCTTGTCGTGCGTATCGCACCAAGGGTCGTCATGGACCGTCAGGTAGGGATAATCGACATCGGCCCAGGCCGTCGAGAACAGCTCGGTCCGGCCGCCGCAGCACTTGTAGAAGCGGGCATCGACCAGATCACCGCCGGAACGGAGTACGAGGCCCCAGGTTTCATCGATGGCGGCACGGACCTTCTCCCCCACCGCCATGGTCAGACCCTGGTAGCGCTGGCAGTGATCGTCGGCGCAGACGTCGAAACGACGGTGGTCGTCATGGTCGAACCACTTGACAATCTCGCCGACGGGCTGCCCGGATTCCACAGGCCGGGAAGCGTCCAGCCAGGTCACAAGTGACGGCACATTGTCGAAGGAATAAGGCATGGAAGCCTTCCGGCGGTCCTTCCGGTGGGCGATCTGCGCCATCACCCAGGAACGGGAGATGACCGCATGGGCCTTCAGGAATTCCGGCGAGGCCGTCGCCTTCATTTCGGAGGAAATGACGCTGAGGAGGTAGTCCTCGACGCCGATGACGTTGACCGCCACCACCTTCCCTTCGTCCACGATGAACTTGAGCGTTCCTGCGAACTGCTGGTCCTGCTTCCGCTGCCAATGGAAATCCACGCCGATGGTCACCCCGTACAAGATGAAGGACGGCTCGGCGAACAGGGTGGATATGGTCGGCGCCTCGAAAACGAGTTCGTCGTACAAGGTGCCGTTATAGTCGATCTTGCCCTCCCGGTAGGAAACTTTCTGCGGACCGGCACCGTCGGAAATGATCTCGAAGGTGATTTCCGGACCGGAGAGGATACCCACTTCGATCTTGGGCTGGGTGCGCACAAGACGCCATAGCAGCCGTTCTTCCTGCTTTTCGGACAAGGAGACTTCCCCCAGTATTTCGGTCAGGATCTCCGGTGTAAGCCGCTCGTAATCGGACACTTCCGGAATGACGAAGAAACCGGCCATGTCGGCGGCGCCGGGACTCAGGGCGAAATGTTCCTCCCCTTCCGCATAGAAATGATGCGGCCGATGGGCCGCCCTGCACATGACGACGGCGCGGTACTCGCCCTCACTGAAAAAGGTCAGGGCATTGAAACGGGGCTCGGCCTCCCCTGCCGCGAGGTCGCAGCAATCAAGGAGGCGGTAGAACATCTTCGCCATCGACTTGGCCGTTTCCGCACGGAGGAGGAAAACGCCCCGGGTGAAATGCTTGTAATGGAACAACTGGGCGTCACGGACCGACGCGATGAAAGAGACGTTCGCCGTCAGGCTCTCCGGGACCTGCCCCCCGTTCATGGCAATGTTGTGGAGCAGCCGGCCGGCGATGCGTTCCAGGGGCATATAGCCCTTGGGGCAGGCCTGGAAATGGGCATGGCCAGGGACGGTTGTACCGCTGTAGGGACTGTTGTAGAAGATGACGTAATCCGGGAACTGGACGGCGAGGTCCAGCATGTCCGGATACCGGTGCCAGATGGTCTGCGGGACATGGACGTCGCGGGTAATGACCAGATGGTTCGGGAAAATGGGCGCCCGGTTCACCAGGATGCGGTATTTCCGGCCCTTGCGACCCTCGAACGGCAGGAAATGCTGACGGTCCAGATAATTCTCCTCGCACAGCGGGCAGCCGTGGTCGAAAACCGGCATCCGGCCGGGATTGGACTGGAGGGTGACGAGGATGCCGCCGATGGTCATCTGACGGGTCTGGGCGCTTTTGAGGGCCCGGTACTTCGCCGCCACGGCCGGCCATACCGACAACTGGTCGTGTACGAATTTGTCGATGTCGATTGCCATAACTTCGTAAAGTTAGGCATTTTTCGGGGGAAATCCTACAGGAGGGCCAGCAGCATGCCCTGGATCCGGGCGTATTCCGCTTCGAAGTTCGGGGTCAGGAGGTTTTTGCCGATGGCGGCGGTCAGTTCCTCCTGCGTCCACCACCGTCCTTCGGTCACTTCGTCATTGTCCGGCGCCAGGTCAGGATGGCCGACGGAAGCGAAAATGAACACGAACTCCCGGTCCCGGTCCGTCTCCCAGACATTGGTTTCCACGAAGACCGGATTGAATTCCGTGAGACCGAGTTCCTCGGCGGCTTCGCGGTACAGGGCCTCTTCCGCCAGTTCGCCGTAGGTGACGTGACCGCCGACGGCCGTGTCCCAATAGCCCGGAAGAAGGTCCTTGGTCATCGACCTTTTTTGCAGGAAAATCCGGCCCAGGCGGTCAACCAGATGGAGATGGACCACCGGATGGAGGGGCTTGGCGCCGCTGTGGCACCAGGCCCGGGTGGCCTGTCCGTAAACCAGTCCGCTGGGTTCGATGAGCGGCAGCATCTCCTCGGACGAGACCGCGGGAAGACCGGGCGCGTCCACCGTGGGCCGGGGATAGACCGGCGCGGGTTCCAGGGGATAGACCAGTTCGAACATCAGGCGAACGAGATAAGGATGAGCAGCTGGGCGACCAGCACACGCAGGAACATGGACAACGGATAAACCGTTGCGTAATTTACGGAAGTATAGTCACTTCCATACATACCCTGCGCAAAGGCCAAAGCCGGAGGATTGCAGCAGGAGCCGGCGATGAGACCGCATACCTGGTAGAAATTCAGACGGACGAGCAGGCGGGCGATGACGAAAGTAAGGAACACCGGAACGATCGTGATGATCGCGCCGTACAGGATCCACCAGTAACCGCCGTTCACGATGGAGCTGACGAAGTTCTCGCCGGCGCCGAGGCCCACGGCCGCCAGGAACAGCGATATGCCGATTTCCCGGATCATCAGGTTGGCGCTCATCGTCGTGAAAGTCGTAATCTTGTACTTCGGGCCGAAATGGCCCAGGAGGATGGCGATGATGAGCGGACCGCCGGCCAGGCCCAGCTTGATGGGCTGCGGGATACCCGGGAAGCGGATGGGCAGGGAACCGAAGATGATACCGACCACGATGCCCAGGAAGATGGGCACGAGGTTGGGCTTGTCAAGGGCGCCGCTGGAATTGCCCACCTTCTCGGCCACGCGCTGGATGTTCTGTTCGGCTCCGATGCAGATCAGGGCGTCGCCCATCTGGAGATACAGGTCCGGACGGGCAACCAGTTCGACACCGGTACGAATCACACGGGTAACGCTCACTTCGTAGGCCTCGCGGAAATGCAGGTCCTTCAGTTTCTTGCCGGTCAGGGATGATTTCGTGACCGTCAGGCGGCGGGTCACCAGGTGATGGTCCATCCGGTCCCAGTCCTCCAGATGCAAGGGAACTTCCTGGCCGAAGAGGATGCGGAGTTTCTCCACCTCCTGGGGGGAGGTGACGATCAAGACCTTGTCTCCCTCCTCGAGCACGATGTCGCCGGTCGCGAAGAGGATTTCCTTTCCCTTCATGATGCGGGAGACGACAAACTCGCCGCTGAATTCATGCAGGATCTCGGACAGTTTCTTGCCGAAAATGGCCGGGTTCTCGACGGCCACATGCATCCGGCGGGGATGGGGTCCGGTATCGTCCTGGGCTTCCAGTTCCGCCAGTTCCTTGGCCGGATCGACCTTGAAGAGGCTCTTGCCCACGAGCAGGACCAGGATGACGCCGATGATGCCGATCGGATAGGTCACGGCATAGCCGGAGGCCAGTTCGGAAGCGGCCTTGGAGGCGACCACCGGGTCCATTCCGCCGGCCGAGGCCACATCGATATAAGTCTGCTGGGCGGCGCCGAGGCCCGGGGTGTTGGTCACCGCACCGGACATCACACCCACCATCGTCTTGAGGTCCACGCCCGTCACTGCGGAGATGCCCCAAGTCACGGCCACCGCAAGAAGGACGTTCACGAGGGCCAGGAGATTCATCTTCACGCCCCCGGATTTGAGGGAATGGAAGAAACCGGGGCCCACTTGAAGGCCGATGGAAAAGACGAACAGGATGAGGCCGAACTCCTTGATGAAATGGAGCATTTCCGGATCGGCCCGGAAGCCGAAATGACTCATGAGGATGCCCATGAACAGGATCCAGGTGGCACCGATCGAGACGCCCTTGACCTTGAACCGTCCCAGATAAGTGCCGATGGCGATCACGAAGGCGAGCAACATGATCGTATGGGCGACGCCCTGACCGAGAAACAGATCTTTCATAGTTTAGAATACCATCTTGACGCAGAAGGCGGATTTCCCGTCCAAGCGTCCTTCCACGTACCAGACCGGCAGCCCGTCCTCCTCCGTCTTCAGCCGGAACAGCTGGACGGTGGCGCCAGGCGTGGTCTCCTTGTTGAAATTGATGTACACGTCCCGGACCCGGCGGGCCGAGGCGGCTTCATAGTCGATGCAATCCATCGCCCACACCATGTAGCGGGCGTTGTTCGTATGACCGATGATGTCCACGTCGGAGTACACGACCGTGTGCTCGCCGGCAGGTTCGGGCTCCGCTCCGCGGGGCATCGCGACCTTCGGGGCACGCTCAGGAATGGCGTCGTCCACTTCGCCGTCCACACCCAGCAAGTCCGTGAGTTCCTCGGGCCGGACCAGACGGCGTGTCCGCTCGTCGATGACCACCCAGGAACTGGTGCAGGTCACGAGGCGGTTGCCCTCGGCATCCCGAAGATAAAAATCACGGAGGTAGAACAGGCCGTCCGCGCCCTTGTGCCACGTGTAAAGCGTGACATCATCCCGCCATTTCGGCGGATTCCCGAAATGGAAATGCATCCGGGAAAGCACCCAGGCCACATGGTGGACATGCAGGTCGTCATAGCCGAATCCCAGTTCCTGGGCGGCCCAATAGGCGATTTCCTGGGCCATGTCCATGAAGGAGGCCGGTTTCAGGTAAAAAGACGCGTCCGTGTCATAACACGGCACGCAGATATCCTGGCAGAATTTATACCCTTCTCTTCTGACTTCGCTCATAAGCACACTAATAACGCAGAATCTGAAGCTCCTCCTTGGAATACAGCAGTGGATCCAGCAGCCCCGGCGCAATGCGGCTCAACAAGGCAAACAGCAGCAGCAAGGCAACCACCACTCCCAGCACGATCAGCAGAATCCTGATCCACTTGCGAGTCTGGTCATTTCCGGCCTTCCTGACTTGAGCGGGACTCTCATCCACCACTTTTTCGTCATTTCCGGCTTGAGCGGGAATCTCTTCCGCCGGCTCGGGCACCACAGGGGTAGGCTCGGGCTCCACAGGGGCCGGTATTGGCTCAGGTACCGGCTCGGGCTCGGGAGCAACCACCGGTTCCGGTATTGGCTCAGGCACCGGCTCGGGCTCGGGCACCGGTTCCGGTTCCGAGATCAGCTCCGCCAGGCCGGCGACGGCGGTCGCGACCTCTTCCGGCGTTTCCACATGCGTTTTCAGGGACAAAGGGGCCAGGCCGAGACCTTCCGGATAGATGTCCAGGTCCTCATCGGCCACGAAGAAGAAATGGTTTTCCCGCGTGGCGCGGAGACGTCCCAGACCCGGGAAGACGACCGTCTTCTTGACCTTCAGGACATCCTTCATCTCGGCAAGGAATTCCGTCAGGATGCGCGTAGCCATCGAGGCGTCAACTTCGGCATTGTCCCGGGCGTAGAGGTCCGCCAGGTAGGTGTCGTTCCCTTGCTTCGGGGAGAAATACATCCGGCGATAGGGAGGATTGATCGTGTAGCCTTTATCGGAGAAAGTGGAAGGCATCAGTTCGGCCACGAAGCAGCCGACCCCGGGCAGGGTCACGGCATCATGGTCAAGAATCGCCTCTTTGACCATCTTTGCAAGCAAATCGATATCCATCGCCGGTCAGTTTCAGATTCGAGTGCAAAGATAATCAAAAAAACTACAATTTTTGTTTGGAGATTCGAAAAAAGGTTGTACCTTTGCAATCCCGAAACAACACGGGGCATCGCGCAGCGGTGCACACATTCCTCAGTAGCTCAGTTGGTTAGAGCATCTGACTGTTAATCAGAGGGTCCTAGGTTCAAGTCCTAGCTGGGGAGCAAACTTAACGCCTCGCAGAAATGCGGGGCGTTTTTGGTATGCCCAGTCCGTAGGCGCCTAAAAATAGGTTTTCGGGGCTAATAGACATTTAGTAGGATGAAATCCTTGCAAGTGACTGATTTCCTTATCTTTGCAAAGATTATCATTGACTCGGATTACTGTAGTCTCTTCCATGGACTCGACCATTGGGACCGAGTATGCCGAGGCGCGGGACCGAAGGGTCTTTGCAATTTCCTATTGAATAGTATTACGCTCGGGCAGTGTACATGATTATGGGATCCCAATGTCACTTTCATGTACGCTACTCGCCGGAAATAGGGTTTAGCGTGGGGTTGGGCGGAGGAACGTGCACAAAATCATGCCCCCGGTGCGTTCGGGATGTACACTGGTGGAGCGTGCGAGGATCTTCATGCTGTTTCCCTACGCTTGCGCGTTGTACAAGCGAGCCTTGAACAATGTCTCGTCAGGGGGCGCCATTTTCGAGCTCCTGTAGAATGGGCACTCCGCGAAGCACGTTTGCGCCCGTTTTCGTCATCTGCGCCGTGCTGGAGCACATGTGGGAGATCATTTCGGGGGGAATATGGCCGGCCAGGGGTTTTCCAGGATTCCGGCCATCTGCTCCATCTGCGCATGCAGTTTGATGCGCATTCCGTCCACTTCTTCCTTTCTGCTGCGAGTCCTGTCCGGCAGGAGCGGCTCTCCGACGGTGAGGGTGATCAGCGGCTCTGACTCTTTGCCGAACAGCCGGTACACCCCCTTCCGCTCGCGATAGGTGATCACGAAGGGGATGACGGGCACATTGTATTTATAGGCCATGGTGAAAGCGCCTTTGCGGAAGGGGCGGATAGGCTTGTAGTAGTTCCAGCGCACTTCCTCCGGGAATACCAGAATCCAGTCCCCGCGACGGTGGAACTCGTCAAAGGCCTCGTTGAACTTGCGCATGCCGGCCACGGTTTCGGCCACGGGAATGCCGCCCATATAGCGGAGCACCCAGCCGAAAATTCCGTTGAAGTGCTTGGCATACATCGGAATCCACATCCGCCTGAACCACCGCACGGCGCGGCAAACAGACAGCGCATCGAAGATATACACATGGTTGCAGATGCAGACCGCCCCGCCCTTCAACTGCTCCTTATACGGCTTGAGGACCTCCCTCCCCTTGATCCTGAGCCCATACTTGATCCGGTTCCACGGCGATACCAGGAGCCATTTGGCCAACGCATTCACCCGGCTGTTCCATTTGAAGCGGAAGGAATCGTCCAGATAGGGATACGTCTCGTCGAAGGCATACGTATCCGCGGACCCGGCCGATTTCTCCACCTTCACCAGGTGGGCATAGGGATCCTCCAGCGGATAATCGATCACCTGCGGCGGAATGTACACACCTTCATTTACTTTCAGGTCGGGATGATGCATGGCAAGGGCGGTTAATGGAGGCAAAAGATAGTGAAATTAATCGGGAAATGGAACCGCGAGATTGTGCACTTGAGGATAAAAAACGCTCACCGAAGTGAGCGCAAAGACAAATTCCCGTGCTGGAAAGGAACTCTAGTAGAGCACTAATAGCCATCCTTATAAAAAACTTCTCCATTTCGAGTGTTAACTAATCTGCGACTACTTTCATCAAGTCGCAATATCAGCCAATCATTGCCTACTTGCAAATACACATATCCATTTTCATAACGATAATCCCCACGTAATACAGTAGAACCGTTCTCTGAATGAACTGGCCCCGAGGTAGTGATTGTCCAAACATAACACGGTCCAGAATAATCCGGATAATAGTCAAACTCAATTTTATTCTCAAGATTCATGGGCTGACCATAACTTCCTGTACTGGTAGTTATATTAATCCACT
>JAEEGJ010025288.1_pt1 | contig 12190 bp, 7 predicted proteins | sample 8958761 | NCBI WGS metagenome assembly JAEEGJ01 (sample SAMN16246546, study PRJNA631951) | gut metagenome | biome: gut microbiome; feature: rumen; material: RS-attached | host: Bos | place: Iran: Karaj | collected 2018-10 | reverse complement strand
CCACCGGCGAGGGCGACAACGAGGAAGGCGCTTTCAACGAGAACCAGTGGTACATGATTTCCATTGTCTGGAACGGCTCCGACATGACAGTGTACGTGAACGGCGAGAAGGACAATGCCTGGCAGAACACCGTGTCGGGCAGCCAGGCCTTCCACCTGAACCGCTTCGAGATCGGCATGTCCTGGGGCGGCTACGGCAACTCCCAGAGCTACACCGGCCGCATGGCCGAGATGCGCATCTGGAACATTGCCCGCAGCCAGAGCGACATTGCCTCCACCCTTTGCTCCGTGGACGCCAAGGCCGAAGGCCTGCAGGGCTACTGGAAGATGAACGAGGGCGAAGGCCACGTCTTCCACGATGCCGTTGCCGGCAACGACATGGACTGGGACAAGAGCGAGCGCCAGAAGGACGAGACCAACTATTCCACAACGCCTGAAGCCGGTGCCGCCGTGGCCTGGGTGAAGGACGAAAAGAACAAGTGTGCACAATAATTCAATAACCAATAACTAACGTATGAAAAAAGTATTATCTGCTTTTGCAATGGCGCTGCTCCTGGTCTCTTGTGCCAAGGAGTATAACGACGCCGAGCTCCGCAACCGTGTCACCACGCTGGAGACCAAAATCGGCAACCTGGAGGCCCAGATGAAGGCTGTCCAGACCGTTGCCCTGGGTCAGTATGTCCAGAAGGTGGAGCAGACGGCCCAAGGCGTCACCGTCACCTACGGGAACGGCGACGTGGTCACCCTGAACATCTCCGCCACCCCGAGCGAAGCCACCGGCGTGCTTTCCGTGATGAAGAACGCGGCCGGCGAGCTGTGCTGGGCCATCGACGGGAAGATCCTCCAGGTGGACGGCAAGGACCTCACCCTCTACCAGACGCCCAAGTTCGAAGTGAAGAACGGGCACCTCTATGTGACCGTGGGCGGCAAGACCACCGACCTGGGTGAGTTTGCCGGCTCCTCCGTGCAGGACGGCCTCATCAAGGACATCAAGAAGACCGACACCATGCTGGTCATCACCCTCAACGACAACAGCACCATCGAGATTCCCCTCATGGAAGCGTTCCGCCTGGTGATTGCCAAGACCCAGTATGCCGTCACTTCCACCGATCCCATCGAGATCCCCTACACCGTCCAGAACAAGACGCAGAACACCGTGGTTGACGTCTTCACCGATGCCAACTTCGACGCCGCCGTGGACGCCCAGAAGATCACCATCACCCCGCTGGCCGTGGTGAAGGGCAAGGCCCTGGCCTATGCCGATTCCCAGGTGGGTTTCACCTCCATCGTGAAACTTACCTTCGGCGCCGAAGCAGAGCCCGACTATGCCACCATCACCGACCAGCCCTACTCCGAGACCATCGACTACCTGGGCGAAGCCAAGGACGGCGTGGTGGAAGTGCACGTGGTTTCCAACGCCAGCATTGACGTCAAGTCCGAGGCCGACTGGATCACCGTCCAGGGTGTGAAGGCCACCAACTACACCGTGACCCTGGCCCTGGCCGACAACCCCACCACCGAGATCCGCACCGGCGTGGTGAAGGTGTACAGCGCCGGCACCACCAACGTGCTCCAGACCATCACCGTGGCCCAGAAGGCCGGTGAACCCGAACCCGCAGAGCCCGACCAGGAACTCTATGGCAAGGTGTTCGAGCTCACTCCGGAACTCTCCGAGAACTTCCTCTTCGAAGGCATCGAACTGGCCAACTCCACCATCGAGTGGCGCTTCTTCCCCCGCAGCTGGCACGAGCCCGGCATGCCCAACCGCCTGGGCGGCATTGAGAACAGGAGTGAGCAGGGCATCATGCTCCGCTTCTCCAACGGCTCCAACGCCGGCAAGGGACAGCTCCACCTCTCCGCTTCCGCCATGCTGGGCGGCGAGCCCCAGGTGACCAAGGAAGGCGAAACCAAGCCTTACATCTTCGAGGCCGAAAAGTGGCACACCCTCTCCATCGTCTGCGACGGCACCAACATGTCTGTCTATGACAACGGCGTGTACATCAACAAGTACGCCCTCAAGAACCCCACCCTCAAGTTCGAGCGCATCGAGTTCGGCATGTCCTGGGACGACGGTTCCTGGAACAACACCGGTTACTCCACCAGCCAGCTCTTCGACGGTTACATCGACTATGTGCGTGTGTGGAGCGTAGCCCGCAGCGCCTCCGAAGTGAAGGCCGGCCTGTGCAACGTGGACAACAAGTCCGAAGGCCTCGTAGCCTACTGGCGTTTCCAGAATGACAGCGACTTTGACGGCTCCTTCCTCGTGAACCGCACCGGCGACGCCAAGTTCGACATCAACTGGGCCGAAATGTCCGAGATGGACGGTTCCAACGTGCGCAAGACCCTGGACCTGAGCGACGCCATCAAGGCGGCCGTGAAGACCTACGACGGCAACCTCTGCGCCGGCACCGGCAGCGGAAAATAAACGCCTCACAAACAACTGAAAAAGGCTGGCCCTCGGTGGTCAGCCTTTTTGTTATGCATAAAAATTGACGGTTATTCAAAAATAATCATTAGATTTGCAGGATTATGAAAAATGTTGCACTTGCACTTTCCAGCGGCGGGCCCCGGGGCTTCGCCTATATCGGAGCCATCGAAGAGCTACAATCCCGGGGATATACCATCACATCCGTAGCCGGTGCATCGGCAGGCGCCCTGGTGGGCGGCATCTTTGCGGCCGGCGGGCTGGACAGCTTCAAGGAATGGCTTTTCGGGCTGGATCCCGTGAAAGTGATGACCCTCATGGATTTCTCCGTGAGCAAGAACTATCTGGTGAAAGGCGACAAGGTGATCAACGCCATCAAGGAGCTGGTGCCCGAGGGAAACATCGAAGACCTCCCCATCCCCTTTTCGGCCGTTGCCACCGACCTGTACACCGGCGAGGAAGTCCTGTTCCGGGAAGGACCGCTGTTTGACGCCATCCGCGCCTCCATCTCCATCCCGTCCATGTTCCGGCCGGTGAAATGGAAAGGCCGCACGCTGGTGGACGGCGGCATGGTGAACACCTTTCCCCTGAACCGCGTGCAGCGCACCCCCGGCGACATCCTGGTGGGTTTTAACGTGAACCAGATTGACGCCGGCGAGATCCAGGGCTTCCTGGACAGCCGGGCCGCCCTCCTGCAAGAACGCGACGCGCTGCCCCTGATGGGACGTATCGCCACCGACCTGCAGGCGCTCCGCCTGCAGATGGACGGACGCGAGAACCGCCTTCCCGTCAATGCCGCCAACACCTTCTCCACCATCCTCCAGCGCAGTTTCGGCATCATGAACTGCACCATTGCCCGCATGGGACTGGCCCTGAACCCGCCCGATGTGCTGGCCAGCCTGCCCATGGACTCCTACCATGGCGTGTACGGCTACTCCCACGCCCGGGAGATTGCCCAAAAAGGCCGCGTCCTCATGGCCCAGGCGCTGGATGAATACGAAAACCGCCAACAATGAAAAAGAAAAAGATACTGCTCCTGACCGCCTGGCTGGGGGCTCTGGCAGGAACTGTCTCCTGCGACGACCTCATCGAACAGATCCTGGGGCCGGAAGAGAAGCCGGAACCCCTGGTGCTCACCCTGGCCCTGGAAAGGGAAACGGTGGACGCCTCTTTCTTGCAAATTCCCGTTTCCGTCCACTGCAACCAGGACTGGTCGGCCAAACTGGAGAACCCCGACTGGGGCCGTATCATCCAGCTGGAGAAGGCCGAAAACTTTGACGGCACCCTCATCCTGGACCTGGGCTTCAACACCGGAGCCGAGGCCCGCACCAATACCCTCATCATCACCAGCGGAGACAGGCAGGAGCAGAAGAGCTTCCGCCAGGGCGGCACCGACGAGCTGTTCACGCCCGTGGCCGTCCAGCTGCGGGGCACCGGGGCCGATACGCTCCGCTTCACCCCCCGCCTGGACTGGACCGCCAGCGTGGACCCTTCCTGCAGCGACTGGCTGGAAGTCAAGGATGCGCAGGGGAAAGCCGGCGCCCTGGCCGCGCTGCACATCCAGGCCAAGGAACCCTTCGTGGACCTGGGCAGCCGAAGCGGGGAGATTATCCTCGTCTTCGACGGCCAGTACCGCTGTCATTACCCCGTCTCGCAGTACCAGAAAGACGTGGTGCTGCTGGATCCCGAAGCCGTTACCCTGGACTTTACGGAGCAGGTTTTCACGGTGGGGACCGACTGCAACGTGGACTTCACCATCACCTGCAACGCCTCCTGGCTGCATGAGAAGATACTGCCGCGCCCCCGGGAACTGAACCACTCCACCACTTCGTTCGAGGCCGAGGAGAACCCGGGCCGCTTCCTCCGCACCGCCACCGTCAGTTTTAGCGGCACCGGAGCCGACGGAGCCCCGGTGGAAAGCGTCCTCACCATCACCCAGGAAGCCCGCCATCCCCTGCTGTGGAACGCGCTTCCCGGCATCTACGGACTCCAGGGGAAAGACATCGTGTACCAGCCCTACCACTGGCAGATTTCCCGTACCCGGCTGCCCGGCGGCAGCTGCCGATACGCGCTCCTGAACCCGGACGGGCCCAACGTCTATGTGATCGAGGGCATTCCGGAGCGCCTGGAAAAAGGCCAGCAGGCCAATCTCAGCGTCCTCCACTACAGTGCCCAGGACACGCCCTCCTTCCGGCAGGACTACGCCTGCACGGTCCTTTATGAGAAAGATAACCTTGTCTGGCTGATGGCCCAAGACGGAACCGGATTTGTCCTATGAAACTGCAGCGTCTCCTTCTGGCGGCCGTAGCCGCCCTGATCAGCCTGTCGGCCGCGGCCGTTCCGGCCAAACCGGGCACCTTCCGTTACACCCAGCCCGACGGCAGCGTCGTGGAGCTCCGGCGCCACGGCGACGAATTCTTCCACTGGACCACCACGGCCGAAGGGCAGGTGGTGGAGCAGGACCACCTGGGCTTCTACCGCCCGGCCACCCTCAGTAGCGAAGCCCGCATCCGGGCCCGGGAGCGTCGCCAGGAAGCCAACCGCCTGCGCCGCGCCAGCCTCCGTGACTACGAAAGCGGCGCCAATCCCCTCACCCACGGCGAGCGCCACATCCCGGTGTTCCTGGTCCAGTTCACCGACGTCAAATTCAGCATCAGCGACCCCCAGACCAAGTTCAACGACCTCCTGAACCAGGTGGGCTATGCCGACAACGGCGCCACCGGCTCGGTGCGGGACTACTACTACGACAACTCCCACGGCGGCTTCACACCCATCTTCGACGTGTATCCCATCGTGGACCTGCCTCACGACATGGCCTACTACGGGGCCGACCCCAACGCCTTCCAGGTGCCCCACGCCGTGGTCTATGCGGCCCAGACCCTGGACCAGCAGCACAACGTGGATTTCACGCAATACGACTACGACAACGACGGCTGGGTGGACATGTGCCTGATGTACTATGCCGGCCACAATGAGGCCGAAGGCGGTCCCGTCAACTCCATCTGGCCCCACCAGTGGTGGGTGAGCCAGATCACCAACGCCCAGGTGGACGGCCTGTATCTGGGCCGGTACTTCTGCACCTCGGAGCTCAAGGGCAGCTGGGGCACCAACATGTGCGGCATCGGCACCACCTGCCACGAATTCGGCCATTCCCTGGGCCTGCCCGACTTCTACGACACGGACGACACCGACCACGGCAGCTGCGGCGGCCTGTACGAATTCTCCACCATGTGCTCGGGCAGCTACAACAACAACGGCCGCACCCCGCCCTATTTCAATGCCGAAGAGCGCGTGCTGCTGGACTGGATGCGCGAAGAAGACATTCCCCTGGTATCCCAGGGCAACCTGCGCTTCGGTTCCGTAAAAAATGACATCAGCTACAAGTGCCCCACCAACACGGAAGGCGAGTATTTCGTGCTGGAATGCCGCGACGGCCTGGGCTGGGACACCCCCCTTCCCCAGGGCATGGTGGTGTACCACGTAGATAAATCCACCGTGCGCACAGTGGGCGGCATCACCCCGCACGACCAGTGGGCCTACTGGGAGAACTACAACACCATCAACGCCTACGGGGACCATCCCTGTTTCTACGTCGTCCCCTCCTACGACCCCACGTCCCTGAACTTTTACTGGGGCGCATCCTACATCGTGTTCCCCGGCGACGCCGGCGTGGGCAGTTACATGCCGGTTGACTGGAACGGCAAGCCCAGCGGCACCGCCTTATCCGAGATTGCCTATGCCAACGGCGAGGTGAGCCTCATGGTCTCGCAGCGGGATGCCCATCTGAGCGTGTACGGCACCGTCACCGGGCCCAACGGCCAGCCGCTCGCCGGCATCACCGTTTCTGTCAGCGCCCAGGACGACGAAGCCCTCCCGCACCAGCGCACGCTGCGCAGGGCGACGCCCCGCTCGGAGCCGGAGCCGCTGAGCATCATCACGGACGAGACCGGCACTTTCGACATAAACCTGTCGGCCTTCTCCGTGAGTGACAAAGTCCGGGTGAGCGTCTCCGGGCAGGGCTACATAAGCCAGCACCAGCTGGCCACCCTCAAGGCAGATGGCAACCGGATGGTTTTCACCCTCCAGAAAGCCCTGGAAGAAGACGGGACCGTATGGCTTTCCTACTACGACCAGGAGGCCGAAGACTGGTACATCTGGGGCAACAGTCCCGACGGCATGGCCACCCTGTGCATCCCGGCCGATGCCACCATGGCCTATGCCGGCCTGGAAGTGCACCAGATCCGCTTCTACATGAACTGCTCCTCGCTGTCCGAGCTCTATATCATCGCCGAAGCCGGCAAGCGCCGGCTCCTCACCTACCGGGTGCCCCAGGAAGACTTCGTGCCGGACGACTGGACCACCGTGGACATCACCAAGGCGCGACTGGCCATCCCCGCCGGGCAGGACCTGTACATCGGCTACGCCTACAAAGGCGTGGATACCGAGGGACCGGCCGTCATCACCCTGGGCGGCAGCAACTCGTATTTTGCCCACTACGGCACCGGGAACTACACCCAGTGGGCCCAGATGGGCGGCTACGACCTTGCCTGCAGCGTGCAGCTGGGGCCCGCCTATGTCCCGCCCACCCTGGCCGAGATGGGCTTCCACTCCATTGACCCGGGCAGCGGCAGCTACAAAGCCGGCGACGTGTTCCCTCTCCGGCTGCTGCTTTCCGACAAGGCGGCCAACCAGCCCCAGGCCGTTTCCTGGACTTTTGACGGAGAGGCGGTTACGGCCGATTCCGTCGTGCTCACCAGCGGGTCCCACGTGGTACGTGCCATTCTTTCCTATTCTGGTTTCACGGCTGTAGAAGAAATTTTAGAAATGGAACTTCTGGTACAGTAAAAAACCGCTAAAAGTATTTAACAAATCGGGAAGAATACGTACCTTTGTGGTGTTATGCAAAAGAACATCACCATCAAGGATATCGCCCGCGAAGCCGGCGTTTCCATCGCCCTGGTCTCCTTCGTCATGAACAACCGTCTGGAGGCCGACGGAAAGCAGAAATACCGCGTCAGTGAGACCACCAAGGAACGGATCCTGGAGGTGGCCCGGCGGTTCAACTATCAGCCCAGCAGCGCTGCCCGCATGCTTCGGCAGGGACGTACGCACGTGATTGGCGTCATCCTGTCCGACCTCGCCAATATCTTCTACGGCGTCATCGCCAAGGAACTGGAAAACCAGGCCAACCTGCACGGATACACCGTCCTGTTCGGCAGTACGGAAGAAGATCCCGAGCGTTTCGGCCGGCTCATGCGCTCTTTCATGGAGAAAGACGTGGAAGGGTTCATCGTGGTTCCCAGCGTAGGTAGCGAAGACCATATGCGTGCCCTGGTGGCATCCGGCAAGCCCTTCGTGGTCATCGACCGCTACCATCCCGACTTCACCGTCCCCTCCGTCCTGGTAGATAACGTGGATGCCATGTGCCTGGCCGTGGACGCCCTCCGCAAGCAGGGCGCCGCCAAGATGGCCCTCGTATCCTATGCCATGCGCATCTCCTCCATGACCGACCGCGAGAAGAGCTTCCGCAAGCAGCTGGGACCCGACGCCCCCATCTACCACCTGGGCTTCAACTCGGTGGATGCAGATGCCGAGAAAGCGGCCGAGGACATCCTCGCCCGCGGCATTGACGGCATCATCACCGCCTCCAACGTCCCGTCCGTGGCCATCATCAAGGCCCTGCAGCGGCGGGGCATCCATATCCAGAAAGACATCCGCATGGTGGGATTCGACTATTCCAACGTGTACGACATCTTTGATCCGCCCATTCCCCATGTCCAGCAGCCCCTGCAGCAGATTTCCAGCGAAGCGGCCAAGTACCTGTTCAGCATGATCGACCTGTATGCCAAGGGCGGGGACATCAGCGGGTTCAAAGACACCATCATGCTCAAAGCAAGCCTACTATGAAAAACTCCATACCCTGGGAGGATCGGCCCGAAGGCTGCCGCGCTCCCATGTGGCGCTACAGCGCCAATCCTGTCATCCCGCGGGACCTGCTCCCCAACTCCAACAGCATCTTCAACAGCGCCGTCGTACCGTTCCGGGACGGTTTTGCCGGCGTTTTCCGCTGCGATGACACCAACCGCCGGATGGCCCTTCACGCGGGTTTCTCGGCCGACGGCATCCACTGGAACATCCGTCCCGAGCTCATCCGCCTCGAAGGGGCCGATCCGGAAGTGGGCCAGTGGGTCTATGGCTACGACCCGCGCGTAGCCCGGATCGAAGACCGCTACTGGGTCACCTGGTGCAACGGCTACCACGGCCCCACCATCGGCGTGGCCTGGACGGACGATTTCGAAACCTTCCACCAGCTGGAGAACGCCTTCCTCCCCTACAACCGCAACGGCGTCCTGTTCCCCCGCAAGATCGGCGGCCGCTATGCCATGCTGTCCCGCCCGTCGGACACCGGCCACACCGCCTTCGGCGACATCTTCTACAGCGAATCGCCCGACATGGAGTGGTGGGGACATCACCGCCATGTGATGGCGCCGGCCCCCTTCGAGGTGAGCGCCTGGCAGTGCATGAAAATCGGTGCCGGTCCCGTTCCCATCGAGACCCCCGAAGGATGGCTCCTCTTCTACCACGGGGTGCTGCGCAGCTGCAACGGCTACGTGTACAGCTTTGGCAGCGCCCTGCTGGATTTGGACCAGCCCTGGAAGGTGATCGCCCGCAGCGGTCCCTATCTCATCAGCCCGCAGATGCCCTATGAGTGCATGGGAGACGTGCCCAACGTAACCTTCCCCTGCGCCGCCCTGCACGACGAAGCCACCGGCCGCGTCGCCGTCTATTACGGTTGCGCCGACACCGTCACGGGCCTCGCCTTCGGGTATATTCCCGAAATCGTGGACTTCACAAAAAAAACCTCGATTGTGTAGCGTGGGCATAATCTCCTGAGCATCAAAATCTTAAGTATTTGACCCTGGGTAAAAACGACCATGGGAAAAACGTTAAAGATCTGGATATTAGCAGTTTACCTCCACGCGGGCGCGGGCGCGGCCCTGGCCTTCGCGCAGACGGAGTGGGTGAACCCGTTCATCGGCACCACCAACTTCGGGGCCTGCCATCCCGGAGCCGCCACGCCCGGCGGCCTCATGAGCGTGAGCCCCTTCAACGTGATGGGATCCAGCCTCAACACCTGGGACAAGGACAGCCGCTGGTGGAGCACTCCGTATGCCGATGAAAACCAGTACTTTACCGGCTTTTCGCACGTAAATCTCTCGGGCGTGGGCTGTCCCGAGCTGGGGAGCCTCCTCACCATGCCCACCACCGGACCGCTGCAGGTCGATTACCACATCTACGGCTCCGAATACACCCGGCAGGAGGCGCACCCCGGCTATTATGCCATCGACCTTGCGAGCGGTATCCGGGCCCAGGCCACCGTCACCCCCCGCAGCGCCCTGGAAGCCTACACCTTCCCCGGCGGGGAGGGCAATATCCTCCTGAATCTGGGCGAAGGGCTCACCAACGAGAGCGGCGCCCGGGTGCGGCGGGTATCGGCCACCGAGGTGGAAGGGAGCAAGCTCATGGGGACCTTCTGCTACAACCGGGAAGCGGTATTTCCCCTGTACTTCGTGCTGCGCCTGAGCAAGCGCCCCAGCAGCGCCGGCTACTGGAAAAAACAGCGTCCCATGACCGCAGAGGCCGCCTGGGATGCCGATGCCGGGAAATACAAGTTGTACACGGCCTATGCCCGCGAACTGAGTGGCGACGACATTGGCTGCTGGTTTCACTTTGACGAGCTGCAGCCCGGGGAGGAGGTTTTCCTCCAGCTGGGCGTCTCCCTGGTGAGCTGCGAGAACGCCCGCGCCAACCTGGAGGCCGAGCAGCCGGGCTTTGACTTTGACGCCGTGCGCCGCGCCGCCGACGCCGACTGGGCCGCCCACCTGGGCCGCATCCAGGTGGAGGGCGGCACCCCCGACCAGCGAACCGTCTTCTACACGGCCCTGTACCATGCCCTCCTCCACCCCAACGTGCTCAGCGACGTGAACGGGGAATATCCCCTCATGGAGTTTGGAAATCCCGAAGCCAGGGACAGCTACAAGATTGCCTCCGGTCCCGTGGGACAGGCCCAGCGCAAGATGCGCGCCGCCGGCGTGGGCCGCGTGGGACAGGGAGCGCGCTACACTGTCTTCTCCCTTTGGGACACGTACCGCAACCTGCACCCGCTCCTCACGCTCCTCTGGCCGGGGAAGCAGCTGGACATGGTGCGTTCCATGGTGGAGATGTACCGGGAATGGGGATGGATGCCCAAATGGGAACTCTTTGGCCGCGAAACCTGGACCATGGAAGGCGACCCGGCCATCTGCGTCATCGCCGACACCTACCTTAAAGGCCTGCAGGACTTCGACATCCAGCTCGCCTACGAAGCTTTCCTCAAATCGGCCGATACCCCCGGTGCGCAGAACCGCATGCGGCCCGACAACGACCCCTACGTGGAAGACGGCTACATCCCGCTGGGCCTGTATGCCGCCGACTTCTCCGGCGACAATTCCGTCTCCCACGCCCTGGAATACTACGTGGCCGACTATGCCCTCTCCCGCCTGGCGCAGGCCCTGGGCCATCCCGAGGACGCCGCCCGTTTCCGGCAGCGCTCGCTGGGATACCGCAACTACTACAGCGCCGAGTACGGCTGCCTCCGGCCCATCAACCCGGACGGCACCTATCTCACGCCCTTCAACCCCGAGGACGGGGCCGATTTCTCCAACGCCCCGGGCTTCCACGAAGGAAGCGCCTGGAATTACAGTTTCGCCGTGCCGCACGACGTGGCCGGCTACGCCCGGCTCATGGGCGGGAACAAAGCCTACGTGAAGCGCCTGCAAACGGTGTTTGACCAAGGTCTCTACGACCCCGCCAACGAGCCCGACATTGTCTATCCCTACCTGTTCAGCCGCTTCAAAGGACAGGAAAAACGCACCTGGGAGCAGGTGGAACGCATGCTGTCCACCTACTACAAGAACGCCCCGGACGGCATTCCCGGCAATGACGACACCGGCACCATGAGTGCCTGGGCCGTCTTCTCCATGCTGGGCTTCTACCCCGACTGTCCGGCCGATCCCGCCTACACCCTCACCCGTCCGACCTTCCCCAAGGCCGTGATCACCCTGCCCGACGGGCACACCCTCACCATCACCCGCGCCAGCGCCAAGGCCTCCCACGTCCGTGTGGACGGCAGGAACCAGGGCTTCCGCATCTCCCACGACGCCCTCTGCGGCGCCTCCTCCATCCACTGGAAATAACACGCAAAACGATATACCATGCATCTCCGTTCCCTCATCTGTGCCGGCATCGCCACCCTCCTTGCCGCATGCAGTGCGCCCCAGGCGGAAGATTTTGCCTCTTATGTGAATCCCAAGATCGGAACGGGCGGCCACGGCCATGTATTCGTGGGCGCCAACGTACCCTTCGGCATGGTGCAGCTGGGCCCCACCAGCATCCCGCAGCAGTGGGACTGGTGCTCCGGCTACCATGACAGCGATTCCACGGTGATCGGCTTCAGCCATACACACCTGTCCGGAACCGGCATCGGCGACCTCTTTGACATCACGGTGATGCCCGTCATCGGGCCCACCACGCCGGAACGGGGATCGGAAGACCGTCCGGACGCCGGCGCCTGGAGCTATGCCGACCGGAGCCGCGAGGTGTGCCAGCCCGGTTATTACAGCGTCCCCCTCACGCGCTACGGCATCCTGGCCGAACTCACCGCCACCGCCCGCGTGGGCTTCCACCGCTACACCTTCCCGGCCTCGAAGGACGCCGCGCTGGTCTT
>JAEEGJ010025286.1_pt1 | contig 12191 bp, 8 predicted proteins | sample 8958761 | NCBI WGS metagenome assembly JAEEGJ01 (sample SAMN16246546, study PRJNA631951) | gut metagenome | biome: gut microbiome; feature: rumen; material: RS-attached | host: Bos | place: Iran: Karaj | collected 2018-10 | reverse complement strand
GGAGGCCATCACCTACTGGAAGCAGCATGACGAGGACAGCACCCTCGTGTCGATGCTCCAGAAGAACCAAGACCTGAAGATCGGCACACTGCTGGCATCGCCCTGGATGCGCGATGCCGACCGGCAGACGCTGCGCATGTCGAAGCTGCACGAACTCTTTGACGATGCCATCGTCAAGAAGGAGTACGAGAAAATCATCACCGCCCTGCAGTCGCTGCAGATGGACGATGGCGGCTTCACCTGGTTCCGCTATCCCAACTGCAAGTCGAGCGCCTGGACTACAGGCACCGTGCTGCAGCTCATCGGCGAAATCAAGCATCTGGGCTACCTGCCTGACGACAAACGACTGACTGAAATGACCCGTCGCGCACTCGCCTACTATGACAGCGAGAACGTGAGCATGTTCAACAAGGCCAAGAAGTACAGCAAGGAGCCTTACGGCCAGTTCGCGGGCTATGCCTACACGCGCACCCTCTTCCCCGACGTGAAGCAGTCCAGCGCCAGTGCCGACCTGCTGAAGAAGACGGTCAAGTACATGGACAAGAACTGGTCACATGGTCTGACCCTCAAGCAGAAGGCCTACTGCGCCATGACGCTTAACCGCAACGGCTACCAGAAGACCGCCAGCCAGATCGTGGAGAGCATCCGCCAGTTTGCCATCGTCAAGCCCAACCTGGGCATGTACTGGGACAACCTGCAGACTGGCTTCGGCTGGTGGGAACTGGACAAGGTGGCCTACACGAGCACCATCCTGCAGGCCATGAGCGAGGTGGATCCCCGCCAAGAGGAGATTGACCAGATACGCAAATGGATGCTGCTGATGAAACAGAGCAACGACTGGGGCAGCTATAGTCTCGCCGCCGACGCCGTTTACAGTATCCTGAGTACCGGCAGCCAGTGGCTGGATCGCGGCAGCACGCCGACAATCACCATTGCCGGTCAGCCCGTCAACCTCGATAAAATGGCACAATGGCTGGGTTATTTCCGCACCACCTTGCCTGCCACCACCGCTGGCAGTGTCGTCATCGACCGCACGGGCAGCGGCCCTGCCTGGGGCTCCATCTACAGCCAGTTCAAGGCACCGATGACCGAAATCAAGCAGAAGGCCATCGAGGAGGTATCCATCAGCAAGGAATACTATGTTTACGCTCAGGACGGCTCGCTGCACCAGGCCACATCATTCCAGGTGGGCGACAAGGTCAAGGTGCGCGTCATCATCAAGACCAACAAGGACATGGACTTCGTGACCATCACCGATGAGCGCGCCTCCTGCTTTGAGCCTGTCGACCAGCTGTCGGGCTATCGCAGCGAGGACCGCACCTGGTTCTACCAGGAGACCAAGGACACCCAGACTAATGTGTTCATCAACAGCTTGAGCAAGGGGACCCACATCATCGGCTATGACGTGTGGGTGACCAACCCCGGCGAGTTTACCTCGGGCATCGCCACCATCCAGTGCCAGTATGCCCCGCAGTTGAGCGCCCACAGCGCCGGCAAGACGATCATTGCCACCCCAAAGTGATCGCCTCGACACATCATGCACGGGTCAGGAACCGAGAGTTCCTGACCCGTTGTTATCGAAAAAAAGCGCTGTTTTGCGTTTGATTATTATTATTTGTATTTGTACTTGCATTTTGCTGATTTTCAGCTAGATGAAAATTTTTGAGGTCGAAAAATTACAAATTTGAGGTCAAAAACCAACAAGTTCTACAAATTATTTCTGCTAATATTCATAACGGCAAAAAGTGGAAGAACGTAATTTTGTAGCGTGAAAAGCATTTCTCCAATTACGATATAGAGTATAGATTGATCACAATATAATAATATAAAGCTAAGGAAAATCTTTTGATGGTAGTTAATGTTGATTAAATGATTATTTAAAGCCCAGCCTTAGAAATCTAAACACCTATAAAGAAACGCAAGCAATAAAAACATGAGAATTAACGGTGTCTGCGTGAGTAGATGCCGTTTTTGCTTTTTTATTTCAAAAAAAACGCTACCTTTGCACCCAGGACATCATTAAAACTGAACAGATTATGGCAGCAATCAAGACTATTGGCGTATTGACTTCGGGAGGCGACGCCCCCGGCATGAACGCGGCAATCCGCGCGGTGACGCGTACCGCGATTTATAACGGTTTTAAGGTTAAGGGCATCTACCGTGGCTACAGGGGCTTGGTAGAAGATGAGATCGTTGACCTGCAGACCCAGAATGTTTCCAGCATCATGCACCACGGCGGCACTATCCTCAAGACCGCCCGTTGCAAGGAGTTCAGGACTGTTGAAGGACGTCAACAGGCCTATGAGGTTATCAAGAAACACGGCATTGACGCGCTGGTGGTGATCGGCGGCGACGGCTCGTTGAGCGGCGCCCGCCAGTTTGCCAGCGAGTTTGACTTCCCCATTGTGGGCCTTCCTGGCACCATCGACAACGATTTGGCCGGTACCGACCATACCATCGGCTATGACACGGCATTGAACACCATTATGTGGTGTGTGGACCGCATCCGCGACACCGCAAGCAGTCACTCGCGCCTGTTCTTCATCGAGGTCATGGGACGCGAATCGGGATTCCTCGCCCTGAACGGTGCCATCGCCACGGGTGCCGAGGCGGCTATCATTCCTGAAATATCCACCGAGGTTGACCAGTTGAAAGAACTGATTGGCAGAGGGTTCCGCAAGAGCAAGAATTCGTCTATCGTCCTTGTTGCCGAGAGCCCCATTACTGGTGGCGCCATGGGCCTGGCCGAGAGGGCGCGCAACGAGTATCCGCAACTGGATGTGCGCGTGACCATTCTGGGCCACTTGCAGCGCGGAGGCTCACCCACGGCCCAAGACCGTATCCTGGCCTCTCGCATGGGCGCAGCCGCCATCGATGCACTGCTGGAAGGCCAGCGCAATGTCATGATCGGTGACGATGACGAGAAGATCGTGTATGTACCCTTCTCCAAGGCCATTCACGACGACAAACCCATCGACCGCGACCTGCTGGACCTGCTGCGCCGACTCTCCATCTAATTGATTAGTGATTAGTGAGTAGTGATTAGTGAGTAGTGAGTCGAGACAATAGATTAGGGAGGAGCAATGGACTGTTCCTCCCTAATTCCTAATACCTGATTCCTAACGCCTTATTTGTACTTGGGCGAGGGGCCGTACTTGTTATCGTTCCAGTCGCTATCCTTTACAGTAAAGATAAGCATGATGATCGCCATGATGATGGAGCCCATGCTGCAGAGCATCATGATTGTGGCCAATCCAGGAGCTGCCTGAATCGAGTTAGCCATTTCTTGAGCCATTCCCATCATGTCCTCGGGGTTGGTGGCAGATGCCATGTCACTGAAGTTGGAGCCTATCAGCGTGGCAAACGTGCCATAATAGCCACCCATCAGAATAGCCATCAAAACCACCCACCAGCTGCCGCGACCCGTGTCGTGCAGACGGCGGCACAATACGGCCAGTTCAGGAATGAGCACGGCAAGGCTGAACGCCAGGCTCAGATAGCCGACGATGGGCGACAACAGGCCAAAGAACGAGAACACCGACGACACGATGACCACAAACAGGAAGAACCACCAAAACTCGCTGCGGCGGGCACGGCCCTTGAAGTCGAAATACTTCTTGAAACACGTCTTTATCGCCGTGACGGGATCCATCATGGGGCTGGCGGTCACTCGGGGTTGATACTGCGGGGCAGGTTGATACTGCGGAGCCTGCGGCTGATTGAATACAGGAGGCTGCGGTTGTTGATTCTGTTGTTCCATATCTGTTGATTTTTAAGTAAGAGTCACGGATTTACACCACAAAGGTAACCTGTTTGATTGATTTCCACAAATTTACCCATCAAAAAAAGTGTGCCACAAAATGGGCACACCTGTAATTCCTATCCACTTATGGGTACTTGGGAGACGGGCCGTACTTGTTCTCACCCCTGTGGCTGTCCTGCAACGAGAACACAAAGACGGCAATTGACAAGCCAAGGCCAACCAGTGCCAAGAGCAGCATCACGGTACCGCCCACTGTAGACACTTGGAAAGCGTCGATCAGATTCTGTACTTCGTTATCACAGTCAAGAGCCTCAAATCCAAGGACAACGCTTTTGGCGATGGGATACAAAAGTCCAACGACAACACCACCTACAATCCACCAGCCACTGCGGCCCACATCATGCAGGCGACGTGTCTGTACAGCGAGGGAAGGAATGATAGTCCACAACACGACCCCAAATGACGCAACGCCCATGAGTAGGACTATGCAAAAGGCATTCTCCGTCTTGCCTAAGATACCCTCAGTTGCAATAGCCAAACCAGAGGGGATGAGCGTGAGAATCAGTACAAACAGGCCAAACCACCAGTACTCACTGCGCCGTGAACGCCCAGTGAACGTGGCATACTTGCCGAGACATTCCCCGATGGCTTCCTTAACGGTCAAGCGAGGTTCTACTCCTCCACGAAATACAGGAGGCATCTGCTCTGGGCTTGGCTTTGTTTCTTGAATCGGTTCCATGACTCCAAAGATTTAATGGTTCAACTTTCTCGATCATTAACCTGCAAATTTCGCGCCAAAAGTGAAAGAAAACAAATATTCACTGAGAAAAAACACATTTCTCCAATATTTCCTTTGACCATTGCATAATCAACGCACCGTCTCGACTCTTGAAATCGCAATGAAGTTCAAAAAGAGCCGTTTTCTCGACCACCCCACGGCAATCTTTTTGTAATTTTGCACCCGCATTTACAAGAGATGACAATGAAACGACAAATCAAGATATGGCTCGAGTGCTTCAGGCTCAGGACATTACCCGTATCGCTGAGCGGTGCGGTCATCGCCATTGGGCTGGCCAAGTGGCATCACGAGTTCAAGTGGGTGCCTGCTGTGCTGTGCCTGGTCTTCGCCCTGCTGGCACAAATCGTGTCCAACATGGCCAACGAGTATTTTGACTACCTGAAGGGAACCGACAAACCCGGTCGCGTGGGCCCGCGCCGCGGCGTCACCGAGGGCGACATCAAGCCCAAGACGCTGAGGAATGCCACGATGGGCCTGCTGGCGCTGGCCGGTGTCGTGGGCTGCTGCTTGATCCCTTACGGCGGGTGGTGGCTGCTGCCTGCAGGCATCATCATCGCTTTGGGAGCCTTTGCCTATAGTGCCGGCCCCTACCCCCTGTCCTACCACGGCTTGGGCGAGCTGATGGTGTTCATCTTCTTTGGCATCGTGCCCGTCAACCTGACCTACTATGTGATGGCATTGCGCTGGAATCCGCTGGTACTCCTGTTCTCCATCGCCATCGGCCTGATGGGCGTTAACGTGCTGTTGGTCAACAACTACCGTGACGTGGAAGACGACCGTGCCGCCGGCAAGAAAACGCAGACAGTCATGAGAGGCCGACCCGTCACCGCCTTTGCCTACTTCCTGAACGGCTACACCGCCATCGCGATTCTCACCGCCTTCTGGATCATGATTGTCATCAATATGGGTAAACTGCTGCCGCTGTGGACGCTGGCCATCCCGGTGCTCTACCTGGTGATGCACACCGCCACGTGGTACAAACTCAGGCACCGTGACGGTGCCGCCCTTAATCCGCTGTTGGGCGAGACTGCACGCAACATGCTCATCTTCACAATATTATTCACCATCGTCTTCATTATCTATTCTTAATATCATGGCTTTGATTGACGACATCCGCGCCCTGCGCATCGCCGACTATGACTATCCCCTGCCCGATGAACGCATCGCCAAGCACCCCCTTGCCCAGCGCGAGCAGTGCAAGTTGCTGTATTATAATAACGGCGCTATCGAGGAGAGGAAATTCTGGGAAGTTCCGTCGCTGCTGCCCAAGCGCTCAACACTCATCTATAATAATACGCGCGTAATCAACGCCCGCCTCAGGTTCCGCAAGGAGACGGGTTCAACGATAGAGATCTTCTGCCTAGAACCGGTGCTGCCGCGCGACTATGAGCAGATATTCCAGACCACGGGCCACTGCGTGTGGCAGTGCCTGGTGGGCAACAGCAAGCGCTGGAAACAAGGCGACCTGACGCAGACTGTCACCATCGAGGGCCGTGAGGTCGTCCTGGCTGCCACGCGCGGCGAGCAGCGCGGCAACGCGTGGGAAATCGCCTTTGACTGGGACGGCAGTGGGGAGAAAGGAGATAGCATTACCTTTGCCGACGTGCTGGAGGCTATCGGCGAGATTCCCATCCCGCCCTACCTGAACCGTGGCACCGAAGAGAGCGACTCGACTGATTATCAAACCGTTTACAGCCACATCGACGGCAGCGTGGCCGCCCCGACAGCGGGCCTGCACTTCACCGACGAGGTGCTGGCCGAGTGTGACGACCGTGGCATCCTGCGCCGCGAGATCACGCTGCACGTGGGCGCCGGCACATTCCAGCCCGTCAAGAGCGAGCACATCGGCGACCACCCGATGCACTACGAGTTCATCAGCGTGCCTCGCAGCGTCATCACCGACATCATCAATGCCCCCGGGCCGGTGATTGCCGTGGGCACCACCAGCGTGCGCACCCTGGAGAGCCTGTACTACATCGGACAGATCCTTGAGGAGAACCCCGATGCCGACGAGGAAGCGCTCACCGTCACCCAGTGGATGCCTTACACCACCCCGTGCAAGATCACGACCAAGAAGGCGCTGCAGAACATCGTCGATTATCTGGACCGGCACCATGCCGACACCTACATGGGCAGCACCCAGCTGATGATTGCCCCGGGATTTGAGTACCGCATCGTGAGCGGCATGATCACCAACTTCCACCAGCCGCAATCGACCCTGCTGCTGCTTGTAGCCGCCTTTGTGGGCCAGGACCGGTGGCGCGGCATGTATGACTACGCCATGGAGCATGATTTCCGCTTCCTGAGCTACGGTGACGCCCAGTTACTGCTCCGGTAAAGCCCCCACTGACAGCCCGATGCCGCAGTTTGGGCACCGGATTCATCTATGAAAAACGGCGATTGGTCGCATTTTTATGCCTAATAGGGTGTAAATGGGGCCAATCGCCGTTTTTAATGGTTAAACTAGGCACATATGTTGCAGTCTAAAAGACAAACAAAACGAATTTTAAATCACTTGTTGAACATTATAAAACAACACAATTATGAAAACTTCTGTTACACGAATCATGATGAGCTTCGCTCTCATGGGATGCCTGATCTTCAGCGCATCAGACGCCTCGGCCCAGGGCCGCAGTCGTTCACAAGGAGGCAGCACCAGCAGCAGAAGCCAGTCGGCAGCTGTCTCACGTTCCAACCAATCAACGGCTCCGACGGTGAGCCGCAACACTTCGAGCTCCAGCAGCCGCAGCAGTTCAGCCACCCCGCAGGTGAGCCGTAGCACTTCAAGCTCGAGCAGCAGCCGCAGTGCGGTCAGCCCGCAGGTGAACCGCAACACTTCGAGCTCCAGCAGCCGCATGACCACGACGCCGCAGGTGAACCGCAGCACCACGGGCTCCAGTGGCAGCAGTGTGGGCACAGTGCGCAGCGGTGACAGCGGCACCCGCGTCAATCGTGGCGCCACCAACCACAGCGGCGGCAGCAGCAACAGCGGCACCAGTACGACTACGACAATCCCAAACCGTCGCACCGACATCGCCTCCCCCACCAAGGTGGGCGACCTGACCAAGAGCAAAGTTGACAACAGCACTTTTGGTACCACCAATTCGGACTCCCGCCGCACTGTTACCCCTTCCACCAGCACGACCAAGCCTAACGACAAGGGCGGCAATGGCCGAGGTGGAAACGGCAGAGGCGGTAACGACAACAAGGGTGGAAACGGCAACAAGGGCGGAAATGGTAACATTGATCACGGCCGCGACGGCGGCAAGCCCGGCAACATCGACCCCGGACATGACCGCAACGGCAAGGACCGCAACCGCGGCGGCAATCGTCCCAACGGCAACCGTCCTAATGGCAACAGGGGCCACAACGGCAACCACGGTTACAATCACGACAACCACTTTGATTACAGTAACCACCACTACCGCAACGACTTCCACAGGTACTATACCAACCACTACTGGAGTTGGAGTCGTCCCCTGCCCCCTCCTGTTCGCCACTATCGTCCCGCTCCCATCGTATGGTATCGTCCTGTAATCCCCGTAGGCTGGCACCCCTATGCAAGTGCCCCCATCATCGACAGGATTCTGGGCATCACCTTCGGAACGCTCTTTGACACTTCGATTGACTATCTGTACATCAACGGCTATGAGATTGACGGCTATGCCGACCACGTGATCTACCTGAGAAACGTGCCTCTGCTCAATCTCGCCTGGGAAGACGTCATGCTCTGCTACGACGATTATGACAGACTGGTTAACGCACAGTTCATCTTCCACACCAGCCGCACCGACCGTTATCGCTACAACAGGGTTTACAACAGCCTGTGCAGAGTATACGGTCAGCCCATCAACAGCGGCAACAACAGCCTGAGCTGGTATGGAGGCGGCAGCACCGGTTGGGTAACGCTCTCGACATATGAGAACTTGGGACACTACTACACCACGCTGTCCATCGGCTACTGAAAAGAGAGACTAGATTTCTTCATACACACACGATAATTCTTTAATTCAAGAGGCGGGCGCCATCAGGGTGCCCGCCTCTTGGTTTGTAGTCAAAATTTCCACATAAGTGTTCCAAAAATATACTATTAAAATTCATAGGGATTTATTTAACACTTTTTCTATGCATTTTTACAAATATTAGTCAAGTTTTTTTTGCCAAATATCTGAGAAATAGTATCTTTGCGACAAGTTTTTTCATAGGATTAGATTTTTAAGGTTTAAAGTGTGCGAGTTGTTGGGAAACAAGCGCACATTTTTTTATTTGGCCTTTAGTTGCCGCTCCCCGATATATTGCGTACATTTGCAAGGTTAAACACCATTCAACCGATGAATCAGATAAAAAAGGTATTGTGGCTGCTGGCCTGCCTGTGCCTCACGACGGGTGCCAGCGCCCAGATGCAGTCAGGAATAGTCAGAACCCTGGAACGTCCCGGCAAGCCCAGCGAGGGCATCACGGGCGTGACCATCAATGTGCTGGAATACCCCAACGCCATCGTAAGCAAGAAAGGGGGCAAGTTCTCTTTTTCTATACCCGGCAAACGGCAAGGCGACTCCTATACCGTGACGCGCGTGCAAAAGAAAGGCTATTCACTGGTGGACAAGCAGCTGAGAGGTCGCCGGTTCGCCTATTCGGCCTCGGTGCCGCTGGAGATCGTCATGGTCTCGGACACCCAACTGGAAAACGATAAAAAGAAAATCGAGGACAAGGCCTATGCCAAAGCCCAAAAAGACTATAACCAAAAGGTCGCAGCCCTCGAGAAGCAGCTGAGCCAAAAGACCATCAGCGAGAGGGAGTACCGCGCCAAATACGAGGAACTGAACTCCAACTACAACAACTATGTCCAGCTCATCGACCAGATGGCCGAGCATTATGCCACGACCGACTATAGCGGCATGGATGACACGAGCAAAGAGATACAGACCTGCATCGAGAATGCCGACCTGGAACAGGCCGAGGCGCTCATCGACAGCAAGGGCAGTTTTGACAAGCGCGAGCAGGAACTGCTCAGCAAGCGTGAACTCAAAGAAAAATCAGAGCAACTGTCACAACAACTGCAAGAGGACATTGATGTTGAGTTAAAGGACCTGCAACGGGACTACTATCACAAGCATGCCATCTATTTATCCAATTATCAGAACGACTCGGCAGCCTATTGCCTGGAACGCGCCGTGCGACTCGACACGGCCGACGTGGACATGCTGTTCTATACCGGGCACTTCATCCGCAATTATCTTGCCGACTATCAACGGGCACTGAGTTTTTATGAACGGGCTCTGGCTCATGCACAAGACCAATATGGCGAAATCAGCGAAGAGACAGGCAGCATCACGGAATTCATAGGTCTGACTTATGACAATCTAGGTGACTATGACAAGTCGCTGGAATGGCATCTCAAGGCCCTGGATATTTATGGGCAGACCGAGGGGCTTGAGACCCCTGATGCCGCATTGGTGTACACCCACATCGGCCGCATCTACACCCAAAAGGGGGAGTTTGAAAAAGCGCTAGAATACACCTCAAAAGGGCTGGAAATACGCAATCGCACTATCAGGGACAAGGATGACATGGATTTCGCCCAGTCCTATAACAATCTGGGTCTCATCTACAGCAATTTGGGTGATTTTGACAAAGCGATTGAGTACCACAAGATGGCGCTCGAGATGCGGGAGAGGCAGTTGGGGTCCAATTCTGACGGCACCGCGCTGTCCTATCTCAATATCGGATCAACATATTATCGGCATGGGGCATTTGACAGTGCAAGTGTGTACATTCGCAAGGCGTTGGATGTCTATCAGCTAATCTACGGTCCCAACCATCCCAACACTTATAGTTCCCTGCTCTGGTATGGGGCAACCCTCGAGCATTTGGGCAACCTCGAGAAGGCGCTAGAGTACTATCAACAGGCTTTGAACAGCAGTGATAACCACTATGGACCAGACAGCGAGCAGAGCGCACACTGCTGCCAGTTGGTAGGCTCTACCTATTACCAACTGGGTGACACAAAAAAGGCCATAGAATACTACCAACGAATCCAAGACATATACGAGAAAATCTACGGCCCCGATAGTCAGGTCGTCCAGCAGTTGCAAGAAAGCATCAATAAACTCAAAGGGAATTGACACGATTGGAGCTTAACATATTAGGATGTGGAAGCGCGACGATGACGCCGCGCCACCAGCCGTCGTGCCAGGTGCTGAACGTGCGTGACAACCTGATGATGATCGACTGCGGCGAAGGCGCCCAGCTGGCCGTGCGCCGCATGAAGCTCAAACTGATGCGCCTGAACCACATCTTCATCAGCCACCTGCACGGCGACCACTGCTTCGGGTTGCCGGGTCTGGTATCGACGATGGCGCTACTGAACCGCACCAACTCGCTGACCATCCACACCTTCAAGGACGGCGCTGAGCTGTTCGGACAGATGCTTGACTACTTTTGCCGCGAACGCCCGTTTGACGTGCGCTTCAACATCATCGACACCCACAAGCGCGTCATCTGGGAGGACGACGCCTTGACGGTCACCACTTTCCCGCTGGTTCACCGCGTGCCCGCCGTGGGTTTCCTGTTCAGGGAGAAGCCCAAGCTGCGCCACATCATCGGCGAGGAGGTCAAGCGGCTGGGCGTGCCCCATTATGCCATGAACGCGCTGCGCCAGGGCGAGGACTGGGTAAGCCCCGACGGCATTGTCGTCCCCAACGACCAGCTGACCACCGCTGCCGATGCCGCCATCAGCTACGCCTACTGCAGCGACACCAAGTTCTCGCGCCGCGTCATCAAGAACGTGGAGGGTGTGGACTGGCTCTACCATGAGGCGACCTACGACGACAGCCTGCGCGTCAAGGCCCACAAGCGCCACCACAGCACCGCCCTGGAAGCCGCTACCGTTGCCCATGAGGCCGGCGTGGGGCAACTCATCATCGGGCACTTCTCCAAGCGTTACCTCGACGAGACGCCGCTGCTCGACGAGGCCCGCAGCATCTTCCCCAACACCCGGCTGGCCAACGAGGGCCTGGTCATTGACCTGAACCAAAAATAACCCATCGCGTTAAACTTGGCACGACAGTTGCAGTCCAATGGGTGATTTGCGCCGGGAAGGTTGGCCGCAGGGGCGACACGAAGGGGCAAAAAGAGAAATAATTACACTTTTTAACAGCCGAACGAAGTAAAAACTTTAAAAATATACTTAAAATCGCTGTGCCTCAACCCACTAAAGTCTAAAAATAATTCAACGGGGCGCAAATTAAGTAAATTTTTCTTTATTATTTGAAGAAATTGTATTTACTTTGCAGGCTCAAAACTAGGGGCTAATCGATAACACAAGCAGATAACCGCTTGACTGAGTTGAGAAAGCACTGGATTTGAAGTAAAAACGAGAACATTAATTTTTTTCAAACTTTTTAATAATTACGACTATGTCAGAAATTGAAGAAAGAGTAAAACAAATTATCGTTGACAAGTTAGGTGTTAGCGAGTCTGAGGTAACTCCCGAGGCTACTTTTAGCCAGGACCTGGGTGCTGATAGTCTTGATACCGTCGAGCTGATCATGGAATTTGAGAAGCAGTTCGACATCAAGATCCCCGATGACAAATCTGAGACCATCCAAAACGTAGGCGACGCCATCA
>JAEEGJ010025283.1_pt1 | contig 12191 bp, 7 predicted proteins | sample 8958761 | NCBI WGS metagenome assembly JAEEGJ01 (sample SAMN16246546, study PRJNA631951) | gut metagenome | biome: gut microbiome; feature: rumen; material: RS-attached | host: Bos | place: Iran: Karaj | collected 2018-10 | reverse complement strand
AAAGGCATCCTCCGCAACAGCGCCAAGTACTTCCTGCTTTGGGGTGCGCTGCTTACCGCCATCTCCCTGGTCATCTATCTGCTTTGGAATCTGACCGGGAAACCGCAATGGAACTTCCTGTGGTTCGCCATGCCGGCCATCGGCTATCCCCTCGCCGCGCTGATGGGCAAATATGACGTGGCCGTCCCGCAGAACGAGGTCAGCAAGATGCTCACCGGCGTGTGGCGCGTCTTCGGCGTTTTCGCCATCACGCTCAGCGTCGTGGCCATCTGCCTGGTGCCGATGAACGTTTCGCTCATCATCGTCATTATCCTGGGCCTGGCCGAATGCATGTCCGGCGTCCTGCTGAAGAACTGGCCCATCATCATCTGCGGCTTCCTCCTGGGTATCTGCGGCGCCGTCGTCGCCATGCTCGTCAACAGCGAGGCGCAACTGCTGATCTTCACGCTGGGCGGCGTCCTCCTGCTCGTCACCGGCGCCATCATGAAACTTCAGAACAAGTAACCCATGTTTCCCAAGTTAGATCCGCTCCTTCATTCGGAGTTAAGGCTGGCGGTGATGTCCATCCTGGCCGGGGTGGACGAGGCCGATTTCACCTACCTCAAGAAGCAGACCGGCGCGACTTCCGGGAACCTCAGCGTACAGATCGACAAACTGACGGCCGCCGGGTACATCACGGTGGAAAAAGGCTTCAAGGGAAAGATGCCCCGTACCACCTGCCAGATCACCCCGGCCGGCCAGGAGGCCTTCCGAGGCTATGTCAACGCCCTGCAAGAATACCTTTCATCCGGGAAATGACCATGAAAAAGATCCTCAAGATTGTCCTCTGGAGCCTGCTCGCCCTGGTGATCCTGTTCGGGATCGCCACCTGGGCGAAGTTCGGCCCGCTGGTCAAAGGCGCCCTGTCCGTCGAAAAACTGGACGAAGGCCTGTATTACATGGAATACAAAGGCGATGACGGCTTTGACGAACTGATCGCCCGAGGCGGAGGAAAAACCTCCGGAGAACTGGCGGACTATGTGACGGCCTTCCTGTCGAAAGGCTATTATCAACCGTCGATAACGCCCGCTCCGGCCCAATACGGCTGCTCCGCCCTGACGGCCCCCACGCCGGAAAACGGCATTCTGATGGGCCGGAACTTCGATTTCTCCTCCGCCACCGGACTGATCCTGCACACCGTTCCCAAGCGGGGTTACGAGACCCTCACCACGTTCAACGTGGAGTTCCTGGGCTTCGGCAAGGACTGGCTGCCGGAAGGCTTCGTCAACCAGTATCTAGCCCTGAGCAGCCTCTTCTTCGCACTGGACGGCATCAATGAGAAAGGCCTCGCCGTCGCGGACCTGATGGCCGGCGACGATGCCGTGACGCACCAGGAGACCGGAAAACCGGCGCTGACGACGACTTCCGCCATCAGTTATCTGCTGAAAAATGCCGCGACCGTCGAGGAAGCGCTGGAACTGCTGCGGGGCATCGACATGCACTCGGACATCGGCTCCGCCCATCATTATGCCATCGCCGATGCTTCCGGCAAAAGCGTCGTGGTGGAATATGTCAACAATGAAATCGTGGTCGTGGACTCCCCTGCCGTCACCAATCACTACCTGTGCGAGGAGAAACTGAATGTCGGTTTGTATGAAGGGGACCGTCGATATGACTTCCTGTGCGCGCAACTCGCCGAAGCGGGCGGTACCCTGGACCTGCGGCAGTTGACCACGGCGATTGCTTCCGTGTCCCAGCCACCGGCACAAGGAGACCGGCTGGGGACCGCCTGGACGATGGTCATGAACCTGACCGACCCGGCCGTCACCTACTACTCCCGCCGTCACTTCGACAAGCCCTTCCGCTTCGAACTGGAACGGAAGAACCCTTGACGACCTCTTCCCACCCGACTGTCTGGGCATTGTTTTTCTGCCGTGTTGTGCGTATTTTTGTGAGAAAGAGCAGCATGACAATGTCCAGACGTTTCATTCTCGGCCTGGTGGCCCTCGTGGCCGGCCTGCAGGCCTTCGCGCAGGGGCCCGACCCCGATTTCCACATCTATCTCTGTTTCGGGCAGTCCAACATGGAGGCGGGCGCCCGTCCCGCGCCGCAGGACGAGGGGTTCAACGACCCGCGGTTCCAGTTCATGGCGGCGGTCGATATGCCCCGCTACGGGCGTGAGAAGGGCCATTGGTACACGGCCACCCCGCCCATCTGCCGGGAAGGCAACAACCTGGGTCCGGTCGATTTCTTCGGCCGCAAGATGATCGAGAATCTGCCGGAGAACATCCGCGTGGGCGTGATCAACGTGTCCGTCGCAGGTGCCAAACTGGAACTCTGGGACAAGGATGCGTACAAGGAGTACATCGACAATGAGCGCGACTGGATGAAGGCCATCGTCGCACAGTACGGCGGCAGCCCCTACCACCGCCTGCTGGAGATCGCACGCATCGCCCAGCAGGACGGCGTCATCAAGGGCATGCTGCTGCACCAGGGCGAGTCCAATCCGGACGATCCCGCCTGGCCGGGCCGTGTCAAGAAGATCCACGACGACCTTTGCGCCGAACTAGGCCTCAACCCGGACGACATTCCGCTCCTCGCCGGCGAACTGAAATACGCGGAGGTGGACGGGGTCTGCGCCGCCTTCAACGACGTCGTGCTGCCGCACCTGCCGGAAGTGATGCCGAATGCCCATATCATCTCGGCCCTGGGGTGCGAAAGCACGGGAGACCAGTTCCATTTCAGTACCGAAGGCATGCGCCTGATGGGTTACCGGATGGCCGGCAAGATGCTCGAACTCGAAGGTTGGAAGAAGCCCGAGAAGCGCACCCTCGCCCTGCATCCGGACCAACTCGGCATCCACATCAGCCCCACCCTCGCCGGAATCTTCTTCGAAGACATCAACCAGAGCGTCGATGGCGGCATCTGCGCCCAACTCATCCAGAACAACTCGTTCCAGGCCTACAACGTCCCGGAAGCCCCCGGGGACAATGAATTCTCCCAGTGCGACACCGTCTTCTTCGGATGGACGGTCGTCCGCAAGGAAGGCGCCGTGGGCAGCGCCCGCGCCGTGGCCGACAAGCCGCTCGTCAAGAACCTGAAGCGCTGGTACGACTTCGACCCGAACGACAGATACGACGACGAACTCCGCTACGCCCAGTACTGCGTGCGCTTCGACATCGACAAGCCCGGCGAAGGCTTCGGCATCGCCGCCAACGGCTACGGCATTTCCGAATACAGGCGCGGTCCCGGCCAACTCTATTCCAACAACACGCAGACCGCCTCCATCCCGGTCAAGGAAGGCGTGAACTACGACCTGGGCCTGTACCTGCTGACAAACAAATACAGGGGGACCATCTCGGTCTATCTCGAGGACGCGGAAGGGAACATCAATTCCAACGTGGTCGCCATCACCCGCCCGGCCGCCAGTTGGACGCAGTACACCGGCACGCTGAAGGCGGAGCGTTCCGTGGACAGCCGGCTGGTCATCGTGGGCGATGCGAAGGGCACCTTCTGGCTGGACTTCGTCACCCTGGTTCCCGAAGCGTCCGAACTGTGGAAGGACGGCCGATACGGACCTTTCCGCAAGGACCTGCTGGAGGCGCTGGAAGCCCTGCATCCGACCTTCATGCGTTTCCCGGGCGGCTGCGCCTCCGAAGGGACCAACTACTTCGGACAGGTGTTCTGGAAGAATTCCATCGGTCCGCGCGAGGAACGGGTGGGCTTCCGCAACCACTGGGCCTACTGGACCTCGCAGTACATCGGCTTCTATGAGTACCTGCTCATGGCGGAGGGCCTGGGCGCCACCCCGCTGCCGGTCCTGAACAACGGCGTCACCTGCCAGTTCGCCGGCCATCAGTACATCGCCCCGCTCGAGACGAAGGCTGACCGAGACCGCTTCCACAGCATCTTTGTCAAGGACGCGCTCGATTTCATCGAGTTCTGCAATGGCGGAGTCGATACACAGTGGGGAGCCATGCGGGCGAAGATGGGCCATCCGGAACCGTTCAATCTCAAGTACCTGGGCATCGGCAACGAGAACCAGGGACCGGAGTTCTGGGAGCGTTTCGACATCATGTACAAGGCCATCAAGGCCGCCCATCCCGAAATCACCATCGTCTCCACCGCAGGTTCGGCCGATGCGGGCCGCGAATTCGACGCCAACATGTCGGAAATCGATGCGAAATACCCCGACACCATCGTGGACGAGCACTATTACAAGGGCGACGACTGGTTCTACACCCACGGCGACCGCTACGAGGCGGGCAAGCCGCGCGGCAAGGACGGCAACACCTACGACCGCAGCAAGCCTACGCGCGTTTTCGTGGGCGAGTTCGCAAACAACCGCGCCAACAACGCCTACTCTTCCGCCATGGCCGAGGCGGCCTACTGGACCAGCCTGGAACGCAATTCCGACATGGTCGTGATGGCGGCCTACGCCCCGCTCTTCTGCAAGAAAGGCTTCAACAAGTGGAACTCGAACCTGATCTGGTTCGACAACCGCGGCATGTGGCGCAGTTGCAACTACTGGTACCAGCAACTCTTCTCCGTGGCGGGCGACCGCGCCTTCGCGATGTCGCCGGCGATGAACGGGGATGCCGCGGACGAGCACATCTACAGTTCCCCCACCATCGACACGGAAACCGGAGAAATCTTCATCAAACTGGTCAACGCCGAGGCGGTGGACAAGGTCTTCACCGTCCAGACGGGGACCGGCCTGACCTATGAGGCCACGCTGGAGTTCGTCTCGTCGCACGATACGTCCATCAAGAACCAGGGCGACCAGAACTACTACTCCAGCCATCCGGACTTTGCGGCGCCGGCCTCCTTCCGCGGTCCCGGCGCAGCCGAGCGCCCGGGCCTCCGCGAGATGGCCTTCCGCTTCGGCCGCCGCGTGAAGTACAACGAGCCCGTGGTCCCGCACACCAAGGCGTTGGGCACGGTCCGGAACAGTTTCGATTTCACCCTGCCGGAGAATGCCATCGCCATCCTGCGGCTCAAACCCGTCCGCTAGATGAACAAGACTTGCCGATTTCTCCTGACGGCCCTCCTGGTCCCGGCCGCGGCCACCGTGCTGACCGTCCAATGCGCGACCGACCGTTCCAAGGCCCTCCCCTGCGATATCTACCGGCAGGGAGGAACACCCTGCGTGACCGCCCACAGCACGACACGGCTGCTGAATTCCACCTATCACGGCCCCTTGTATCAAGTGGTCCGTGAATCGGACGGCAAGGCGCTCGACATCCGCGCCGGGCGGGACGGCTACGCCGACGCCGCCGCCCAGGATGCCTTCTGTGAAGGGACGCTCTGCTATATTTCCGTCATTTACGACCAGTCCGGCCTGGGAAACGACCTCCTTCCCGCACCTCCGGGAACCTTTGCCGGCCCGGACAAGGGCGGGTTCAACACCCGCGCCATCGCCGATATGGCGCCCGTCCTGATTGACGGGCACAAGGCGTACGGCGTATATATCATGCCGGGCATGGGCTACCGCTGCAATGACGCCCGTGGACTGGCCATCGACGACGAGCCCGAAGGAATCTACTATGTCATTGACGGAACGCACTTTGACAGTGGCTGCTGCTTCGATTACGGCAACTCCTCGACCAACGGCCGCGCTGTCGGAACGGGCACCATGGAGACCACCTATTACGGCACTTCCACCGCCTGGGGCCGCGGCAACGGAGAAGGACCCTGGATCATGGCCGACATGGAAGCCGGCCTGTTCTCCGGCTACGGTGCGAAGCAGAACGACGTTCCGGCCATCACCGGCTGGCGTTTCGTGTCCGTCTTCGTGAACGGAGGAGGCGGCAACCAGTGGGACCTGCGTGGAGCCGACGCATCCTGCGACACGTTGACCACCTTCTACAGCGGTCCGCGTCCCCATAGCAAGGAAGGCAATGACGCGTACTACCCGATGCACAAGAAAGGCGGCATGCTGCTGGGCAATGGCGGGGACAATGGCAACGGTTCGGCGGGTACGTTCTTCGAAGGCGTGATGACCGTCGGCTATCCGACGGACGACGTCCTCGCGGCCGTGCAGGCCGATATCGCCTCCCGCTCCTACCGCGCTTACCCGCTGGCGCTGTCGCGGATCACCGGTTTCACGCCCGGTGCGGACGCGACGGTGAGTGTCTTCTTCGAGAACACGACCGGGAAGCCCGTGAAGGGCCTCTCGCTGCAAGCCTCGCTCCCGAAGGGCTGGCGCCTCAGCGGCGGGGATGACATCCCCGCCACCATCGCTCCCGATGAAAGCGTGCGCATCAGTTACACGCTGACGGCCCCGGACACCCGTTCTTCCGGCGAAGTCCGGTTCTCCGCCGCGTGGAAGGGCGGAAAAGCCGATATCGGCAGCCGCATCCGCTGTGCGGAGGCCGTCAAGATCAATGAAGTCGCGCTGGCCGGCGAAGGCGTGGAACCGTTCGTCGAACTGTACAATGCCGGTACCACCGAGGCGGACCTCTCCGGCCTCGAACTCGTCCTTCGCCGCAGCGGCCAGGCGGCCGTCCCGGCGCTGGTCCTGCCGCAGGGCACCCGGATCGCCGCAGGCGGCTTCCTCCTGCTGAAGCAGGCGCCCGAAGCCGTTCCGGACCCCACGACCATCTTCATCCCGGTATCGACCGGTCCGATTCTCACCTTCCCCGCCGGGACGGATGTCCTGCCGGCAACCGCCGTTGACCAGATCGCGGTCGGGCGGAAACTCGGCATCGGCCTGGGCGGCCGATATGAAGTCGTCACGGTCACCGAGGTCGGCATGCCTGCCACTCAGAGCAACCTAACGAAGACTGCAAGGGCCGGTGACGACACGCTCTTCATCGACACGACGGCAGACCTGGTTCCGGGCCAGGAACTCACCGTCGATACCGGCGACCGGAAAGAAGTCGTCGTCATCAAGAACGTGCTCGTCTCGGCGCGGAAGCGCATCCGCCGGTTCGGTGAACCGATGCCGCCCACCCCGCCCGAACCGGGGCAGGTCGAATTGACCGAACCCTTGAAGAAAGCCCACGCGGAGGGCGTGGACGTGTCCTGTCCGGGCACCGGCATCCGCTTCGAGCCGTCCACCCGTTTCGCCCACGAAAGCGGCGACGCCCTGCAGCCGTTCATCGCCGAACCACAGGGCCTGTATGCGACCGGGAAGCCGGAAGAGGGGCTGGTATTCCAGTATGGGCTGTCGGCCTCGGCGGGCTCGATTGCGCTCGTCGATCCGGCCACCGGGACCGTTCTCGACGCGATTGTCTACGGTTCGCAGCAGAGCAATTCCAGTGCGAACGGCACCATTGCCAGTCCGGAACTGGCCACGCTTGAGGGTGAGCAGCACGGAGGCGGCTGCATCGCCGTCGTGCCGCAGCCGATGCCCGCCTGGGTGCGGGCGCGGATGCCGGATGCACCCGAGCGCACCGTCTGCCTGGTACGTTCGCCCGATGGCGCCGATGCGGACCGGCTCTGCGAAGACTTCCGTCTGAGCCCGCTGCCGACGCCCGGAACGGCCAATGTGGTCGAATAACCCTTAGCGGAACAACATCGGGGCGAACTGGTGCAGGGAACGGCGCCAGGTGAGCCATTCGTGGCCCGTGCCCGGGGATTCGTAATAGAAGTGCCTGACACCCAGTTTGTCCAGGGCGAGGTGCAGGTCGCGGATGCCCGCGTACATCTGGGCGGGTTCGTCCGTGCCGATGCTGATGTACAGCAGATGGTAGTCCTCGTTCAGGGACTGCGGATACATCTCAGCGTCGCGGCGGTCGCCCGGGCCGCGGCCGGAACCGCTGAAGCCGCCGATCCAGCCGAAGAGTTCCGGATGGTCCAGGCCGATCGTATAGGCCTGGAAACCGCCCAGCGACAGGCCGCAGATGGCGCGGTGGTCGCGGTCCGTCAGCGTACGGAAACGGGCGTCGAAGGTCGGGAGGGTTTCCTCGACCGTCACTTTCTCGAAGGCGTCGAAATTGAACAGGTTGAAACCGCCCGCGGGCTGTGCGCCGGCGAGCGTCGCCACGGCGTGCTCGCAGACGATGATCATCGGCTCGCAGGAACCTTCCGCGATCAGATTGTCCATGATGTCGCGCATCATGCCCTGGGTCGCCCAGCCGGTCTCATCCTCACCGGCCCCGTGCATCAGGTACAGCACCGGGAAGCGGCGCGCCGGTTCGGACGCATACTGCGGCGGCAGATAGACATAGCAGGTACGCTCCGCCCCCGTCAGGGCGGAGTTGTATTTCTCGATGCGGATCTCCCCGTGCGGGACGTCTTTCTCCAGGTAATAATCCACCCCCGCCTCGGGAATCTCGATACCGCTGGACCAGAAGCCCGATCCGAAGAACAGGTGGCTGTTCGGGTCGGAGACCCGCCTTCCGTCCACATTCAGCGTGTAATAGTGGAAACCGGGCACGAGGGGCTCCGTCCTGGCTTCCCAGATGCCGTCCGCACCCTTCACCATCGGATAGTTCTTCCCGCCCACGTTCACGGCGACGGCCTGGGCCTCGGGATAGTCGTTGCGGAAAACGGCCGTCAGGTCCGGATTGACCTTCGGGAACGCCTGGCCGGGCTTGTTCGTGATGGCAGGCGTCGGCTCCGTGAGGACACCGACGGTTTCTTTCTCAATCAGATACGACCGCAGGCGCGCGATCTCCTCCGGAGTGAGCGGGTCCACGCTGGCTGAATGCCGGGTGGTCGCCCAGTTGTACACAAGTTGGTGGATGTCCGTCACTTCGGGCCAGCCGAACTTGCGCAGATGCTGGACCGCCTCGTACAGGATATGCGTCTCCTTCCCGTCATCGCGGAAATCCCGCAGGCGGGTGTTCGGCCCGGCGAAAGTCGTGATTTCATAGTCCTTGGACATATCGCTCTCGGACACGCCCAGGAGCGCTTCGACGAGGAAGGCCAGGGTGCCGGTACGGTCCGCACCGCCGGCGCAGTGGAAAAACACCGCCCGGCCTTCGCCCAGATAGCCGATGATGGCCCGGATCGCCTGCTGGTAGAGTTCCTGCGTATTACCGGTGCCGCGACCGAGGTTCTTTTCCACGGGGAACTTGACATACTCCACGCCTTCCACGACCGGACCCACATTCGCTTCGCTCTCCTTGATGCCGCGCAGGTCCAGGTCCACGGAAATGCCCAAGTCCTTCTTGAAGATCTCCTTGGCACGGTCCGTCGTCCGGCGGCTGCTGAGCGCGGCGCCCCGGAACAGTTTCCCATAGGCGATATGCCCGCCGTCGGCCTTCCAACCACCCAGGTCGCGCATGTTCGAGACCACCCCTGCAATCATGCGCATCGGGCCGACGGGCGTGAATCCGGACGAGGCCAGGACCTTCCCGTCGCCGTCCAGCACCTTGTAGAAGTATTTCTGGCCCGGAACCAGGTTATAGATTTCGGCGACATTCGCTTCGACCGGAACCTCGACCGCCGCCTCGAAAAGCGGAGACCGGGACACCAGCACCTTGGCGGCGTTTCCTTCCGTCCAGGCAATCGTCACCGGCTTGGGCCGGTCCGTCGCGTGCAGGTTCTTCCGGTATTCCCGGGCGTAGGAAACGGTGTACGCGGTGTCGGCGGAATAGTCCACTTCTTCCAGGAACCGCCGGGTCCCTTCATTGACCATGCCGATTGTAACCTCCTGCGCAGCGGCGCAGACGGTCAGGGCCGCGCAGGCGGCCAGGAGCAGGAATCTTCTTTTCATGCCTAGGGTTGTTTCCATATCACAGTTCCTCCCCGCTGTTCAGGCGGGAAAGGAAAGCACGGGTATCGTCGAGGGTCTTGGGGAGGGAGTGGGACTTGAGCCAGGCGTCCAACTCGTCCTTGCGGGCGGGGAAGCGCTTCCGGAGGCTGCGCTTGTTGATGGGGGTGACGCTGCCGGCCTGATACAGGAAACAGGACTCGGAAACATTGTAGGGGTAACTTTTGGACGACTGGAGGGTGTACATCATCCCGTCGGACTGGAGAGAGCCTACTTCCCGGATGGAACTGGTGCGGGATTGCATCCCATAGGCGCCCGTCTTGACGTCGCGGAGGATCTCCACGTCCCGCCGGTAGGCCACCGTCAGGTTGTCGGTAATGGGATACAGCCGGTAAAAAACGCCGTCGATGCGGACGAAGACGATGTCGTCCACGACGACGCGGTTGATGTTGTCGGCGCCGGATGCCAGTTCCTGGTCCTTGTCCATGAAACGCAGCGTCTGGTCCACGGCGCAGATGTTCAGCGTCCCCTGCGCCGGCCCCTGGTCGGAAAAATAGACCATCCCCTGCCGGAATTCCGGCAGCAGGTAGAAGACGTCGGCAGGCATGTCGCCCCGTGCCTCCTGGCCGAAGGCGGAAAGACCGGCGAGAAGAAAGAGAAGGAGTACAGTCCGTTTCATTACCTTGTGGAGACCGACCGTCCTGTCCGGTCAATCTCCACAAAGATAGGGTTTTTCGGGAAAAGATGAAACTACCTCCGGGCGGCTTCGGCCAGGCCGGCGCGGAGGTTCTCGATGACGGCCTCGGAACTGTAAGTGGCGCCGGAGACGGCGTCGAGTTTCATTTTGGCGGCTTCACTCACCTTCTTGCCCACGACGGCCTTCAGGAGACCGCCCTGGATGACACGCTCGAAGTAACTGGGCGACTCGGTGTTCGGGAGCGCCTCCACTTTGGCGACAACCCCGTTGACGACCTTGATGACAAGCGGCGTGGGACCGTCATAGCCGATGACGTCCTTGCAGAGTTCGGTCGTATTGATCACGAGGGTATCGGCCGGAGCCGTACGGGCGGGACGGGCGCCGCGGGCGCTGCTCACCAGACAGACCGGAACGAGGAGGGCGGCGATGGCCGCCAGAAGCATCGATTTCTTCATGTTAATCATAGTTTGGGGAGCAAAGATAGGGATTTTCCGGGAAATTGCCGATATTTGCGTAAATGCTGACCACCATGAAACGTATTCTCCTCTCCGCGGTTTGCCTGCTTTCGGCAGTTGCCGCCCTTGCCCAGAACAGTTTCGTCCACGACCAGTCCGACGGCTACGTCTGGCCTACGGACCCGCAGGTCCTCGCCAAGTTGGACCAGTGGCAGGACCTCAAGTTCGGCGTCCTGATGCACTGGGGTCTGTACAGCGTCCCCGGCATCGTGGAATCCTGGAATCTGTGCAACGAGGACTGGATCGTCCGGCCGGAAGGCTCCACCTACGAAGGGTACAAGCAGTGGTACTGGAACCTCTCGAAGGTGTTCAACCCCGTCCGCTTCAATCCCGAGCAGTGGGCCGACGTGTTCGAGGACGCGGGCATGAAATACATGATCTTTACGACCAAGCACCACGACGGCTTCTGCATGTTCGACTCGGAATATACCGATTTCACGGTGGCCAAGGCCGGCCCCTTCTCCGGCAATCCCAGGAAGGACATCGCCAAGTACGTCTTCGACGCCTTCCGGCCCAAGGGCTTCATGATCGGCGCCTATTTCTCCAAGCCCGACTGGCACTGCGAGTGGTTCTGGAACCCCTACTATGCCACCCCGCGCCGCGGCATCAACTACAAGGTGGACCAGCATCCCGACTGGTGGGACAACTACGTGACCTTCACGAAGAACCAGTTGGGTGAACTCACCGGCGGCCGCTACGGGCAGTTGGACATCCTCTGGCTGGACGGCGGCTGGATCACCGGCGACCAGGTGGGCCTGAACGAGGTCCTTCCGGAGGCCCGCCGGGTGAGCCCCGGCCTGATCAGCGTGGACCGCACCATCCAGGGCCCGAACGAGAACTACCAGACCCCGGAGCAGTCCGTCCCGAAGACGCAACTCAGGCATCCCTGGGAGTCCTGCATGACCCTCGGCACCGACTGGGGCTGGACGCCGAACCCGCGCTTCAAGACCGCCCGCCGCGTCATCGGCACGCTCGCGGAGATCACCGCCAAGGGCGGCTGCCTCGCGCTCGGCGTGGGCCCGACCCCGGACGGCCTCATCGAGGACAAGGCCATCGTCATCCTGCAGGAAATCGGTGCCTGGCTCCGCCGCTGCGGAGAGGCGATCTACAACACCCGCATCACGGACAACTACAACGACGGCAACATCTGGTTCAACGCCTCCAAGGACGGCAAGACGCTCTATGCCATCTACGCCCTCCCCGATGACGAAACCCTTCCCGCCGAACTCACCTGGTCCGGCAACCTCCCGAAGGGAAAAGTGACCGTCCTCAACAATGGCAAGAAAGTGAAAGCCACCGTCAAGGACGGAAAAGTGACCGTGAAACTCCCGAAGGG
>JAEEGJ010025282.1_pt1 | contig 12193 bp, 8 predicted proteins | sample 8958761 | NCBI WGS metagenome assembly JAEEGJ01 (sample SAMN16246546, study PRJNA631951) | gut metagenome | biome: gut microbiome; feature: rumen; material: RS-attached | host: Bos | place: Iran: Karaj | collected 2018-10 | reverse complement strand
CGAAGGAATACCAGGAACAGTTCTTCAAGGTCGTCCGCCGCGACCAGGTGGAAATCCACTACAACGGCGAATGGTTCTCTAAGCTCCCGTTCAGCAAGGTGACCGAACTCATGGGCCAGTTCACTGTAGCCCAGATGCTCGAACGCGAAGACTTCCACAACCGCTATACCGCCAACACGCCGATTAGCCTCCACGAATTCATGTACCCGATGATGCAGGGCTACGATTCCGTCGCTATCCAGAGCGACGTGGAGCTCGGCGGTACCGACCAGAAGTTCAACGTGCTCCGTGGCCGCGACCTCCAGATTTTCGAAGGCATGGAACCGCAGATTGGCCTCTTCATGCCGATTTTGCTCGGTACCGACGGCAAGGTCAAGATGAGTAAGTCCATCGGCAACTACGTGGGCCTCAACGAACCTGCCGACGTGATGTACCACAAGATTTACAGCCTCGCCGATAGCATCGTCGAGAACTGGTTCGAACTTCTCACGAACATCCCGCTTGCAGAAATCAAGCAGATGATGGCGGACATCGCCGCAGGCAAGATGAACCCGAACGACGCTAAGCACCGCCTCGCCATCGACATCGTGACGCAGTACTACGGTGCCGAAGCTGCCGAAGCCGCCGCCGCCAAGGAACGCGAAATCCACAGCGGTAACGCCATCCCGAGCGATGCTGCCGAGTGCAGTGTCGATGCCGGAACTTATGGCGCTCTTGACTTGCTCGTGAACATCAAGGCTTTTGCCTCTAAGGGCGAAGCTCGCCGCATGGTGCAGAACGGTGGCGTGAAGATTGGTGGCGAAAAGCTTGCCGACCCGCAGGCTACCTTTGAAATCAAGGGCGGCGACCAGTTGGTCGTCCAGGTGGGCAAGCGCAAGTTCTACAAAATAAACTTCTAAGGCGTTTTATGTCTCGTGAAATCCTAGTTCTCGGTCTGAATCCCGCATGGCAGAGGGTCTTCTTTCTGGACAAGTTTGTCCCGGGCGAAGTCCATCGTATATCCAAAGTCAAGGAATATGCGTCGGGCAAGGGCATCAACTGCTGCCGCGTTTTGCAGCTGTTGGGTGGCACGCCTCGGCTGATGCATTTCCTCGGTGCGGGGAACGGCGAGAAAATTTTCGACGAGCTGTCGACTTGTGGCATTCAGCAAGTTCCGATCTGGATTCGCGAGAACACGCGCATCTGTACGACGATAGCCTGCAACGGCGACACGACGGAACTCGTGGAACCGTCGCCGACGCTTGCCGATTCCGAGAACGATGATTTTGCACAAACGCTTAATGACCATTGGGATTCCACGCAGTATGTGGCTCTTTGCGGAACGTTCCCGCAGGGCTTCGATACTAAGATGTTCGATTCGCTAGACTTTAACGGCAAGCAAGTTTTTGCCGATGCCATTGACGGAATAGACGAACTCCTTGCGAAAGGTGTCGAACTTTTGAAAATCAATATGCTGGAATACTGCAAGTTGCTTGAACGCTTGAGCATTCCTTTGGTCAAGTCTAGCCCGCAGTTCTGGAAGATGACCGCGACCGCAGTCCTGGAACGCTTGCCCATCAAGAACCTCGTCGTGACAGACGAAGATTCCCCGGTTCGTGCGTTCCGGCTCGTCGAAAAGAAGTTCCAGGGCATCCAGTTGCAACCGCCTTCCGTTACCGTCAAGAACGATATCGGCGCTGGGGATTCCTTCTTTGCTGGCTGGCTCTACGCTTGTGACCAAGGCATGAGCTTCGAAAGTTGCCTTGCCAAGGCTACTGCTGTGGCGAGCGCCCGTTGCGAAGTCGAGCGTCCGTGGAACTTGAGCCTGGACCGCGTTGCCGAACTCGAAAACGAACTTGCGACAAAGGTCGAACGTCTCGAATAAAATTTTTTGCTTAAGAGTTCTGTTATGGAAGACCGTTTTGTTCCTTTGTTTGCCTTTGCGTCAAGCTTGGAATTATTCGGGACGTTCCCAGAATGCAAAGATTTTGTTCAAAATAACATTCGTTTAGGCGAAATCGTCGAACTGCCCGAAGGGCGTGGCTTTGCTGTAGTTCTCGGCGTTGGACTGCTTGAATTTTCTACAAACTTGTCTGTGCTGCTTTCGCGATTTGCTTATGAAGGCCCGTTTACGCATGTGGTGCTTGCCGGCATTTGCGGGGCTTATCCCGGACGCGGATTGAATATCGGTGATGTTGTCCGTGTCGATTCCGAGAAGGTAGGGGACTTGGGCGTTGTCGAACGCGATGGCTCGTTTACGCCGTGGCACAAAATTTGTGCGACTTCGACAAATGCATCTGCTTCTCAGGCGTCTGTGCAAGTTTACGAATCTTCCTCGCTGAGAGGCGTTCCCGCCTCATTAGGGCGTTTAAAGGCCGTTTCCGGGCTTACAGTCAACTGCTGCACGGGTACGTCAGCAATGGCCGCAGAACGTGTCCAGAATTTCGATGTCGATGTGGAATCGATGGAAGGGGCGGCCTGCTTCTCCGTTTGCCGTGCATTTGGTATGCCCTGCCTCGAAATCCGTGCGGTAAGCAATTTGGCAACCACCCGCGACAAGTCCACCTGGCGCATCAAGGATGCACTTACAGCTCTTCGTGCTGCTTTTACGTCATTCTGAGGGCGTAGCCCGAAGAACCGAGAGCAAGGCGAATGAAGCAGGTTGCTTGCTGACCTATTTCTGAGCCGAAGCCTCGGACGCAAAGCGTCAATCCAGTTAAATTTACTTCCAACTTCCTACTGTTTACTAACCACTAACCATTTCCTACTGTCTACTTCCTACTTCCTACTTCCTACTTCCTACTACCCATATGCAACTCTCTCTCGGTATTTCCACTTGTCCTAACGACACCTTCATTTATGAAGCCCTGATTCATGGCCTCGAAAATTCCCCTTTTGACTGGAACGTGACTTATGCCGATGTGCAGACGCTCAACGAAAAAGTCATGCGGGGCGAACTCGATGTCGCAAAAATCAGTGCGCAAGTCTATCCAAGCATCAGCGAAAAGTACCGCTGCCTCGGTTGCGGCGGCGCTATCGGCTACGGTTGCGGCCCCCTTCTGCTTTCTTCGGAGTCCAATGCGTTCAATCCGGAACTCCCGACGACCCTTCCGGGTGCAAATACAACCGCGGCGCTCCTTTTCAAGTTTTGGTACTCCCATCGGTTTAAAGATGCTCCAAAACTCCGTTACGCGCTTTTTAACGAGGTTTACGAAGGGCTCCTTAACAAGAGCATAGCCCAAGGCGTGACCATCCACGAGCACCGCTTTACGTGGAAACGCGATGGACTCCACCTTTTGCAGGACTTGGGGGCCTTTTGGGAGCAAGAAACGGGTTCCCCGATTCCGCTGGGAATTGCGGTCGCCAAGAAGGAACTCGGCATTGAAACTATCGAAAAAGTCGAAAATGAAATACGCCGTAGCCTCCAAGAAGCCCGAAAAAGAACGGATCCGATTACCCCTTTTATTGTCGAAAAAGCTCAAATTGATGATGATGAAGTTATCAAATCTCACATCGCTATGTTCGTGAATGACTTCTCTGAAAACGTCGGAGAATCGGGTTGGAGGGCTCTAGATAACCTGTGGCGGTTATCACGTTGTTAATAAGTTGTTGAATTGACCAAATCCTATGTAATAGTTTGTAAACGTAAACGTAATTTTGCAAAACAGCGAATTTTTATCAAAAACTTTATTTATTTTCCAAAAAGCATCTTTTTTTGGAGTTTGCTTATGAGTTTAGTAAACGATCTTGAACTAGAAATTGAAAATTTCAAACGCGAATACGAAAAGTTCCAACGCGGTAACAAGTCTGCTGGCACACGTGCTCGCAAGGTCTTGCAGAATATCAAGAAGACCTGTCAGGAAATCCGTGTTTCAATTCAAGGTGCAAAGAAGGAGGAGGACGAGAAGGACGATCTTCCGAGCGAGGATTGACAGATAAATTTCCCCCAAAAAGGTTATACCTGTGTAATTTTTACACGAAAAATGGCGTTTTTTGCCGAAAAGTATTTGACTAAAGCTATTTTTGAAGGTATATTCCCACATGGGTTTTGTGTTTGCCAAACTGGCAAGCGTATGTTTAACGAATTTAAGTGTTCTATGATTGGAGAAACGTAGCAGTATGACCCTAAAGAAACTGGTCTTAATTACGGCCGGGGCGATGCTTCTTTCTGGAACCGCCATGGCAAAGAATATCAACGTGCCTGGCGATTTCGCAAAGATTGCAGATGCTCTGGGAAATGCGGATGCCGGGGATACCATCCTTGTCAAACGCGGTGTTTATAACGAAAACATCACCCTTATCATGGGTGTTGTACTTAAGGGCGAGGACCCTTTGACGACCATCATTGATGGTGGACGTCGAGGTCCGACCGTCATGGGTACTTCGGGCGCAGAAATGTCGCACTTCACAGTGAGGAACGGTCTCGAAGGTATCCTTTGCGAAAACGCAGCTCCCTACATTCATCATTGCTATGTGATCGATAACCATGCCACGGGTATCGGTGCTTTCATTTCTTTGCCGTGGCTCCGCAATAACGTGGTCTATGGCAACCGCTGGTCCGGCATCCTCGCCTGGGGTGCTAAGTCTCTCGATGCTTACGTCGAACAGAACGTCGTGCTCCGCAACGGCTACTCTGGCCTTGCTTTGAAGGGACCGACCAACATTATCGCTCGTAACAACATCTTCATGGAAAACCACTACTATGGCGTGTTTGCCGACCCGGCAGCCGGCCAGACGAAGGTGGAATACAACAACATCTACAAGAACTACTACCCGTTCAACCAGTTCATCAAGGTGAACCGCACGAACGTGTCTCTGGACCCGAAGTTCATCAGCCCGTCTCTTGGCAAGCCGAACTTCTTCTGCCAGTCCACTTCCCCGATGCTCAAGCGTGGTAAGGGCAAACTGGATATCGGTCTTACTGCAACTGACGTTGTCAAGGAAGAAGAAGCTGTCGAAGAAACTCGCAATCCGGATACCGATGGCGACGGCCTCTGCGATCCGTGGGTTTCTGAAGAAGGCCTTGCCGAAAAGTACGCTGCAATGTGCTCCGGCTTTGACAACTGCCCGGAAGAACCGGAAGACTTCGACGGCTTCCAGGATGACGATGGTTGTCCGGATCCGGATAACGACCGCGACGGTCTCTGCGACCCGTGGGTGGAAGCTAAGGGCATGCTTGCTCAGAACGCTCACATCTGCAAGGGCGTTGACCTTTGCCCGGATCAGGCAGAAGCTCTCAACAACTATAAGGACGACGATGGATGCCCGGACGAAGTTCCGCAGCCACCTAAGAAGGTCTTTGTGCTTGATGGCGTGAACTTTGAATCTGGAAAGTCCACCATTACCCAAGACTCCTACATCTCCTTGATGAAGGTTGTTGATATCATGGAAACCTTCCCTGAAGCCACTTTCGAAATTGTGGGTCATACCGATAACATCGGCAATAAGGACAAGAACATGACGCTCTCTGCAGACCGTGCTTCGGCTGTGAAGAACTTCCTTGTCGAAAAAGGCATTAATGAAAGCCGTATGACAACTAAGGGCTTGGGCGATACTAAGCCTGTTGCTTCCAACAAAACACCTGAAGGACGTGCGCAGAATCGTCGTATTGAATTCATCCGCACGGATATTAAGTAAAGGAGTAGGTGATGATGCATACTAGTTTCATCAAGACGTCCGTTCTTGGACTTGCATTTGCTAGCTCTTCTTTGTTTGCTGCCACCTACACGCCGAATAAGTACCAGCAGAACGATTGGTTTGCCGAATATGGTGGAAACACAGCTATGTATGTGAACCCCGCTGGTATTTCTGAAACGGATCAGTTAGAAGTTAGCTTGGGCTTCTTTAGCACGATTAGTGGCGAAGCTAGCCAGGAATACATCAGCTTGACATATCCGATTGATTACAAGCACACATGGGGCATCTCCCTTTTTGAAAACGGTGCTTCTATCGAAGGTGGTAAGTCCTATAGCGATATCGCAGCTTTGATTGGCTATTCTTATAGATTGATGCAATTGCTCGCTGTCGGTATTGATGTCTCTGTCTTGTACATCAACCAGTTTGATGAAGTTAAGCAGTTGACCGTCGGTGCTGACGTGGGCTTGAGCTGGAATCCGCTCGCTTCTTCGAAGTTCGGTTACTTGCTCATTGGCGTTGCCGTGCAGAACCTCCTTGCTCCGGCTGTTAGTGAAGCTGAAGCTTCTAAGGGTCTCAAGTTTGTGACCGTGGCTGCTTCGGATGCTTACAAGATTCCGACGAACCTCAACTTCTCCCTTTTCTGGCGCGGTTTCAACCGTCTCCTCGAATTGAAGGCTGAACTTTCCTTGATCGATATTATTCACGATTCCAAGGAAGGCGGCAAGGGTGCTAACCTTGAAATGAGCTTCACCTTGACCTACTACCTCTCTTCTCATCTCGGCGTTCGCGCTCGTTTCACGAAGGAAGGCTACCCGGTCATCGGTGCTACGGTCAACGTCAAGGACGTGAGCATCTTCCGTTACCTCGCTCTTGACCTCGAAATGTCTCACGACGATCTCTGGGCCAAGAAGAACCGTGGCTTTGTGTGGGCTGTCAAGCTTACAAGCCGCTTCGGTGACACTCGTGAAGAGAAAATCGGTGAAGAACGCTATCGCCGCTTGAAGATCGAACCTGAAAACGACTACCGTGCTGCAATGCGTCTCTACTTGAACCGTCAGTTCCTCGAAGCCGCTTATGCCTTCGGTAAGGTCCAGACCAAGTACCCCGCATTCCACCTCGTTGACCAGGCTGCTTTCTACAAGGCCAAGTCTTTCGAAAACCTCCGTATGCACAAGGCCGCTAAGAATGTGTATGAAGACGCTATCAAGCGTTATCCGCAGAGCGACCAACGTGCCAAGTACCACTTCCAGTTGATGAACATCGACTATAAGGAAGGCAAATATACGGAAGCAATGAACAAGTACCAGAACATTGCTCAGAAGTTCGGTGAAAGCGACGTGAAGGCTGACGCTGACTACGTTGCTGGCCAGATCAAGTTCGAACAGGGCCTCTATCAAGAAGCTGTTGACTTGCTCGCTGCAATTCTTCCGGGTAACGCCAACTACTTCTATGCTCGCTATACCATGGGTATCGCCAACAGCCGTCAGCAGAAGTGGGACGAAGCTGAAAACTGCTTCCGCGACATTACGGAACAGCCGGTTTCCAACCAGTCCGAACGCGACTTGCAGGATGCTGCTAAGGTGAAGCTCGGCCACTTGTTCTTCTCTGGTGAAAAGCCGGACATTGCTCAGGCTGCCCAGATGTATGGTCAGGTGCAGAAGGGTTCTCCGGTGTTTGATGAAGCTATGCTCGGTATCGCATGGTCCTTCCTCAAGGTCCACAAACCGGACGATGCTATCAAGCCTGCCCAGTGGATCATTAGCAACCTCCCGGAATCCTTCCTCGTCTCGGAAGCTTATCTCGTGGTCGGTTACTGCCACTTCATGAAGAAGGAATATCAGAAGTCTGCTGACGCTTTGACCAAGGCTGTGGAACTTTCTGATAAGCCTGTTGTCTCTGTTGCTGCTCGTGACAGCGCTCGTCAGGCATACGATGCAATGCAGGGCCAGTTCGACTCTGTTCAGGTTCTCGCTTTGGATCTTGCTCGCCAGTTGCCGACTCCGCGTGTGGAAAGCAAGCGTGAAGCTTTGCGTCCGACATTCGACAAGGCTAATCAGGCTATTGAGGACTATGCATCGTTCATGCAACGCTCCATCCAGAGTGACCGCTTTGAATCGAACCGTCAGCGTATTAGAGATGACGCGGGCTTTACTTTGGCTACTGTTAAGACCTTGTTAGGTAAGGGCCTTGGCGGTGAATCTAAGACTGATCTTCCTCCGGCTGAGGAATTGGGAGACCTGGAATAATCCGGGTTTTTCCCTTTATATTGAACTATAGGTGGATAGACAACGATGAAAAATTTATTGCTCGTCTCGGCAATTGTTTGCTCCATGGTGGGAACATCTTTTGCCGCATCGGATCCGTGTAAAGAAAAAACGGAAGAAGCTAAAAAACTGTTTGCCAAGTGCAAGGCCATAGGAAAGGGCAATTCTGGTTATGAACAGTGTGCGAGTTCCTATAAGGTTCTTAAAGGTCAGACCGAACAAGCTTGCCGCTCTGGCAACTTGGACGAAGCCGGCATGCGAGAGGCCATTGCTGAATGGGAACGTCAAGTCGATCGTTGCAAGGGTAAGGTGAGCAATCGTTGCGCATCCGCCTTGCAGCAGCTCGGTCACTACCAGTTCCAGCTCGAAGAAAAACAGTTCCTCGACAAGAACGCCCAGTACGAAGAAGATGTCGCATGGTGCGCTGACCGCGATAACAAGCCGGCAAAGTGCGCCAACATCGGCCAGTTCCCGAAGCCGGACCATCAGAAGTCCTTGGGCTATTTCCTCGAATACATCGACAAGTATCCGAAGGAATCTAAGGCTCCGACCGTGATTTATCAGGCCGCAGCCGTGCAGGAAGCTAGTGGCGAAGATGACAAGGCATACAAGCTCCGTATGCAGCTCGTCAAGGACTTCCCGGATCACGGTCTTGTGCCGAAGGCATGGCTCCGTATCGCCGAATATCATTTCATGAACCGCAAGTTCAAGGATGCTATCGGTGCTTACAAGAAAGTGACTGGCTTCGAAAACCTCACGGGTAAGGAAGCTGCTCTTGCCATGTACCACTTGGCTGAATCTTACTATAACACTGCGGAATACGAAATCGCTGCTAAGCAGTACTTCGATTACATCGTCGGTGCTGATGCCGGTAAGTATCCGAAGGACTTGCGCGCTGAAGCTATGGACTTCATGGCTGCCTCCTTCTCTGACTTGGAAGGTGGTGGTGTCCAGGAAGCTGAAGCCTTCTTGAGAGACAAGAAAGTTGCGTTCAAGGACTCCGTCTATTACCGTATCGGTATGAAGAACAAGGACCATGACCGTAACGAAGAAGCTGTCCAGTCCTTCAAGCGCTTGATGAACATCAACCCGGACTATATCGACGCTCCGCTCGCCGATATCGCCATGATCGAAATCTTGATCGTTCAGCAGAAGTTTGAAGATGCCCAGGCTCACCGTTACGAAGTGGTGAAGCGTTACGACCGCAACTCTTCTTGGTACAAGAAAAACCAGATGTACCCGGAATCTGTGAAGAACGCTGAAACTGCTATTCGCGGCGCTATGCTCGACATCCCGCAGTACCATCATGCTCAGGCTGCCAAGCTCACCAAGGAAGGTGATATCGAAGGCGGCAAGAGACAGTATGCCAAGGCTATCGAAGCTTACGAAGCGTTCTTGAAGCGCTATGCCAAGGAACCGACCTGGGACGAATACAAGGTTCACATCAACCTCGCTCTCGTCTATCAGGAAATGGGCCAGCATGCTAACGCTGCCAAGATGTTCAACTGGATCGTCGAAACCGATACGACTCGCTATGGCCGTCGCGAATTGGGTTCCGGCACTCTCCTCACGAAGGATGAAGCTGGTTACAACGCCGTTCTCATGATGGACCAGGCTCGTGAAAATGCTCGCAAGTCCAAGGCTAACGATGATGCTGTCCAGGCATACAACTTGCCCGAAACCAAGGCTTACTTCGAACAGGTCGATAAGTACATGGCCAAGTTCGGCAAGAACAAGGAAGCTGCAGAACTTGCATACAACGCTGCTATCGTCCATTACGATGCAAAGCAGTTCAGTGTTGCCGTGAACGTCCTCCGCAAGCTCAAGAAGGACTTCCCGAAGCACCAGTACATCTTGCTCATCAGCCGTATGCTTGCCCAGTCTCTCTTGGAATCCAATCAGCTCGACGAATCCCTCACCGAATTCGAATGGCTCCTCAAGCAGTACAAGGCCAAGGAAACTCGCAATGACTCCATGGCTCGCGAAATCGAAAAGGCTATCGCTTACGTTCTCTTCCAGAAGGCCGAAACCTCTGTGAAGGAAGGCAAGCCGGAAGTTGGTGCCAAGGCTTACTTAGACCTCATCAAGCGTTACCCGACTATCGACATTGCTGACAAGGCTGTGTTCGAAGCCGCTGCCGCTTACGAAAGCGTGAACCAGTTCAGCAAGGCTGCCGAAACCTTCATGCTCCTTCCGAAGAACTACAAGTCTTCTCCGCTCACTGTCAAGGGTATCTTGCGTGCAGCTAGCAACTACAAGAAGGACAAGAAGCCGGTGGTCGCTGCCCAGACGTTCTTGTTCATCACGGACAACTTCCCGCAGGATTCCATGGCCTTCCCGGCAATTGGCTTTGCCGCTCAGACCTATGACTCTATCCCGGATAAGAAGAACGCTGCTCTTACCTTCGAACTCGCTTACAAGCGTTATCCGAAGAACGAAGAAACTCCGGCCTTCCTCTATAGCGCCTGCTTGAGCTACGACGAAGCCAAGATGACGAACGAAGCTATCCGCTGCTCCAAGGACCTCGTCCGCGACTATCCGAAGAGTTCTTACGCTGTTGACGCTGCCTTCTCTATCCCGATGGCATACGCTAACGCTAAGAAGTGGGACCTCGCCATCCAGGAATACAACAACTTCATCAGGATGTATCAGGAAGACAAGGAAAAGCTGATTGCCGCTTATATCGGTATCGCCCGTGCCTACCGCAATGTCAAGGATGTTGAAAACTCTGTTGACGCCTATAAGAAGACTCTCGAAGCTTACGACAAGTACGGCTTGCAGATCAAGAATGCAGACGCTGCTATCCCGGCTGAAGCTGCTTACTACATGGGCGAATACGAATACAACAAGATGACTCCGGTTGTCTTGAAGGGCAAGGAAAAGGAAAAGGCCAAGATTATCAAGAGCTTGGTGGAAACCCTCCAGAAGGCTATGGGGCACTACTCCAAGTCTGCTGCCTACGCATCTGAAAAGTGGACGTTCCGTGCCACGAACAAGATGGGTATGCTCTTCGTGACGATGGCTGCAAAGATTCGTGAACAGCAGCTCAACGGTAAGAAGGAAGAAGAAAAGTTCGCCGAACGTATCGGTATCGTGCAACAGCTCCCGTCTTACTACGAACAGGCTCGTCCGATCTTCCAGAAGAACATCGACCTCGCTCGTGACCAGGGCTTCTACAACAAGGACGTGATTGCCGCAGAAATGGGCTACATCGAAATGTACTACCAAGGCTGCGCTGTGTTCGTCGAAGTTGCCGATGCTTTCGCCAACTCCCCGATTCCTGATAGTGCTTTGATTGTACGCGAATACGTCGGTCAGGGCATGGTGAAGGATGACGCTATCATGGCTGCTCACGAAGATTTGGAAGCTTACCGTGAAGAACTCAACAACCGTTCCGATGCCGCCAAGCAGCTCGCTATCCCGCAGTGCGCTACGGGTATCAAGGCCTCTGCACACTATGGCATTGACAACGAATGGACGAAGAAGCTTTACGAAACGCTCAGAAAGCTCGATGAAGCCAACGAAGATCTGAACACCCAGATTGTGAAGTTCGATCCTTCTACGCTGTTTGCTGACCCGGCTTACTTCAAGTTGAAGGCTCGTATTGAACAGATTGAAAAGTCTGACGCTATGACCTTGGAAGAAAAGGTGGCTACATTCCGCAACATCGTCAAGGAAACAAAGGACGATCGTACAAAGCTTGAAGAAGAACTCGCCAAGCTCAAGCAGTGGATGGCCGATCCTAGCCAGATCCCGGCTTCTGAAAGAGGTGTCGAATCTACTTCTGAATCTTCTAGCGAAGAAGAAGTGGTTGCAACGTCTTCTAAGAAGGGCAAGAAGGGCAAGAAGGCTAAGGCTGAATCCAAGAAGTCCAAGAAAAAAGCCAAAAAAGGCAAGAAAAAATAGCGGTAAAAACTATTTTACGGGGAATCCTGGTTCATGGGATTCCCCTATTTTATTGGGCTTGAGGGCGATTGGCATGCGGTAAAGAAAGTTTTACTACTAAAATTTCCCACAACGCTCAAAAAAAAAATAAATATGAACGAAGATTATCAAAAACAACAAAAAAACAATAACTCAATTAAAGGAGTCTCTAATGTCTAAATTGCTTCAATCCTTCAGCCCTGAATCTGATGGTTACCAGTTCATGTGGATCATCTTGGTCGTGTTCATCATCGGCCTTGGCTTCTCCCTCGAACGTATGACCTACATTATGATTAAGAGCTCCAAGGGCCGCGGTAAGTTCATGGCCGATTTCGGTAAGCTCGTCATGCAGAACCAGCTCGAACAGGCTCTCCAGTTCGCTAAGAGCT
>JAEEGJ010025281.1_pt1 | contig 12194 bp, 9 predicted proteins | sample 8958761 | NCBI WGS metagenome assembly JAEEGJ01 (sample SAMN16246546, study PRJNA631951) | gut metagenome | biome: gut microbiome; feature: rumen; material: RS-attached | host: Bos | place: Iran: Karaj | collected 2018-10 | reverse complement strand
TTTCCGATGTCATAAGTGTCGCACCTACGGCACCTACGAAACATACAACCGATCCAACCGAAAGATCGATGTTACCACCGGTTAAGATACAAAGAAGCATACCTGTTGCAAGTACAAATACATATGCATTCTGTGAAATAATATTACTTATGTTGTTGGGCAAAAGAATTTTACCCTGTGTCGTAAATGCGAAGAATATCAAAACTAACGCAAGAACGATAACCATTGCATATTTTTTGATAAACTCAACAACTTTTGTGCTGTCGTTCTTCTTTTTTTCCATTACTTTTCTCCTTTTTCAAAGTTTTTGCAAAATGTTTATTAAAACTTACTCATTGTCACTTCTCATAATGCATTCCATGATGCTTTCCTGAGTTGCATCCTCGCCGTCCATTTCACCAACGATTCTTCCTTCGTTCATGACATAAATTCTGTCACACATACCAAGAAGTTCCGGCATTTCCGAGGAAATCATGATAACTGTTTTTCCTTCGGTCGCAAGCTGATTCATAATGCAGTAAATCTCGTATTTGGCACCTACGTCAATACCACGTGTGGGCTCATCGAGAATGAGAACGTCCGGGTCTGCGAACATCCATTTTGCAAGAAGAACTTTCTGCTGGTTACCACCGCTCAAGTTTCCTACAAACTGTTCAACCGTAGGACATTTGGTTCTAAGTTTTTCTTTGTATTCAACCGCAACACCGTATTCCTTATCTTTGTTGATTACGGAATTTGTGCTGACACCGTCCAGATTGGCAAGCGTCGTGTTGAATTTAATTGAGTTGCTTAATATGAGACCGTTTCCTTTTCTGTCTTCGGTAACATATGCAAGTTTGGCTTTGATCGCATCGTGAACCGTATTAAGATGCAGTTCTTTGCCGTCTTTTATGATCGTACCCGTGATCTTCTCGCCGTAACTCTTTCCGAACACGCTCATTGCGAATTCCGTACGTCCGGCACCCATAAGTCCGGATATTCCGAGGATCTCACCTTTCTTGGCATTGATACTTACATGATCGATGATCTTCTTCTCAGAGTAGAGAGGATGATAAACATTCCAGTCAATAACTTCGAAGTTAACCTCACCGATGTTTTTCTCTCTCTTGGGGAATCGGTCGGTCAGTTCACGTCCAACCATTCCTTTGATGATTCTTGCTTCGGAAATATCATCAACGCCTTTAACAAGAGTTTCGATCGTGGAACCGTCTCTGATTACCGTGATCTTATCTGCAACGTATGATATTTCGTTAAGTTTGTGAGAAATAATGATGGAAGTAAGTCCTTCCTGTTTGAATCTTAAGAGTAAATCCAAAAGATCCTGTGATTCCGTTTCGTTAAGTGACGATGTAGGCTCGTCAAGAATAAGAAGTTTTGCGTGTTTAGCAAGAGCTTTTGCGATTTCTACCAGCTGCTGCTTACCAACGCCTATATCTTTGATTAAGGTACGCGATGATTCTTTAAGTCCTACCGTTCTTAAATACTCGTCGCTCTTACCGTATGTTTCAGCCCAATCAATCTTGAATGAATGTCCCTGCTCGTTTCCGAGGAACATGTTTTCTCCGATTGTCATATAAGGAATAAGTGCAAGTTCCTGATGAATGATTACTATTCCGAGAGCCTCACTGTCCTTTATGTTCGTGAATTTACATTCTTTGCCGTCGTAAATTATATTTCCTTCGTAACTTCCGTAAGGATAAATACCGCTTAAAACGTTCATCAATGTCGATTTGCCGGCTCCGTTTTCACCAACGAGTGCGTGGATCTCTCCTTCTTCAACCTGCAGATTGACATTGTCAAGTGCCTTAACGCCCGGGAATAACTTGGTAATATTTTGCATTTCAAGTAATATTTTGGCCAATTTTATCCCTCCTGTTTCTACCTAATGTTTTTCATTTCTGTCACTGTTTTTCCGATTTTGTTCTTACATAGTTAAGTCCCCTTTTATATAGTCATGAGAAAAGGGGACTTAACTTATGTTGTAAAGAGTAAAACTACTTTTTATCTTGGATTATTACTGAAGATCTTCTGCTTTGTAATATCCGGACTTGATTAACAATTCTTCGTAGTTGTTAACGTCTGCGAATACGGGCTCGCAAAGGTATGAAGGAACAACCTTAACACCATTGTTGTATGTTTCCTCATCGTTAACGGGAGCTTTTGTTCCCTTAAGGATAGCGTCAACCATTTCAACTGTCTTGGAAGCAAGTGTACGTGTATCTTTGAAGATAGACATTGACTGCTTTCCTGCAAGCATATTCTTAACGTTAGCGATATCGCAGTCCTGACCTGTGATGATAGGATATGCGCCTGTGTAGTTAGCTACGAGTGCGTTTGTAACACCAAATGCTGTAGAGTCGTTTGAGCAGAGAACTGCATCAAGCTGTGTTCCGTTAGCGTAGTTGGAAGAAATGATAGCTTCCATTCTTGACTGTGCTGCATCTGAAGCCCAGTTAGCTGTTGCAACTGTATCGAAATCGATCTGTCCTGAAGGAACTACGATCTGGCCGTTTTCGATGTAGGGATTAAGAACGTCCATAGCACCGCCGTAGAAGAATCTTGCGTTGTTGTCACCGGGGTCACCTGTGAAGATTTCCATGTTGTAAGGTCCTTTGCCTTCTTTAAGACCTAACTGCTCTTCGATGTACTGGCCCTGCTTTGTACCAACCATGTAGTTATCGAATGTTGCGTAGTATGTAACTGCGTCAGAGTTCATGATCAAACGGTCATAAGCGATAACGGGAATGTTTTTCTGCTTAGCCTGTTCAAGAACTGTTCCGAGTGAATCACCGTCGATAGAAGCGATAACCAAAACGTCACAACCAGATGTGATCATGTTTTCAATCTGTGTAACCTGTGTGTTGATATCGTTTGATGCGTACTGAAGATCTACATCATAACCAGCAGCCTTAAGCTGAGATTCCATGTTGGCACCATCCTGGTTCCATCTCTGAAGATCCTTTGTAGGCATTGCAACGCCGACTTTCTTGTTGCCTGATCCGCCTGCAGTACATCCAACAAGTAAGGATGCCATCATACCAGCTGCAAGAAGAACACTGAGTAATTTCTTTTTCATTTCTTTACCTCCCATAAAATTTGAAATGTTAGTTCATGACTACAATTAAACATTACCACACCTTTTTTCAAAATAATTTGCAACATTCTTCACTTTTTTGATAACTTTAAAAAATTAAAAAAGCGTATGCTATCATTTTTTTGTCAGCATACGCTTTAAATGCCAAAATAATGCTATAAAACTTATCTTGCGTTAAGATAAACGTCCTCTCTTGTATGGAAACCGCTCTCTATGATGATCTCATCCATATCCTCGGCATTAACGGGAATGGGTGTCAGGCTTATGTAAGGAACGTCATATTTTCCGTCATTGATGGTCTCCTCGGCACCGATGTCTTCTCCCTTCGCCATCTTGATGGCACACTCCGCTGCTCTCTTTGCCAGATCGTCCACGGGTTTGTATACGGTCATAAGCTGCGTGCCTTCGACAATTCTCTGGCAGGCTTCAAGATCGGCATCCTGTCCCGTTACTTTAATGCTGCCCGCAAGTCTCTGTTCGGCAAGTGCAGATACGACCTTGCTCGCAATATAATCGTTGCCGCACATGATCGCTTCGGCCTCTGCAACTTTATCCGCATTGGCATTCATATAGTCCGTGGCAAGTTCCGCTTTCCACGCATCACAGTGCGTAATATCGGAGATCGTGATATTGTTTTCCTTCATTACTTCCATGAAGCCCTCTTCAAGAGCAGGAACGTTGTAGTCAACGGGCGAGCCACCAATCATGATCACATCGTCGCCTTCTTTTAATCCGCTTTCGACCAGAGCATTGCCCATCTGTGCGCCTACGGTCTTATTGTCAAAGGAAATGTAAAGATCGATATTAGAGTTTCTTATTATTCTGTCGTAAGCTATTACTTTTATTCCGGCATTTCTTGCCTTCTGAACCTCTTCGGACAAAGAATCCGCATCGATGCATATTATAACGATGACATCCACGTCATTATCGATAAAATACTGTATCTGTTTTTTCTGCTCGTCGATATCTCCGTTGGCATTCTGGACATTCACTTCCGCGCCCATTTCTTTGGCAGTCGATACAAATACGTCTCTGTCCCTCTGCCAGCGCTCGATTACAAAAGAGTCGAAAGCCATGCCTATGCTTATCTTGTCTTCTTTTACAACGTTTTCTTTTTTGATCTCCGTCTCGTTCGGAGTACATGCAAAGTTAATTCCGATAATCATTAAAGCCGATAAAAGCAGCGATAGCGTTTTTGTGATTCTTCTGTTTCTTTTTCCATTAATAAATACATTCATTTTTTCAGACCTTTAATAATAAATATGTAATTACATGTTCGCATCTTTGAATTCGCTCGGGGTAACGCCCTCATATTTTTTGAATGCTCTTGAAAAATAATTCGGATCTGAAAAACCTACCGAATAGCAGATCTCTTTTATTGATACATCCGATTCGGAAAGCATCTTCTTTGCGTTGCCGATCCTTACTTTATTAAGATACTCTACATAATTCTCACCGGTTTCCTGTTTGAAAAGTTTGCTGAAATAATAGGAACTTATGTTGCAGTATCTTGAAATGTCTTCCAGTGAAAGATCCTTCATGTAATTGCGATTGATAAATGCTTCCGCTTTCTCGATAAGGCTTTCGGACTTGTCGGTTTTGTTGTTCTCGACTTTCTGTGTTATCTCTATTATCTTATCGATGAACCATTTTCTTAAGTCTTCAAGGTTATCCGTATTTAATACGCTCGGAAGATAATCCGTACGGCTCTTGAATTCGTAAGTATTGCCGCCTTTAACATAAAGAAGTCTTTCGGCGTATAAAACAAACTCAAGGATCTTAAGACGGATATCCATTAAGCTGTCGGGGAAATTGTCTTCCATCCATGAGAAGAACTGGCCAGCATAATTGCCCGCTCCCGCATAATCTCCCTTTTCCACGGTCTCAAAAAGTTTGTTCTCTATATTAACGGGATAGTTTTCCTCATATCCGCATCTTATGTCCAGATCGTCCGCGTGAGCCACTCTTCCGGAACCGTTTACCAAAGCAACCAGAGCTTCGTCGTACGATTCGTTCATCTTGGAGAATTCCTTGACGCCGCCGATTCCTATTTTAAAATCAACGCCGAGTTTTCTCTGAAGCATTCCCGCAAATTCCCTGGTCTTTTCGATCAGTTCGTTTCTCTTTGCGTATTCCATTTCGGGAGATTCGCAGGGAACAAGAACGGCTACTTTGTTGGACATTACGTTTCCGACTATTCCTCCGCAGAAATCCTTAAGATATGCTCTTAATTCCGCATAATGGTTCTGAAGTCTCACACCGGTTCCTACCGCATTGGTAAGATTCGATTCTCCGTCGCTGTCACCGCAGACAACGCTCATCATGTATCCGTACTCTTCTTTTATACCAAGTATCGTTTTGTAGTTTAATGCTTCTTCGGAGAATTTGTCCTGCAAAAAGATACTGTAGATAAGACCGCTTTCAAGCATGGGAATGACCATCTCGAGTTTTTCCATTACCATAAGGTCATTGCTTCTCTTTGCTCTTTCCCTGTCGATTATCTCCATTGCTCTTTTTACAACGGATAAGATACGGTTCTTTTCCATCGGTTTGGTGATGTAATCAAGAACTCCGAGCTTGATCGCCTCGGTCGCATAATCGAATTTATCGTATGCACTCATAACGATAAAGATAACGTCTTTATTGTTTAAACGGATCTCCCTCATGGCATCGATACCATTGATCCCGGGCATCTGTATATCCATGATCGCAATGTCCGGTCTGAAGTTTTCCGCCAGTTCAATAACGCTTCTTCCGGTCTTGGCATATTCAATCATGCAATCCTTGCCGAACTCTTTTTCCAGAATGAATTTTAAAGAATCGATAACGATCCCTTCATCATCCGCAAGCATTATTTTATACATCCGTTTCACCTCCGATGTTGAGCCTGATAATAACTTCGGTGCCTTCATTCTCTCCGGCACTCTTTATCATAACGCTGTCCTCTCTGTCGGTAAAAAGTTTAAGTCTCTTGATAACGTTATCCATTCCGATTCCGTGTGCGCCCGCGGGTGCGGGTTTTTCCTCATCGGTCAGTTTTCCGCTTAATACTTTATCTATGATATCCTGCGTCATTCCGATTCCGTTGTCTTTAATGCTTACGGCAACTCTGTCTCCGTCGTGGTATACCCTTAAGGAGATCCTGCCCTTTCCTTCCATTTCTTTTATGCCGTGATTGACGGAATTCTCTACTATGGGCTGTAAGATCATGCTGGGCATATAAACGCCGCTTATATCCGTTTCGATGCTCTTCTCATAATGAATGTCTCCGGAGAAACGAACATTGAGAATATAAATATAATGATCGATGAGTGTTATCTCGTCTTCGAGAAGAACCGTGGTATTTCCTTCGCGAACATTGTATCTGAAGAATTCCGCGGTATTCTGAATGTAATCGTAAGTTCTCTGCGCTTCCTCCATCATGGCAAGCTGTGAGCCCGCATTAAGTGTATTAAAAAGAAAATGAGGGTTGATCTGAGTCTGCAGGTATTTAAGCTGTGCGTCTTTAAGCGTGGCTTCGATACGAAGCTCTTTTTCCTGCATCTGCCTCTCATGTTCCATGTTTTCTTTTATCTGCTCGATGTACTGTCTTATACTGACGACCATCTTGTTAAAAGCACCCGTAACGACACCGACTTCGTCTCTTGAAGTGATCTCAAGCGTGTCGATCTCGAAATTTCCTTTACCGACTTCATCCGCCGCAACGGCAAGCTTCTTGACGGGTCCGATGATGCTGCTCGTAAAACCGATAACGAATATCGAACTGCTTATGATCGCGCCGAGCATGACGGCCATGCTGACGATCTCGAAGAATCTGAATTCCCTTATGAGCTGTGTAAAGTTCTCGGAATTGCTTTTGAATCGTTCATTATTAAGACTGGTAATATAAGTATTTATATAATCGTAAAGTCTTCCGGCTTTGTCGTATTCCGCACTGTATTTTTCAACGTTACGTCCACGCTTTGCTTCGATCGCATTCTGCGTTGCCAGAAGATAATCTTCGGACATGTTTCTTATGTCTCTTTCCATGATGTCGTATTTATCGTCGCTTATTGTTGTGTTAAGCTCCGAGATCATGTAAGAGTATTCCTGTGCGGATTTGTAGTACAGCTCAAGCGAATCGGTAGTCTTTGTATTAAGATACTCGGTCATATTGTTCTGAACATTGTCAAGCGCCATGGTCAGTTCGTTAAGTCTTAAGTTGTCACGGTATACGGAATCCATATCAAGAGTAAGATTATTGATCCCTAAAACCAGCATTGCGTTAACGATGAAAATGATAAGACTCGCCAGAATGAATACGATACTTAACTTAAGCTGAAGAGGAACAACTTTTAATCTGAGTTTACTTCTCATTGCTGCACCTCCGCCGATTCATTCATGTAATCTTCAACATTACCCTTGTCTATCGGAGTAATGACAGCCATATTGTACTGGTTGGTATTTCCGAGTTCGATAAACTCATCAAGTGCTTTTACGCAGTCCTCACCCACTCCGTACGAATCCACTGCCATGGTAAAATAAATATTGTTACGGTTGATTCCTCGAAGAACCGATTCCGAATCGCCGTATCCCAAAACGGCGGCTTTACCGGCTTTGTTGTAATCGAGCATGGACTGATAGACACAGTTTGTATTGGTTTCGTTAAGGCAGACGATGACATCCGCAAGCTCCTGTGAACGGAACATGTCTCGGATCGCTTCTTCCACCGTAAAAGGGCTTCTGTTATCAAGATACTGAAGTGAGAGATTGATCTTGGTCTGCGTGTTATTCTCCGTTTCCACGGCATTCTGAATTCCCGACCATACAAGATTCTGGTTGGAATTGTCCGAGTACGAATCGACCAAAACGGTAACATCCAGTTTATCGTTCATAAGCGTGGAAGCGGTGGTATGTGAAAGTTCCTGCTCTCTGGCAAGCTTAACAAGCTGCTTTCCATACTCTCTTCCCATGTTGTAACTTCCGACTCCGACGAAGCAGCATCTTTTCGAAACGGGATTATCGCCCATGACCGTCACAACCGGGATACCCTTATCCGTTGCGCGGTTTATAAGATCGATCATTTCCTCGCTCTCGTTTGCGTAAACTATGATTCCGTCCACATCTGATGCGATCGCTATCTCCATAAGTTCGGCTTCGCTGTAATTCTTCGAAAGATTCTCTCCCAAAAGATCGACGCACACACCGTTTTCTTTTCCGGTATCCTGTGCTCCTTTATAGATCGACTGCCACAGATCCTCTTCGGAATCGCCCGGGATCATTACGTAGTATCTGTCATAGCTTTCCTTGTCGGATACGGTTCTTTTCTTAATGGAATTGGAAAAATATACCGAAACCGCAACTGCTATTGCGACAACGATCAAAACCATAAAAGAATAGATCAGTATTATGTTTCGTGCGGAAAATCTTTTGCTCTTCTTCATAATTTATACGGACTTCTCTTCTTCTCTTTTTTTCGTGAATGCACTGAACGCACAGACAAAAAAAATGGTGCGAAAGATTACGCTTTCGCACCATATTATATCAATTTTATAAGTGAAACTCAACGATTACGCAAATGCCGGGAATTAACTGATCACTTTATTCCTCCCAGAGCACTTTTGCTTTCGGTCCCGTTTTCTTATATGTAACCGTATCAAACCTGTCGAAATTGATAACGGTAACGGTGTTTTCCGAATCCCTGCCAGAAAGAAGCATTCCGGCAAGTGATGTTTTTACGCCTTTTACTACGAATACGTTCTGTCCGTTCTGATCGGTTTCAACTGTTGTTCTGTATCTTTTGATCACATATCTGCTGCTTATTCTGACAACGTTTATTCCTTCAAAGGAATCATACTTATCGGATAAAGCCATAAGCATGTCTCCGGCTCCTTCAGCCGTGATCTCCCTGAATGTCATGTCGTCGAATTCCTTCTGTTTATCTTCGGGATAAAGAAGGACTGCCGTATCGGATATGCCCGTCCAGTATTCAAAGTTTCCTTCTCTGTTTCCAAACTGCAGTTTGCCGTTTTCCTCGGTGTCAGTCTGAACATCGACGGTAAGTTTTGAAGGAGAAACCGGGATAACAGGAAGGAACAAAACCGCAAAGATAATAACCGCAAGAACTATTGCAACGATCGCCGTATAATTTGAACGGTCGGTCTTTTTCTTAACGCTTTCGCTTACTTTCTTAAGGAGTTCCTTATCGTAAAGATCGGCATCCTTGACCTCGGCCTCGGGGATCACATCTCCCCTCATGGCTTCAAGCTTTTTTTTGCATTCCTTACATGTCTTAAAATGCTCATCCATTATATTTTTGCTTTCATCCGTAACAACCTCATCTATATACGACGGAATCAGATCTTCAATAAGATAACATATTTCATTCTTCATCGCTCATCATTCCTTTCAATTTTTCCTTGCACCTGTAGAATGTAACTCTTGCCCAGTTCTCGCTCTTATGCATTACATCTCCGATCTCTTTAAAGGACAGGCCCGACTGCGTTCTTAATGTAACGACCTCTCTCTCCGTTTCGGAAAGACTTTCGATACACTTCTTTAATCTCGCCCTCTCGTTTGCCTTTATGACCTCATCTTCGACATTGCTTGAAGAAGCGTATTCGGGGAAGTTCTCGTCATCAAGTGAAACATTCATATTCTCTTTTTTCTTAAGATGGTTGAAATATACATTCTTCTCAATCGTGCATAACCAACCGAACAGGTTGCCTTCTTTAAAAGAATCGATATTTTTTATCGCCCTGTAAAATGTTTCGCTCACCAGATCGTCCGCAAGGACCGGATCGTGGCATATCGAAACGGCGTATTTTTTAAGGGGGATACAATATCTTAAGTATATTTCCTCCATATCCCTGGATGTATCGATACTCATTGTTTTACCTTGCCTTCTGTAATATAAACAGGCGTAAGAAAAAAATGTTACAAAAATATTTTTATTTTAAAAATCACTCATACAAAAATGCCCCCGGCCCTCTGTATGAGTGATTGATTCAGTGATGAAAAAATATATTATCCTATCGGTTCAAAATCGGCTGCCCCGTGTTTGCACAAAGGACATACGATATCATCGGGAAGCTCATCGCCTTCGTAAACATATCCGCAGACCTTGCATACGTAACCCTTCTTGCCTTCGGTTTCGGGCTTGGGTTTAACATTTGCCTGATAGTATGTGTACGTCATAGTTTCCTTATCGGAAAGAACTCTCGCTTCGGTTACCGTACAGATGAACATTCCGTGAGTGTCGAGATCGACATACTGCTCAACCTTTAATGACATGAATGCGTTAATGTATTTCGAAAGGAATACGAGACCGTTGTCGGAACGAAGAAGCGAATCTTTTTCGTTCTCGAATTTGTCAACGTTTCTTCCCGAACGGAATCCGAAGGATTCGAATACCGAGAAAGGAGCCTCAACCGAAAGGCAGTTAACGTTCATTATTCCTGTCTGTTTGATCACGTGATGCGAATAGTTCTCTTTATTGATGCAGACCGCAACGCGGTTGGGTGAACTGGTAACCTGTGAGATCGTATTGACGATAAGTCCGTTGTCTTTCTTTCCGTCGTTTGACGTAACTACATAGAGTCCGTATCCGATCTTAAAGAGTGCCGTAAGATCGTTCTTGTTTGCGGTCTCGGATTTCTGTGCCTTGTAATCCATGCAGAGTTCGTCTGCCATGGCTTCGATCTGAGCCTTGCTCTCATCATTTAATGCGGAAAGGATCTTAACGGTCGTATCCGTAAAGGTTAAATTCTTGCATCCTTCGAGCATGCCCTTCATTGTCTTTGCGGCAAGAGGTGCCCATGAACCGTTCTCGATAAGTCCGATGGTTTTGTTCTTAAATCCTCTTTCTGTAAGATGATTAATGAACTCTCTCATGAAAGGGAAGATCTCCGCATTGTATGTGGTGGTCGCAAGTACGATCTTTCCGTATCTGAATGCGTCCTCAACAGCCTCTGCCATATCTTCTCTTGCAAGATCGGCAACCGCAACCTTGGGACAGCCGTTTGCTTTTAACTTGTCAACAAGAAGTTCAACGGCTTTTTTCGTATGACCGTAAACCGAAGTATACGCAACGAAAATACCGTCGGTTTCAACTCCGTAAGATGACCATATATTGTAAAGGTTAATATAATAACCTAAGTTCTCGCTCAATACCGGTCCGTGAAGAGGACAGATTATCTGAATATCAAGGCCTGCTGCCTTCTTTAAAACCGCCTGAACCTGTGCACCGTATTTGCCTACGATTCCGAAGTAGTAACGTCTTGCTTCGCATGCCCAGTCTTCTTCAACATCGAGAGCACCGAATTTACCGAAGCCGTCTGCCGAGAAAAGAACCTTGTCGCATGAATCATAAGTCATGAGCACCTCGGGCCAGTGAACCATGGGTGCGGTTACGAAGTTAAGAGTATGCTTTCCCAAAGAAAGTGTATCTCCCTCACCCACAACAACTCTTCTTTCTTCGAAATCCTTGCCGAAGAAATTCATCATCATCGTAAATGCCTTGGATGACGAAACTATTGTCGCATCGGGATATGCGTTCATGAAATTAACTATATTTGCTGAATGATCCGGCTCCATATGCTGAACAACAAGATAATCGGGTTTTCTTCCCGCAAGTGCCTTATCCACATTGTCGAGCCACTCATGCGTGAAATTCTTATCCACCGTATCCATGATCGCGATCTTTTCATCCACGATCACGTATGAGTTGTATGCCATGCCGTTAGGTACATCGTACTGTCCTTCAAAAAGGTCTATTTTGTGGTCGTTAACGCCCACGTATTTAATATCGTTTGTTACTGTCATGTTATCCCCCTCACTGAGTCAAAATATTGTGCTTATTATACCATATATAAAATAAATATAACACTAAGGTTTTATTCGCCTGCTGCATTCTCTCTTTCCATCGCATCCAGCTTCTTTAAGAAGAAAAGTCCCCCGAAAAGCGATACGCAGAAAGCTATCATATCCGCAACCGCCTGTGATATCTGCACGCCCGTAAGTCCGAAAAACTGCGGAAGGATAAGGATCACGGGAATAAAGCAGAGTCCCGAACGGCAGGATGAAATGAGCGTTGCTCCGAATGCCCTGCCCGAAGCCTGAA
>JAEEGJ010025279.1_pt1 | contig 12194 bp, 5 predicted proteins | sample 8958761 | NCBI WGS metagenome assembly JAEEGJ01 (sample SAMN16246546, study PRJNA631951) | gut metagenome | biome: gut microbiome; feature: rumen; material: RS-attached | host: Bos | place: Iran: Karaj | collected 2018-10 | reverse complement strand
GTTAGTGTTTCTGTTCCTGCTCTGTTTGTTCCCACTGGGAGCGCTGGCTCAGGGCACAATTACTGGAACAGTAAATGATGAAGCAGGTGAACCGATCATCGGTGCCAGTGTGAAAGTGCAGGGCACGAATACTGGTGGTATCACCGACTTCAATGGTAACTTCAGTGTGCAGGCTGATGCCAACGCCACACTGCAGATCTCTTACATTGGCTACATCACTGCAACTGTGAAGGCCAATGGCCGTAACAACATCACCGTTGTCTTGAAGGAAGATGCCCAGACGTTGAACGACGTGGTGGTCATCGGTTATGGTGTTCAGAAGAAGAGCGACCTGACTGGTGCCGTTGCATCTGTGAAGGGTGATGAGATCAAGAACCTGTCGACGACTGATGCCGCTGCAGCCATGCAGGGTAAGGTATCCGGTGTGCAGATCATCAATACCTCTGGTGATCCTGCAGCAGGTGCCAGCATCCGCGTTCGTGGTTATTCTTCAAACTCTGGTAGCCTCGGCCCGCTGATCATCGTTGATGGTCTGAAGGTGGATGGCATCCAGTATCTGGATCCTTCTCTCATTGAGTCAATGGAGGTCCTGAAGGACGGTGCCTCTGCCGCCATCTATGGTGCCCAGGCAGGTAATGGTGTCGTGCTGATCACCACCAAGAACGGTTCTAAGGGACAGGCTCATGTTACTTATAGCCTGAAGGCCGCTAGCCAGAGCCTCGGCAAGAAGGCTGAGCTCTTTGGTGCTCAGGATTGGATCGATTATCACAAGTATTTGGGCGACCTGACCGATGCAGAGCTTGAGCAGAAGGCCTATACTACTGGTTTCGTTGATACCAACTGGTATGACGAGGTGTTTGAGAGCAGCTGGAACCTCCAGCATAACATCACCGTTGAGGGTGGCAACGACAAGGGCCGTTTCCTCGTTGGCCTCGGCATCGTCAACAACGACGGTATTGTCAAGGGCGACAAGGATACCTATAAGCGTTTCACAGGTCAGGTCAATGCTGAATATAAGTTCTTCGATTGGTTGAGCGTACAGAGCAATACCTCTATTGAGAAATATAAAACAAAGAGACTGGGCAGCGGTTATGGTTCATTCCTGAACGCTGTGGTTTCTATCGACCCGTTGACGCCTGCCTACATCTATGACGAGGCAGACTTCGGTGACGGTGTTGCTGAACAGTGGAACGACGGTTTGAACACTGGTCATGTGCCCCTGCCTGCTGACTACACAGAGGAGAATCCTGTTTGGTATGGTACTTCTAAATATAATGTTGAGGCCACAGGTAACCCCTTGGCACGTCGCGACTTGACTGACTCTACTAACGAGGGTGTCAATATTCGTGGCTCTCTGGCTGCCAACTTGATGCCATTCAGCTTCTTGACCATTACCTCTCGTCTCGGCTATCGTATTGCTCAGGGCAACGGTCACAGCTATGGTGAACCCTTCTATCTCTCTTCAATGGCTAAGAGCGATAACTATTCTATCTCAGCTAATACCAACGCCAGCCTCTACTATCAGTGGGAGAACTTCGCCAACTTTAACAAACAGTTTGGCAAGCACAATGTTGGCGCCATGGTCGGTATGTCATTTACCAAGAACCACTGGGACAACACCAGTGTATCTTCTTCTGATACCAATATGATCCTCCGTGGTGACCATGCTCCCAACTTCCGTTATATCGACTGTCTTAATGACAATGGTAAGTCTCACCTCACCGTCGGCAATACGCCTGGTGATGCCACTGAACTCGCTTACTTCGGCCGTCTGTCTTACTCATATGACGATCGCTACTATCTGCAGTTCAACTTCCGCGCCGATGCTTTCGACGCATCGAAGTTGTCTAAGGATAATCGCTGGGGCTACTTCCCCTCTGTCTCTGCCGGTTGGACCATCAGCAATGAGAAGTTCTTCAAGGACGCTGTCAGCACAAGCGCTGTCTCTTTCCTGAAACTCCGCGGATCTTGGGGCCGTAACGGTAACGTGAACGTCCTGAGCGGTTATAAGTATAATGCAACCGTCGGTCTTGGTGGTTACTACTACTTCACCGACCAGTACTCTGCTAACGATGCCGCTAGCGAGGGTGGTAAGCCTAATGGTATTTCTAACCCCGACCTGACTTGGGAGACTTCAGAGCAGTTTGACCTCGGTCTTGATGCCCGTTTCCTCGACAACCGTCTTTCATTGACGATTGACTGGTACCGCAAGATGACCAAGGACCTTCTGATTGACATCCATCCTTATCCTGAGCTCGGTGTCTCTAATCAGACCGTCAACTCTGGTGAGATCCTCAACACAGGTTTCGATATCGAGGCTGGCTGGCGTGACCATATCGGTGACTTCAAGTACAGCATCAATGCTAACTTCTCGCCTCTGAAGAACGAGGTTCAGGCTGTGAACTCTTTGCTGCCGCGCTATACTCAGGGTGGTGTTAGCGGTTTCAACAACAAGCTGAAGTCTTGCTTCGAGTCTGGTCACACCATTTGGTTCTTCCGTGGTTTCGAGTATGCAGGAGTCTACAATGAGAACCTTTATTCTGGCGACTCTTACGATAGTGCTAACAAGGGTAAAGCCCTGTATTATGATCAGGAAGGTAAACTTACTTTGGCTCCTGATGAAACAAACGACATGAAGGACCTCGGTTGTGGTATTCCGAAGTTCACTTATGGTATCACTGTGAACCTCGAGTGGAAGGGCTTCGACTTCACCGTATTCGGTACAGGTGCTTCTGGCAACAAGATCTACACAATCATCACATCTGCCGACCGTCCCCGTGGTAATGGTCTGGATGTATGGTGGAAAGATTCTTGGAAAGCAGATGAAAGCGGCAACTATACTGTACAGGGTAAGTATCCTGACATGAGATTTGTTGCTAACGACTGGAACTTCTTCAGTTCTTCAGCCAACGTGTTCAGCGGCTCTTACTTCAAGTTCAAGCAGATTCAGCTGGGTTACACCATTCCTTCTCAGTACACGAAGAAGTTCTTGGTCAGCAACCTGCGTTTCTCTGTATCTCTCGACGACTATTTCACTATCACCAGCTATCCTGGTGCTGATCCTGAGACTGCTTCTGTTGATAGTGGCGCCTCTCGTGGTTGGGATAACGGTAGCTACCCGACTTCTAAGAAGATCGTGTTTGGTGTAAACGTTACATTCTAATAAAGAAAAAAAGAAAAGATATGAAAAAGATTATATTTTCAATGCTCGCACTTGTTGCTGGTGGCGCTGCATTAACCTCTTGCGAGGACAAGCTCGACATTGCCCAGAAGGCCAGTTTGACCACAGAGACCTTCTATCAGTCTGATGCTGACGCTCAGAAAGCTTTGACTTCAGCATACGAGGGCTTACAGATTAACACGCTCGGTCGTACAACCGTTGACTCTGATGCTCCTGGTATCTTTACGCCTGCCAAGGTGATGGCCAACCATCCGGGTGATGATGTGAACTACGGTGGTTCCATGTATGGTGACCATGAGTTTGGCGGATCTATTGATGAGTTCCGTTACCTCCACACGCCTACGGCTATTAAGTACCACTATGGTGGTCTTTACCTCTCCATTTATCCTGATAACATCATTATAGAGAAATTCGGTAGCAAGGAAGATGCCACTCCTTTTATGAAGCAGGCTGTAGCTGAGGCTCGCGTACTCCGTGCATACAACTTCTTCCTGCTCGCTTGCTACTGGGGAACACCTCCCTTCGTAGATCATCTTTTGGGATCTGAGATTCCCGTGAGAAGTGATGACCCATCTGCTCCGGAGGGTGCTCCGAAGTCACAGCAGGAATATTTCGTATGGGTTGCCCAAGAGTGTGAAAAGGCTGCAGTCGAAGGCTTGACTGATCGTCAGTCTACTGCCGACAAAGAAGGTGCCTATCGCGTGACCACGGGCTTTGCATATGCTTTGGCTGGTAAGGCTTACATGTTCGCTGGCGAGTTCGCCAAGGCAAAAGACTGCCTGAAGAAGGTGATCGACTCCGGCAAGTATGCTCTCGTTTCTGGTGATGAGTGGGCAGATCTCTTCCACATCCCCGGTGACGGTTGTCCTGAGAAAGTGTTCGAGGTGAACGTGAGATACAATCCTAATTCTGACCAGTGGTCTTCTGGTAGTGGTAGCGGTTGGGGTCAGCACGGCACATGGATGGAGTCTCAATGCTTCCAGATCCGTACTGGTTATTTCAAGAAGCCCCCATTGCCCGCTTATACCGGAGGTACAGAAGGTTGGGGCTCTATCGGCCTTCCTGAGTGGTATGCTGATGCCTTCGTTGCCAATGACGGTACAGACTCTAAGCGTCTGAAGGCTACGATGATCAATATCGAGGATATGATCTATGGTACGACTGGTGATGAGCGTATCGATAAATATTATGCAGGTCTGGGGAAAAAGATTCCTAAGGATCATGCAGGTCTTGTGAAATGGGATAAGATAGGTATCTCGCAGATTAACGGTCATTATGGCCAGTCATTCTGGATTCCTATGAAGCATGTGATTCGTATTGATGACATTCAGGAAAATGGTAATAAGTATGGTGACAACTGGCGTCTTAATAACGTGATTGTCATGCGTTATGCAGAGGTGCTCCTCAACTATGCAGAGTGCTGTATCCGTACAGGTGCTGCTGCCGAGGCTGGTGATTATATTAGGATGATCCAAGAGCGTGCAGGCTCTAAGACTGTGCTCTCTGGCACTCCGACCATCATTGACCTGAAGAAGGAGAAGTCGTTCGAGCTCTGGTTCGAGGGCTGCCGCTATCAGGATATCATGCGCTGGAGCAAGATCGACAATGATTCCTACGATCAGGAGGCTATTGGTCACATGAAGATTCAGGGCAAGCATATTCCTCACCTTGTCGACAGAGTGTTCCGTGATCCTAAAGACTATCCTGGTGATGAGGATAGGGTTTGGCAGCACAGTAAGGATGGTTCGGATCCTGAGGACCGCTTCTATCTCTACCACACTCACGAGGCTATGGATGCTGGTTTCGAAGTAGGTTGGCAGGAGAAGCACCGCCTCTTCCCCTATCCGCAGAATGTGAAGGACATGAACCCGAACCTCAAGCAGGACGGTTGGGATTGATTTAGAAATAGTGTAACCAACTAAAGGTAGTACTTTAGATATACATTGTTTTGGTATTTCAAGAGTGCCGCATCATCACGATGCGGCACTTTTCATGCCTAGTTTCTTTGAGTTTCATGCCTAGTTTCTTTGAGTTTCATGCCTAGTTTCTTTGAGTTTCATGCCTAGTTTCTTTGAGTTTCATGCCTACTTTCTCGTAGTTTCATCCCTACTTTCTGGATGTGCAGCGTCCTCCCAGCATCAATTCCCTCCATGCCCGGATATTCGTTTCCTCACTACGATATGGCTCCATGACCTCCATATAGTCGGAGATATACCGGCGAGCCTCCTTTGAGGCATTCATAAGGGAGTCAAATTCTTCAATGAGAGGCTTTTTCAATAACATCCCGGCCCAAGTCAGCTTTTTGATGGCTTCTGATTCCTTTTTCTTATTGTCACCTGAATTAATAAGCATTTCAATGACTGGTGAAACCTTAAAATATTCATATTCTTCTATCAGCTCATAACATTTTTTCCCCCTTTCAGAATGAGCATATACCTCCCATAATAAAGTAAAGGCATACCGATAGTCGTGGCAGGTGTCATTCTTGGCTTTTCTTGCTAGTATTTCTATTGAATCAGACCTGTCTTTCATGGCAAGCGCATAGTTCTCAAGCAAGGGAAATGCATCACCAATGTTTTCGTCAAATCGCTGCGCCAGGTTCTTGTTTATTAGGTCGTTGATTTCACGCTTTGTCTTATACTCTATAATTGCCCATGTTGATAGGGCGATGATGCATGCTAACAATGCTATGATAGTGAAATGCTTCTTTGTGATAGTTATCATATAATAAGTGTTTTTTAGAGTTGTATGGATGGGTGACTTGGGTGATAAGAAAAAAGTAGGAGGACGAATCCTCCTACTTGATTTTGATATGTAGAACTAACTACAATTACAATTACTTCTGGATGTACTTCTTGCCGCCCTTGATCACAAAGCCCTTGTAAGAAGCACCAACCTTCTGACCAGCGAGGTTGTAGATAGCATCGTCAGCCTTCTTAGCAGCCTTCACAGTCTTGATAGCAGAGGGATCAGCCTCGAGGTCGATAACCTTCACATACTTGATGACGTGCTTTCCGGGGATCTTACCGCACTGGTAGAAAATCATAGCGTCAGTAGTTGCGCCAGGATAATCGAGGAAGTCCACTGTAAGCTCATTGTCACCTGCTTCAACGGTGCCAACCCAATCTTGTGTTGTCTTTGCACCCTCTGTCCAGCTGCAGAAGTCCAGACGAATCTCACCAGCAGCAGGAGCGTTCACAGCGAACTGAACCTGATACTGACCACCTTCAGCAAGCTCGGGAATATGGGCAATCATCGGAACCTGGGGCTCCCAGTAGTTTGCGTTAGCGGGATCGGGCTGAGTGCAATTGATAATCAAGCCACCATCAACAGAAACTTCAGCCAGGTCAGAATACCACACACCCTCATAGTATGCAGACTCCTTTGTCCAGTCGATCTCACCAATAGTAGCAGGACCAGTCTCGCCACCTTCAGCCTCGAGGTCAATCACCTGTACATTCTTGATGACATGTTTTCCAGGAATCTTACCGCACTGGTAGAAAATCATGGCGTCAGTAGTTGCACCAGGATAATCGAGGAAGTCAACTGTAAAATCATTGTCACCTGCTTCAACGGTGCCAACCCAATCTTGTGTTGTCTTTGCACCCTCTGTCCAGCTGCAGAAGTCCAAACGAATCTCACCAGCAGCAGGAGCGTTAACGGTGAACTTCACCTGATACTGACCACCTTCAGCAAGTTCAGGAATGTGGGCAATCATAGGAACCTGGGGCTCCCAATAGTTTGCATTAGCGGGATCGGGCTGAGTACAGTTGATAACCAATCCACCATCAACAGAAACTTCAGCCAGGTCAGAATACCACACACCCTCATAGTATGCAGACTCTTGTGTCCAGTCAATCTCTGCGATGACTCCCTGAGCATTTGCACCAATGGCCATGAATGCCATTGCAACTAAAGTAAATAACTTTTTCATAAGCAAATTTTAATTTGTTAGTTAATGAATAATGTTAATTATAAGATATAAATCTCTTTTTCTTGTGAAATACGATGCAAAGATAAGGTATTATTCTGAATTAGGCTTTTCTTTTTCGTTAAAAAATGTTTTCCCTTGTTAATTTCATTCTTTTGGTTACATTTGATGTATATAAATGAAACAAATGATAAAGTAAATAAAGTGTTTTTGTACCACTAATAACAAGTTTTTGTTCATTCATGCTATTGTTTCAGGAAAAATATATACCTTTGCATCCAATTAAAAAATCATTCGATGAAAAGAGTCATACCGTTTTTGTCGTGGATCGGAGCTTTGCTGCTCATCGCTGTAGCGCTACTCTGTTTCGAGTCTGATCTTCTGTGGAAGGTTCAGCAGTACAATCTATTTCTTGACACCCCTCACTTTTTCCGTGAGCAGATGGTGGTGTCAGGAGGTTTTCTTTCGTATGTCAGTTGTTATTTCACTCAGTTCTTTTACTATCCTTGGATAGGTGTGCTGATGTTGTGTGGCTGGTGGTTACTGCTGATGTGGCTTACTAAGCGCACCTTCCGTATTGCAGATAATTGGACGGTCTTTGCACTGGTGCCCGTAGCAGCCCTGTTGGTGGCTGATATGAGTTTGGGCTACTGGCATTACTTGATGAGACTGCGTGGCTATTTCATGGTGCCTACGATCGGTACAACTGTCGCCGTGGCTATGTTGTGGGCATTCCGTGCGCTGCCTCAGAAGTTATGGGTCCGCATTGCCGGCATCGTTGTGGCTACCATTATAGGCTACCCGCTCTTTGGTATCTATGCGCTGGCTGCTGTCCTGCTGATGGGTATCTGGGCATGGCGCCTCACTAACAACTGCACTCAGAGCGCCATTCTGACGGTGGTCGCCCTGCTCTGTATCATTGCCGTACCGATGATCTGTTACCGCTATATCTATTATCAGACATATTTTAATGATCTCTGGACAACGGGTCTGCCGATTACAAACGTTCTGAAGAATTATCCGGTATTCTATATACCTTATTATATTATTGGCATCTTTTTCCTGCTGATGGTCCTCTTCAATCAGAGATCGCTGTCTGCCAAATTGCAAAAGCCTCTTTACAGATGGAGCCTTCAGGGCATCTTGGTGGTTGTCCTCATTGTAGGGGTTTGGCATTGGTGGTATAAAGACGAGAACTTCCACCATGAGCTCGTCATGCAGCACTGTATTGAGCAGACAGACTGGGAAGGAGTGCTTGAGGAAGGGTTGAAACAGGGGGAGGAAGAACCCACCCGTTCCATCATCATCATGCACAATCTGGCCCTTTCCCGGTTAGGGCGTATTGATGAAATCTTCGATTTCCCCTTTGGTAGGAAAATGGGTGACCCCGATGTCCCTTACGATATGCTGAATCTGGTCTTCAGCAGGCCGATTTTCTATCAGCTCGGTATGTTGAACGACTGTCACCGTCGGTGTATGGAGGACGGTGTGGAGTTTGGCTGGAGCGTAGAAAAACTGCAGTACCTGGCTCGTTGTGCCTTCCTCAGTCGTGAATTTCCGGCTGCCAAGAAGGCCATAAACCTGCTTCGACATACGATGTATTACAAAGATTGGGGTGACAACATAGAGAAACTGCTCGTCGATACGAGGCAGATAGCCCAAGACCCTGAGATGGGTCCTGTCTCCCGCATGTCTCATATGAAAGATGCTTTAGGACTTGACGAAGGGAATGTTGAGAAATATATATTGAACGTCTTTGCCTATCAGGACTCCAGAGAACCCTCTATTCAAGAGCAGGCCGTGCTTGCCGCACTCTTGAAGAGAAATCCCCAATTGTTCTGGGCCCGTTTCAATGGTTATACAAAATTGTTCCCTCATGGCCCGATTCCCCGCATCTTCCAGGAGGCTGCTTATCTCTTCGGAAAGACCGGTCATGGCCCCAATCCAGATCTGTTGCCCATCGACAAGGGTGTGAAGGATAACTATAATGCCTTTGCCAGAGAGGGTAAGAAATACGACAAACAACAAGCCATCGTAGGACGTACGGCCCTCTATCCGTTCTTCGGGAACACTTATTATTTCTACTATTATTTTTTGCAGGATATGATTTAGTCTTTGAACATTGCATTTATGCTTGAGCTATACGAAAAACTTTGAACTTTGAACTTTATGATGACAATGACCCATTATAAGAAATTGGCGACAATAGTGTTTACTTGCGTTCTATTTGTTGCCTGTAGTCAGCAGCTGCCGACAGATTTCACGCAATCAGACAAGATGCCACATATCTACCCCGACTATCTGGAGGTGACTGTTCCTGTGAATATTGCACCACTCACCTTCGAGATGTATGACCCGTCGGAGGAAATGGCTGTCCGTTATTCCTTCGGTGACGAGGAGATTATATGCCGGGGTGACAAGGCGCAGCCCGACATCGATGACTGGAAGCAGCTCGCTGCCGCAGCCAAGGGGAAGGCTATACAGGTGGAGACCTACGCCCGCAACGACGGTCAGTGGACGCGCTTCAAGCCTTTCAATATCTATGTGTCACCCGACTCCATTGATGCCTATATCAGCTATCGTCTGATTCATCCGTCGTATAATCTTTACGAGGAACTGACCATCAGTCAGCGCAGCCTGGAGAACTACGACGAGAGTGTCATCTACGATAATATGCTCTGCTCGGATGGTCCTGACGGACAGTGTATCAACTGTCACAACTATCAGCAGTATAACCCGGAGAGAATGCAGTTCCACGCCCGTCAGAACATGGGTGGTACTGTGATTGCCTACGACGGCAAGATCCGCAAGATTAACATGAAGAACGACTCCATCCTCTCTGCCGGTGTCTATCCCGCATGGCATCCTACTCTGCCATTGATCGTCTATTCCACAAATACGACACGTCAGATTTTCCATCTCACCCATCCCAATAAGATTGAGGTGTATGATACGGAGAGCGACCTCATAGCCTATGACGTGGCGAAGAATGAGGTGACGAACATCGAAAACGATCCCAACGAATTTGAGTGTTATCCCTTCTGGTCTCCTGACGGCAAGACAGTATATTACTGCAGTGCACATTTCGAGTATCCAGACACTATGGAGAGTAAGAGATTTGAAGTAGTTAAGCACGCCTATAGCATAAGGTACAATCTCTATCGCAAGCGCTTCAATCCTGCAACGATGGAGTTCGGACCCCGTGAACTGCTGTTCGACGCTGATTCGCTAAAGATGAGTGCTACTTTACCTCGTATCTCGCCTGACGGTCGTTTTCTGATGTTCACGCTGGCGAAGTACGGTGTGTTCCATATCTGGCACCATGATGCAGACTTGTGGTTGATCGACTTGAAGGAAAAGAAGGCACGTCCTGCAGCTGAACTTAATTCGAAAGACACGGAGAGTTATCACTCTTGGTCATCCAATGGTCGCTGGGTGGTATTCAGCAGCCGTAGGAACGATGGAGACTATACCCGTCCTTTCATCGCGCATATCGACAAAGATGGAAAAGGATCAAGACCTTTCGAATTGCCTTGTGCCGATCCAGACTACCATCGTCAGTTCATGAAATGCTACAATATTCCCGAGTTCATGCGCGGCCCAGTCACCATCAAGCCTCAGGATTTTGCTGATGTGCTCAAGGGCGACGGTGAACCCGTGAAATACGTGCAGAAACTCAGCAAGTAAGAGTTTTTAGGCACAGATTACACGGCCTTATGTAATAAGGACACGGCTTTCTATTGGGGATAGAAAGCCGTGTCTTTGATAAAAGCCGTGTTAATCCGTGCCTGAATACTATCTCACCACAAAGACGAAACCACCCCGTGGGCGGCAGGTGACTGTCGGCGGCAGTTGTGAGACAGAGGGTTGTATCTGCCACTGACGTTCTCCTGCATCAAGGAAGGCGATGATGTGAGGCTGATCAGACCACCCCTGACAGAAGATTGCTCCATTAAGACGCAATCGCCTGCTCAGGAGGGGAAGTTCCTTTTCCTCATCTGTGCCGTTGATGCCTGCAATATACCAGGTGCTGCCACTGCGGCGGGCAATGACGACACTCTCACCTGGATAACCACTCACCAAGTGTGTCTCATCCCAGACGCTGGGCAGATGGCTGAGGAAATCCTGCACCTCCTGCGGCTGTGCCAGGAAACTCTCGGGCTTGTCTGCCAGATGCTGCAGGCCACTCTCGAAGAGCACCGTCAGTGCCAGTTCGTGGGCATGAGTTGTGATGTGCGGATGCTGCGAGTCGCTGAAGGCACAAGGTGTATAATCCATCGGTCCGATGACGTTACGGGTGAAGGGCAGGGTGGCGTTGTGTGCAGCAGCCTTCGCCGTGAAGGTAGGCACATTGTTATACCACTCGGCACCATACACGCCCTCCGTACTCATCAGGTTCGGCCATGTGCGCTGCCAGCCTCTGGGGATGGTGGCTCCGTGGAAATTCACAAGCAGATGATGATGGGCAGCACTCTCCAGCAAATCCAGACAATAGTCCATATTCATCTGGTTATCGCCTGAGAAGAAATCAATCTTCACCCCTGCGACACCGAGCTGTTCACACCATGCAAACTCCTTCTCACGATCTTCGGGCTTGTTCAGACGATACTTGGGCGTGGGGGCTCCGTCCACCCATCCAACACTGGAGTTATACCAGATCATCGGCTTCACACCCTTCTCCTTCGCATAGGCAACGGCATCCTCGATGGTCTTACCCTCATTGCTTGCCAGCTGGTCCATCTGATCCCATTCGGCATCGATAAGCACATAGGACAGATGCAACGTGGCAGCCATATCCACATATTTCTTGATGATGCTGTAGTCGTTGGAGCCATGATTATAGGCCCAATAGACCCACGACACCACACCTGGCTGTATCCAATTCGTGTCTGCTATCTGACAAGGATTGCTGACATCCGTGATAAGCGTCGATTCCACCACATCGCCTAAACTGCCGATAATCGCCACGCGCCAAGGGGTGTTTCGCACAATAGGGACTGTCCCTTTCGTGAGATCTGCGGGTACGCCTTTGAAGAGGTCCTTGTCATTATAGAGGCACGACGCACTTTGTCCATGTTCGAT
>JAEEGJ010025277.1_pt1 | contig 12195 bp, 11 predicted proteins | sample 8958761 | NCBI WGS metagenome assembly JAEEGJ01 (sample SAMN16246546, study PRJNA631951) | gut metagenome | biome: gut microbiome; feature: rumen; material: RS-attached | host: Bos | place: Iran: Karaj | collected 2018-10 | reverse complement strand
CGGCACACGTTGAGATGATGGGCTTCCTCGGTATGGGTAACAACCCGATGGTTGGTGCTTCCGTTGCTGTAGCTGTTGCTGTTGAGGAGTGCATGAAGTAATCCTTTTAGGGGCTTCATCTCTCTTCTCTCTTCTAGAATCGGGCAGGGTGTTCCCTTCCCCGTTCCTGAATAAGACAATAAAAGAGGGGCTGTCTCGAGATGATCGGGACGGCCCCTTTTCTATGCCTTTTTATTGTTCCTTTAAATGCCTTTTCAATGCTTCTTTTAAATGCCTCTTTTTATTAACCTTTTCAATGCTCTTTCCATGCTCCTTTCAATGCACTTGTTCGATTCATTGTGATTGACCTCAAAAGGCGATTTCACCCGTAATTTCTGACCGATTTTCGACCCATTTACGGGTTGATTCCGGGTTCAAGTGCTTTTCACACGTAAAAAAGGTCCATTTCTATCTCTCACGGCCTCAAATTTACGGGTGAAAATGCACTTATCCTTGATTCACAATGAATTTGCCTGAAAAGCACTTGAGAATTTACGGGTGAAAACCGGACTTTGTCATTTTATACCGAATTCTACATCCGAAATAGAAAAAGGCTGTCTCAATTCAATTGGATATGCTACCAACTTGCTTTGAGACAGCTGCTTTTATCTTATTCGAAAATGATTCCGCCTGTTTTAGTAATTCCAGCCTCGATACGAACTGGTGTATCTATCAACCATATCCAGAGTATCTTTGACGTCGGAATAGTCGGTCATGCAGACGAAGAGCACGATCAGTGCGATCGATGCAAATACTATGGCCGTGATCACGACAGGGCCGTGGTTCTTCTTCACGAGGCTGACGATGATGAGTACCCATGCAACGACTAAGATCACAAGGCTGATCCAGAACATGATCATCCAGGTGTTGCAGGTATTCTTTACTTCATCGAGGTCCAGCGTGTATTCATCAACGGAAATGCTCTTGGTGACAAAGAACATGATCATGCTGATGATCGCGAGTACGAGGCCGGTAATGGCGGCGCCCATATTCTTTTTCGGAGCCATAGCGTATGGCGGCTGGTATCCGGTGACCGGATACTGCTGGGGATACTGGGCCACCTGCTGGGGTAGCGGCTGTGCAACCGGAACTGCTACGCCCTGCTGTGTAATCGGTGTCGCGACAGGAGCGGGTGCGGCTCCCTGCTGAGTGATAGGCTGCTGTACTGGCTGTGCCATCGGCGCAGGAACAGGTGCCGTCTGCGGGACAACCGGGACAGGCTGTGGAGCTGCTGCCGGCTGAGCTACCGGTGCAGGCTGAGGTGCAGGTGCGACTGGTGCTGGCTGTGCAACTGGTGCTGGAGCAGGCTGCGGTTCAGATTCCGGCTGGGATACTTTCTGAATTGGCGGCTGCTGGGAAGCAGGCTCAAAAACAGGTTCCGGGGTAGCGGCCGGTTCTTCTGCTTTTTCTACAACCGGTTCAGCGACGGCTTCAACAACAGGTGCCGGGGCTGGTTGCGGTTCAGGCTGAGCGACAGGCGCTGGAGCTGGTGCGACCGGAGCAGGTGCCGGTGCGGGCTGCGCTATAGGTGCGGGCTGTGCCGCTACAACGGGCTGAGGTGCAGGTGCTACGGGCTGAGGTGCCGGTGCTACGGGCTGTGGCTGTTCTTCCGGCTGAGGCTGGAGAGCCACTGTTTTTGGAATATTAGACTGGATCTGCGGCTGAACCTGCGGTTCGATCGGCTGCGGGGCCGGAGCCGGTGCCGGATCGGACGGCTCATCAAAGTCCGCATGACGGACAGCTACAGTCTTCGGCATATAATTTGCCGGCCATACTGCCTGACCCTGGTTTACAGGAGCTGCCGGAGCCACCGGTGTTACCGGAGCCTGAGGCGCTACAGGCGCTGCCGGATTCATAGCAGTGTTCTGCACGGGCGCACCGCAAAAACGGCAAAATCTCTCGACACCCGTAAGTTCATTTTGACACGATACACACTTCATATTAATTCCCTCTCCAATGCTTTCGTATGTACTCTATTGTACTCCTCTTTACATAGGAATGCTCGTTTACTTTTCGGGCAGATCTATTTCAAGGGCTTAATGCCTGGCAAGTTCCACGAGTAGTCCCGTGATCTTCGCCATCGCTTCGCAGCTGATATACTCGTACACGCCGTGGAAGTTATGTCCTCCGGCGCAGATGTTCGGGCACGGAAGTCCTTTAAACGAGAGCGTCGCGCCGTCCGTACCGCCACGGATCGGCTCGATCCTGGGCTCGATACCACAGCGGAGCATCGCTTCTCTACAGCGCTCGACCACATGAAAATGCGGCTTGATCTTCTCGAGCATATTGAAGTAGGAGTCCTTGATCTCGACCTCGATCTTCGCTCCGGGGTGGGCGGATTCAACCTTCGCACACACTTCCCTCACCGTCTCTTTTTTCTTCTCGAAAAGCACCTGATCATGATCTCTGAGGATGTATTTCATGGTCGCCTGCGAAGCATCACCGCTGATATCCGTCAGATGATAAAAGCCCTGGTGGTCCTTCGTTTTCTCCGGTCGTTCCTCCGGCGGGAGCTGCGCCTCGATCTCCATCGCCAGACGAGCGGCGTGGATCATCTTGCCAAAGGCTTCGCCCGGATGGACATTTCTTCCGGTGATCTTGATCGTTGCCGATGCGGCATTGAAGTTCTCGTAGGAAAGCTCTCCCAGCTCGCCGCCATCTACCGTATAGGCATACTCGGCGCCGAAGCGGCCGATATCAAAGCCGAGGGTTCCCTCGCCGATTTCTTCATCGGGGGTAAATGCCACACAGATCTTCCCGTGCGGGATCTGCGGATGCTGAATAAGATAGTTCAGCATCGTCATGATCTCCGCAACACCGGCCTTATCGTCGGCGCCGAGAAGCGTCGAACCATCCGAAGTAATGAGTGTCTGGCCCTTATACTTCAGAAGCTCCGGGAAATCCTTCGGGGAAAGGATACGTGCGGAAGCATCGGAAGCCGGAGCATCAGAAGATGCAGAACCGGAAGCATCGGAAGCTTTCGCACCACCAAGCAGGATGTCTCCGCCATCGTAGTTCTCAACGATCTTAGGATCCACGTTCGCTCCAGAAGCCTCCGGAGAAGTATCCATATGCGCGATAAAACCTATCGCAGGAGCACCCGAAGACGCGTCTGCAAGTGCTTTTGGAGAAGAATCAGAAGCCGGGGCGAGCCACGCATAGAGGTAGCAGTTCTTCTCATCGAAGAAATACTCTATGCCCAGGGCCTCGAGCTCAGACACGAGAACACGCGCCAGGTCAAACTGCTTGCTCGTACTCGGGTGAAGGCCGGACTCCTCGTCTGACTGCGTATCGATTCTCACATAGCGGAGAAAACTCTCCACCACTTCCTTCCGGATCTCAAAAAGCGCCGATGCATCCACGCACGGCTGATTCAAATCACTCATTATTGCCTCTTTCTAATGCGGTATTCGAAATATTTTTGCCGGAGTCCGGCGACGGGAACTCAGCCGGCCCAGAGGATACCGGTCAGAGCGTCGTTACAATCCATACCGCAGATCTTGGAGTTGCCGTCTGTCTCGACGATCACATCGTACACCTTCGCCAGGTCCGGATCCAGGACACGGAGGACGATCTGCTTCGCTTCATCAGAACCATACGCGACAGTGACTTTACTGCCTTTCTTGATCGTGATCTCCTCACCGATGTCCATCGTCGTATCATCATACTTATGACCTTTCAGATCGTGATTAACCAGATAGGCGTAGCTGTAGTTCCATCCAAGCGCGGAGAACGGAGTGAGCGTTCCGTCACTGCTGATTGCGCAGCGCATATGTGTTGCCGTGAAACCGAGAACACGCTCCCAGCCACCCATAGCAATATAATTCGGGTCATGTATATCTTCGACCCAGCCGTTGCCGAAGCTTCTAAACTCAGGCTTTCCGTCCTTCATCTCAAAGATCGCATATACCGAGTAATCGTCCTCGTTCATGCTCATCGCAACAAACAGATAGCATCCCTTGTCGTTATATACGAGATAACTATTCTCGTAAAAATAGTATCCGCCACGATCCTCAATGACTTCCGGACCGAACTTATAATCCTGTCCATTCACGGTAATCTTGAGCGTATCTTCGTCAACAAGAGCCACGGAGAGCCTGTCCATCTTTCCATCGGCGTCGATGTCCCAGTCCAGGTTATTGCCGTGATCAAGGAGCAGCGAATAGTACTCCGTCGTCGCATCGAAATACTTCATGTTGAACATCGATTCATTTCTATATGCCGGAATCTTCGAATTGAGCTCGTGGATATAGATTCCATCGTAGAGAATACCGAAAACAAGCGTCTCTTTTTTGATCGCGTCGATCGTGCTGTCGATCACGTATGAATCCGAGAGATTCTTCTGAACATAGTCGATCAGGGCGTCTTTGTCGAGGATGACATCCGAGAAAGAGATCTCCTCCAAGGTTTCGCTGTCGATGTTATGGGCTTCTAATCCATCTTTAATATCCGCTGTCGTACCGTAATGGTGAGTGTCACTCACATAAGAGAAAACTTTACTGTCGGAACGGTAGATCTTGATATCGCGATGGAGCGTACGTTCGAAAAGTTCCTCTCCATTTTTCTCTTTCTCGGCAAATGCCGTCGCCTCTTCTATAAACCATTCGTGAGCAAACTCCAGGCCATCAAACGTCTCCTTATCGATCTTGTCGAGGATGCCCGTGTGATTTACGTCCTCATCTACAAAAACACTGATGACGTCGTAGGCGGCAACGACTCGGCTCAATTTTACGTCATACTCGGTATCCGCATTCGGATCCAGCGCACCATAGATATTGTAGTATTTGTCCGACATCGCCTGATAAAAGGTAAGGTCGTGATTCGTGATCGGGTAAGTAACTTTTACGGGAGCATCGGAAGACTCCTCTGTCGAGGACTCTTCCGACGTATCTGTCGGATCTGTCGGATCTGTCACATCTGTCGTGTCAGTCGGATCTTCGGTCGATTCACTTGTCTCCGCGGTTCCAGTGGTTCTGTTCAGTTTATTACTTCCTGATGCATCCTCATTATTCTTGTTGCAAGCAGTAAGTGAAAAAAACATCGAAAAAGTTAAAAGTGTTGCCATTAGTTTTTTCATAGTCCCAATCCTCCTGTTTCCAAGAGTAATTTTATCACAAAAAAGCTTGAGAATATATGTAGCGCGTGGCAGGCAGGTATCAGCTATGTACGCCTGGAGGGCGGGTTTCGCGGTGTTATTCTGCTGCCGGAGCGAGTAAGTAATAGCTAAGTATTCGAATGAGTAGGCTTTAGCGGCGCTATTTCGCTTGCGGGGCGTCGGTTACACTGACGGTTGCTTTTTCGAGGGCGGCTCTCTTTAGCGTCATCTTATGGCCACAGGTCTCGCAGCACATCAGGACCTCTGCGCCGACCCGCAGGAGCTTCCAGGTCTTTCCGCCGCACGGATGTGTCTTCTTCAGGGTCACGACCTGACCTTCCTGATACTTATATAAGAAAAACTTACCGTTCATTTTTCACCTCGTCCGCAAGTCACGCGGTCATTGTCTCCGTAGTCTTTTATCGTGATCACCTTTGTTCCTGATATCGTACGATCTTCAACGGAGGCTTCAGCTTCTGCATCCGCTTTTTCAAGGGCCGCCGAAAGGATCTTTCTCACGGCTTCTCCCTGTTCGCAGCCATGTTCGACAGCGATCACGCCGCCCGGTGCGAGATAGTCTTTCAGGCCTTCTGCGATCCGGCGGTACATCAGAAGTCCGTCTCCGCCATCGGTCAGTGCGAGCGCTGGCTCATGTTCTTTTACTTCCGGCATCAGTTCCGCCATCTCCTCTTTCGTCACATACGGAGGATTGGAAACGATCAGATCGTACTTCTCTATGCCGGCTTCCATCGCTGTGTTTACAGCTGCTCCTGATGTCTTGTTCTCCGAAATTCCGGCTACAGTCATCTTCGGCCACAGGTCAGTGATGCTCACCTCCCAGAGGCTTCTGTTCGGTGTTATATACACACCATCAGGGGCAGTGGGATAAAACTCGGAAACTTTTTTCCCACCCAGGATACGCTTGGCATTTTCTTCCGCATAGGCTGCCGCCTCTTCTGAGATGTCGGTCATCGTCAGGCCAAAAGCGATGCCTCTTTTCTGAAGCTCGTGGGCGATCGTGATCCCTACGCAGCCGGATCCGGTACAAAGATCGAGGATCATTAACGGGCGTTTCGGGTCTGGTTCCTCAATATATACCTGCTGTACTCCCGACAGCGTAAAGGCTGATATAACAGGACGTGTAACAGTGTTACACGACTTTTCTTCTTGATTACTGCTCACGATCGGGAGCTTCGGAGACCCAGGCAGCATCTGCTCAAAGCCAAGACAGCCCAGCGCAGTCTCGACCAGGATCTCAGTATCAAAACGGGGGATCAGCACACCCGGACCCACGGTGAACTCAAGGTCGAAGAAAGGTGCTTTTCGAACGATATAAGCAAGCGGCTCGTGTGAGCTTCTTCTGGAGAAGCAGTCGTCGATCTTCGAAATAACGTCTGCAGAAAAACAGTCGGAAAGTTCTTTTGCCAGAGAAAGACGGATCTTAGCGCGGGGCATGCCGGAAGAATCCTCAAAACAAAGAAACGCTTCTGTCTCCGCGTCGTCGATACCGGCACGGGCAAGAAGCGCTGTCTTTTCTTTCAGATATTCCTGGATCGTCACGGGATGCTCCTCATTCGAAGAATCGCAGTCAGCTGGGTTCGGGGACCTTGCGGATCACCAGATATCCTCGTTCGCATTCTCCGGGATGACGGCCTGTACCGAAGCGATAGCCACTTCGATCATGCTGTCGGTCGGTTCTTTTGTCGTCAGCTTCTGGAGCGCAAGGCCCGGAGCGATGAAGATCTTGCAGATCGGATTCTGGTCGTGGCGGCCGCAGAAACGGAGGATCTCATAGGAGATGCCGCCGACGAGAGGCACGAGTGCGAGGCGGACCAGCATGTTGACCCACCAGACGGAAACGCCGATAAATACACTTGCCACGCAGAATACAAGGATCGAGACGAGTACGACGATGAACAGGAAAGCGGTGCCGCATCTGGGATGGAAACGGCTCATTTTCCGGATATTCTCGACGGTCAGTTCCTCACCCGCTTCATAGCAGGCGATGGTCTTATGCTCGGCGCCGTGGTACATCCACACGCGGGCGATGTCCTTCATGCGGGACGTAAGGCCAAGGTACGTAAGGAAGATCGTGATACGGAGCAGGCCTTCGATGAAGTTCAGGCCCACGTTAAGGGCGATGGAGTCAGAGCGTTCAGCCGCAAAGAAGTGCAGGCACGTATCTACAATGAGACGCGGCAGCAGGATAAAGAGCACGATACTGAACATCAGTCCCAGCACGGCGGCAAAGATCATGAGGCCGTTGCTGTGCTTGTCGGCAAACTTATCGAGCTTGCTGGCGGTCTTCTCTTTCGAGGATTTGTTCTTCTCTTTCGCTTCCTGAACGGTCTGCGGTCTGTCGTCATCGGCATTGGCAGAAACATGCTCCACCACGCGGTCTGCCGTCTCCTGCGGGTCGCCCTCTTCGGAGATCTCCGCGGACTTCATGAGCGCCGCGGTTCCGGAGATCAGCTGACGGAAGAAGCGGATGCAGCCTCTGATCAAGGGAACTTTCTCGAAGAACGTCTCACTGGCGCTCTTCTTGATTTCTTCTACATAGATGGAACCGTCGGCTTTTCTTACGGCGATGGCGGTTCTTCTCGGGCCGCACATCATGATGCCCTCGATCAGGGCCTGTCCTCCGATGGTCGTCTTCTTGGTATGTTTGATCGGAATCGGTGCGGGTTTGATGGTCTCCACCGGGGCAGGTGCTTCTGCATCGGTAACTTCGGTATCCTCCGCAGCCTCCAGTTCGGAAACTGCGTCGGTGATGATTTCAGGCGCGGCTTCAACAGCCGGAATTTCAACAGCCGCAACTTCCTGCAGCGGCTCGATCTCCGGTGCGGTTATCTCTTCCACCGGCGCCGGCATGCCATCGATCGGTTCGTTCACGGTTTCGCTGACGATCTCCACTGTCCGGGCTGCTTCCTGCGAAGCCTCCTCCGCAACTTCCGCTGCGGCATTCTCTATATCATTCACGGAGCCCGAAAGCTCCTGATCCTTCAAATTTTCATCCATTTCTGAATTCCTTTCTAATGCGCATACACGCAACCTATTCTATTTTAGCAGAAAACAACCCTATGGAACAGCATACCAACGTTACGTCTCAATGACTTTTTCCAGCAGATTTCCAAAAACTCCCTCCTTTTCAGAAAAATCTGAGAAAAACAGCCGCAAAGGCGCTCTCCCGCCTCTGATTTCCAGTAGATTTCCAAAAACTGCCTTCTCTTTGGAAATCTATGAGAAAAGTCGCCACTGATCAACGTTTCCGCTTCTGTCACTCACCAGATGCTCACTTTTTTTTGCATTTAGGTGAGCGCTTAGGTGAATATCCCTCCATTTTCTCCGAATAACAGCTCTCATTCACCAATCGCTCACTTTTTTTCGCTTTCAGGTGAGCGCTCAGGTGAATGCTTCCTCGCGAAAAGCACTTTCCCGCCTCATTTCCGCACTTTCCCGCCTCTCTCCCGCGCTCCCCCTCCGGAAAACTGCCCGCCAGGCACAAACCGCCACCAAAAACCGCAACAAAAAAGAACCGCTTCTTCTGAAACGGTTCTTCTTGATCTTTCCAAATTGTCCGAAAAGTAATCAGCCGTTGCTCTGGCCCATTCTCTTCTTGAACTTATCGATACGTCCGCCTGTATCTACGAGCTTCTGCTTACCTGTGTAGAACGGGTGGCACTTGGAGCAGATGTCAACACGCAGGCTGCTCTTCGTGGAAGTTGTCTCGAAAGTTTCGCCGCAAGCGCACTTTACTGTGACAACCTGTGTCTTCGGATGGATTCCTTCTTTCATGTCTTTCACCTCTTAAATCAAAGGTTCGGCGCGTAATTCCAAGCATCACGTATGCCGGACCGGACTTTATGTGCTAGGTAATGTTACTACAGGAATCCCCTGCCGTCAAGGCTTTTTTTATATTTCCAGGTCATCCAGATAGTAGTAGATATCGACCTTCTCCGGGTGCTGCATCCGCTCTCCCGCCTGGACGCAGGTGCCGATCAGGAAGCGCCCGTCTTTACAGCTGCTTGCCGAAAAGATCCAGTAGCCCTCGCCCTTCGCGGCAAAGTCCACCGTTTTGAATACTCCGTTTTCTTCCGATACCAGGTTGAAAGTCTCGCTATCCACCGTCGGAAGGATGCGGTATAGTTTCTTTCCCGAGCCCTTCGAGCTCTCCATTGCCGATGCGGTCAGGAGAAGTTTTCCGGTCTTCAGGTCACCGAAGTGCGCGCTCTCCGAGAAGTTCTCGTAGTAGTATTCCGTCTCCGAAAGCATCTGGAAAGAAGATACCATCTGCTTGATCTCGTTATTGGCCATATCGGGCACAGCATTTCCGGGGACTTCTGCAATTGCACCAGAAATCTCAAATTCTTCCAGTTTCTTGTATTCCTTATCGTAGGTGGTGACCATCAGATGGGGCTCATTTGCATTCTCGAAGCGGACCGTCAGCACGTACATCTTGTCTCCGTAGAAGGTGATCCAGCGCACGGTCTCGCCCTTCATGTCCTTCGGGAGTTCGTAGCACATGATCTCCTTCATTTCCTTGGTCTTCGGATCAAACTTTATGACGCGGTCATAGAGTGTTTCCTGCTGATCATGATGGAAAAGCACTATTTCCCCGTCTTTTTCGGTCATTCCGCAGTATGGGAATCCGTCTTCCGTGAGCACGTATTTTTCCATGGTTTCCGTCTCAGGATCAAGCTCCAGAAGTAGGAGCTGGTCCGGCTCCTGGTCCAGAAGATTACCCACTGTTGTCAGTGTGTAGATCTTTCCGCCGACTTCCAGGATCGCATAGGAAGCGATATACCCCTGGTCTTTGATCTCACCCATCAGCTTGTCTTTTCCGGTTTTCGGATCGAAGATGCGGTACTGCGTTACTGTCTTATCTTCCGGAGATATGGCGGTGTAGAAGATGCCTGATTCCATAAGTCGTACCGGGCCGAAGTTCTGGATCGTTTTTATCTCTTTTCCGTCCTTGTCCACGATCTTTACCGGTGCATTTACCTGCTCGATCTCCATGGAGGTATTCGGGTCTATGGACGCGCCGGGATTCTGTGCCGCGCTGTTATCCGGGGTTTTCACTCCCTCGTCGTCTGGAGTTTTTATACCCTCTTCATCAGGGGTTTTGATCTCGACTTGCTTATCCGAAGAGATCTTCGGATCCGCCTTGTCCTTCTTTTTGCATCCGCACATCGAAAGGATCATTATCGCACTTAAGATTACACTTATTGTTTTTTTCATTTTCGGGTTCCTCCGTTTCTTGTGTCTTCACTTAGATAACGATTGACCGTATGAAAATGTCGGCCGATTTTTCCCGACGCTGATAAATATGGAGGATGTTTATCCTACCTTCATGTAATATATGCCGCCCTCTTCCCAGGATGTTTGCGGGCGCCCTGTTTTCCTGCTTTCGAGGAGTGCTCTGCTCTTGGCCGCGTACAGGGTATATTCTTTTTCTCCTACCTTATATACCACGGCGCCGACCTGTCCGTCTTCGATGAAGAACTTCGGTGCTTCCGCATCTTCCGGGACTTTGACAGAGAACTTCAGGAAGCTTTCCATCTCCTCCTTCGACCGGCACTCTGTGATTGGTCCGCCCGTGATGATCCCGGAGACATCCGTCGTCCCGCCTGCAGTAATGCCCGAGACGTCCGTCTCACCGGATGGTGTGGTTTCCAGTTTTTCCTTTTTCCCCTTGGAAAAAGCACCCGCCACGTACAGTATTACGACAGCCGCGGCGACCGTTGCCAACGCCGGCACGACCCACATCCATGTCCGCGCCGCACTTTTCTTCTTCGGCGCTTCCGCCGGCTCTGCCTTGCCCGTGCGCTCTTCGGCGGCCTTGATCATCTCTTCTGCTGTGCGGACCGGTGACACAGGAGCGGCACTCCCGCTGCCGGCAGTTTCCGCCGCAGCCGCCTTCTTCCGGATATTGGCGAGCATCCGCTCTTTTGCCCCGGCGGAAGGCTCGATCGTATCCAGCGCATCTTTGATCTGATCATCGCCGGTCATCGTTTTGTTGAACGCATCTTCTTCGATTCCGTTATTTCTGATCTTATCTTCTTCGTATCCGCTCATGATCCCCGGCTCCTTTCTAACGTTTTCTTCAATATCGCCCGCGCATCCCTAAGCTGGTTTCTTATCGTGGACGCCGGCCGTTCAAGCATCGACGCGATCTCCTCCGTCCGGTACCCGTCGTAGTAGAAAAGCCATACCACATCTTTATATTTCGCCGGCAGTGCCAGCACCGCGTCGAGCACATCGCTGAAATCCTCCGCTTCTTCCGCGGCCGGCTCCTTCACGGACTCCTCCTCCATCGAGATGGTGTTCTTATATGCCGCGCTCTTCAGCTTATCCTTGCAGATGTTGATCGCCGTCACCGTCAGCCATTTTCTCTCGTGCACCTCATCTTCAAAAGGAAGATCCCTGAAAAGTGCCCGTACAAAAGCATCCTCCGCGCAGTCTTCGGCGTCGGACTGGTTCTTCATGTAGGAGAAACACAGCCGATAGACATATTTCCAGTGCCGTTCATAGAACACTTCGAAATCCGCGTCTGTCGGAAAAGCCATATCCGCCATGCATAGATCCTCCTTTATAAAGATAACGATCGGCCGGGCAAAAATGTCGGATGATCTTTTTCGAATATACCATCTAAAAAATCACTTGACAAACCCATCCCTACCCCTTACAATATCTCTTGCGCTGAAAAGTCGCCGACTTAGCTCAGTTGGTAGAGCAGCTGATTTGTAATCAGCAGGTCGCGAGTTCGAGTCTCGCAATCGGCTCCAGCAAAGAACCTCGACACCGCAACGGTATCGAGGTTCTTGTTTTTTCGATCTTGGGTTTTACGTTTTTTGTAAAAATTCCTTCAAAATGGCTCTAAAAATGTTGTTTTAGCTCTGTAAATGGCTCTGAAAATGTTGACGAGACTATTTTCCAAGCCTATAATTAAGCTCAGGAGGATTGAAAATGGCATATTTACAAAGAAAAGTCGATCAATACCTGGAAAACTGGTTCAGAGACCCGGACAAGAAGCCTCTTATCATTAAAGGTGCACGACAGAT
>JAEEGJ010025273.1_pt1 | contig 12197 bp, 9 predicted proteins | sample 8958761 | NCBI WGS metagenome assembly JAEEGJ01 (sample SAMN16246546, study PRJNA631951) | gut metagenome | biome: gut microbiome; feature: rumen; material: RS-attached | host: Bos | place: Iran: Karaj | collected 2018-10 | reverse complement strand
GTCGTCAAGAACAAGCTCGCCGCGCCGTTCCGCGTCGCCGAGTTCGACATCAACTGGAACGAAGGCATTTCCCGCATCGGCTCCATCCTCGACGTCGCCCTCGACATGGGCATCATCGAAAAGCGCGGCTCCTGGTTCTCCTTCGAAAACGAACAGCTCGCGCAGGGCCGCGACGCCGTGAAGGCGCTCCTCACCGACAAGCCCGAGCTCGCCGACAAGATCTACCAGAAGATCAAGGAAGTGCTCGCCGCCAGAAAGGCCGGCGACGCCTCCGCCGACGAAAACGCCGCGGCGGAACAGCCCGCCGCCACCGACGACCAGGTCAATGCGTAATCCTTCCCAGGCAGACCGCCGGGCTCCGTTCCCGGCGGAAATCCTCCACGGCAGCCGTGCCGGGACGTTCCTCGTCTGCGCGGCCGCCGCTTCGCTGTTTCTTGTCTCCGGCATCCCGGGTGCTTTCGCACAGCAGAACACGGCCTCCGCGGACGCAAGTGTTCCGAAGAACAACGCGGCGGACGCCTCGAAAACGGACGTTCCGAAAACGGACGTGCCCAAAAGCGTTTCGGACGCCGCACAGAACGCCGCGACGACTCAGGGACAGGGACCGGAAAACCCGGTGAACCTCTATCCTGACAAGGAATCCGGCGACCGCGCCCGCACCGACATGGAATACGGCACGGCGGCGAGCTTCTACCGCCAGTACCGCGCGAAAGCGGAACTGAACGGCGATGCGAAAGCGGTGAAGGACGCCTATGCCTGCGAGCTGGACGCCCTGATCCTCGCAAACCTCGCGGATCCCGCGCAGAAGCTCCTGGACGAATACCGCAGCAGGATCCCGCAGCTGGACGAAAAGTCCGTCAGCCTCTGGCAGGCCGAGATCTACCTGATCCGGCGGAATGCCGACGAGGCGGATAAACTCCTGCAAAAACTGATCCCGTCGCTCGAAAACCTCGATCCCGTCCGCCTCCGCGCGATCTCCTGCGCCGCGTTCGTCGCCGAACTCAAAGGCGACCAGGAACAGGCGGCGAAATATTACGGCGACCTCGCTGCCGCGCCCGATCCGCTGGGCGTCCCCGGCGTCAAGACCGCTTTCGGACGCCGTGCTGCGGAACGCCAGGTGCTGGCGCTGGCCGCCCTCGGCAGGTTCATGGACGCGTACGACCTGCTCAAGACCCTGCCCCAGGCCGACAACAAGCGCGACGTGGATGCGCACCGGCTCCTTTCGTTTTATCTGACCCTCGGAGAAAAGGGCGAAGAGGGGTTCGAATCCCTCGCGGACACATGGAGCGAGATCCGATCGATCTCCACGCCCCGCAAGGACAATTTCTTCTTCCTGGCGGCCTGCCGCATCGGCGACGAATTCCTCCGCCGAGGCGAGACCGTCCGAGCCGCCGAGGCGTTCCACCTGGCCTACGGCTTCGCCGCCGTGCGCGAAGACGCGTTCACGGCCATGAAACGCCTGATGAACGCGTTCGACCGGCTCGGACAGAAAAAGGAAGCCGCCGAACTGGCGATGCGGATGGTGTCTTTCTTCAAGGACGTTCAGCTCTCGCCGGATTTCAAGCTCAGGATCGCCTCCGTCCTGTTCCGCGCCGGCCGCACGGATGATGCCTTCGACGTGTGCCTTTCGTGCGTTTCGGACGCCTCGCTCCCCGCCGCCGAACGGGAAAAGACCTACCGCGACACGCTGGACGTGATGATCCGCGAAAAGGCGTTTGAATCCGCGCACAAGTTCATCGACGCATTCGATACGGTCCCGGAAAAGAAGGCGGCCCGCGCGATGGACCGTGCGGAAGTCACCTGGCGCGAGAACAAGCCGGCGGAAGCCGCGAAGCTTTACCGTGCCGTCGGGGAATCTTCCAAAGAATTCCGGCAGGAAGCCTTGCTGAACGCCATGCGCTGCTGCCAGGACGCCGGACAATACCAGGACATGCTGGACATCGCCGCATCGCTCCGCAAGGACGACCCGGCGCATCCGGCGCCGGACATGCTGCTGCTTTCAGCCGTCGCGCAGTTCCATCTGCGCGACATGGCCGCCGCGGCGCAGAATTACCTGGACTACGAAGCGTCCGTCACGAAGACCGATGCCAACAGAAAAAATCGCGAGGACGCGCTGTTCCAGGCGGGACAGCTCCTGAGCGGCCTCGGACAGCCCGAGAAGGCGGCGGAAGTCTTCCGGCGGCTCTGCCAGAATTACGGCAGGAACGACGGGACGCCCCGCTACTGGCTCATCCACTGCCTGTATGCGTCCGGCGACGAGATCGGCGCGGAACGCGAGTCATGGCGGTTCATCGAGGAGAAACCGGATTCCCAGTACGCCGGAGCGGCGATGCTGCGTCTGGCGGAACACTACCGCGGCACCGGGTCCGTCCAGCACGCGGAAAGCACGCTGAACCAGCTGCTGGACCAGGAAAAATACCCGAGGATCCAGGCCCGCGCCATCTACGAAAAAGCGCTCATCGCGTTCCAGCGGGACGATCTGACGACCGCGCTGGAACATCTCGACCGGATCGATGTGTCCGAGCCTCAAAACGCACCCATGGCGGACATCCATTACCTGCGCGGCGACATCGCCCGCGCCATGGATGATTTTGCGAAAGCCCGCATCGAGTACGAAGCCGCCGCGAAGGACGCCGCCGGCACGCGTCTTAAACAGGCCGCTCTCGGGTCCGCCGCGGACTGCATTTACGCCATGGCCGCGAGCCCCGCGCCGAAGACTGCGGCCGCGCCGAAAAACGCGGCAGCCGTGCCGAAGGACGCCGTTTCCGCGCAGAACAACAAGCCTCAGGCCGGAACGCCGGACAAGGACAATACGAAGGACGTTCAGGACGGCAAGGAAAAGGAAAAAGACAAGGGCAAGGAAGCCCAGTCCGTCAAACCCGCCGAGGAAAAACCCGCAACGCCCGCCGACAACTACCGGGAGGCCTACAGGGCCTATCAGGCGCTCCTGAAGCTGAACGACCTGCTTCCCGAGTACAAGGCAATGGCGATCTACAAGTCCGGCCAGTCCCTCTGGAAAGCCGGCGATGAAAAAGAGGCGTTCGACCTCTTCAGGCAGATGATTTACCTGGTCCCGGCGAGAGACGCCGCCGCACGCCCCGTGGAAGCCTACTGGGTCTTCCGCGCGGTCGAGGCGCTGGAAGCCCTTGCCCATAAGGACCCGGTTCTTTCCAACGTGGAATCCGCCGTCGCCGCGCTCGTCTGGCTGGGCCAGACCGGCATGGCCGACCAGGCTTCGGTCCGCCAGCGGATCCGCGCCCTCCGCAAGAAACAATATCAGCCGCCGCTCCCGGCGTCTTCAACTACAACCACCACTCCGGAGTCTTCGCAGTCATGAAATACCTCACCATACTTCAGCAGGGCGGTCCCGTCTTCGTGCTCATCGGGATCTGCGCGCTCGTCGCGGCATTCGTCTTCGTGCGGAAATGGTTCGAATTCTACCGCGCCCAGGTCAACATCAACGAGATCGTCACCGGGCTCATCAACGTGCTCCGGCGCGACGGCATGATCGAGGCGATCACGCTCTGCGACAACTCGCCCGGCCCCGTGCCCCGCGTCCTTTCCAGCGCCATCCGCGCCTACAAGGAAGGCGACGACATCCGCGACGCGCTCGCCACGCAGACCATGATCGAGGTGCCGCGCCTGGAATCCCTCCTCAACATCCTCGCCACGCTCGCCTATGTGACGCCGCTGCTGGGACTGCTCGGCACCGTGCTCGGCCTCGTGGATTCGTTCCAGACGATGACCGCGGCCCCGGATTCGGCAGCGACCCTGCCCGAACTTTCCAACGGCGTTTACAAGGCGCTGCTCTGCACCGCCGCCGGGCTCTCGGTCGCGATCCCGTGCCACATCGCCTACAACTACCTGGTCTCCCGCGTGCAGGATTTCTGCACGGACATGGAGAAAGCGTCCGCCGAGATCATGTATTTCTTCCGCCACCACACAAAAGAGGACGCCGCCGCCCATGTCGAATGAAGCCCCGATCCAGGTCAGGACAAAGCTGAAGATCTTCAGCGGCCTGCCGAGTCTGGTCCTGTACTTCTGCGTCCTCTTCATCCTGCTGATCTTCTTCATGCTCAGCTCGAACTTCGTCCCGATCCGCGGCGTCGAGGTCAAGCTGCCCCAGATCGGCGGCCACCTCGCCTATGCCTCGCGCAACTTCGTCGTGACCGTCGACAAGGACAACCGGATCTACTTCAACGACGCGGTCGTCAAGGACGCCGACGAACTAAAACGCCAGCTCTCCGAGTCGCTCAACTCCCGCGGATTCCAGCCGGACAAGGAACGCATCATCGTCCGCTGCGACATCAAAGCCCCGCTCGCCACCGTCGCCGAGATCCTGTCCGTCGCCGAGGAGCTGAACGTGAACGCGCTCTTCATGTCCGGCGGCCAGCCCAAGGGCCGGACCGCCAGCTTCACCGAGCCTGAATCATGACCGAAACCGCCGCACAGCAGCATTTCCGGCTTCCCGTCGACGATTCGCCGCCGAAGGAACGCCTCCGCTGGCCCTTGCTTCTTGCCGTGGCCGCGGGCGTCCTGCTGCTGCATGCCGCGCTCGTCACGGTCTTCACTCCCCTTGCGCCCGAGCAGAACCAGACCGCAAACCGGACGGATCATTCCGCAACCTTCGTTTCATCCCTGATCACCGCGGTGTATCCCGATTTTTTGGACAAAGTCGACATCTACGACCCGATCGCGTTCCTGCATCCGCCGACGGAGGTCGGTTTTTCGTTTTTCCGCGTGACGCAGGACGATTTCTCCCTCGAATCTCCCTCCGAGCCGGTCCTCCCGCCGCGGAAGTTCGCCGAGCTGGATCCGTTGCCGCCGTTCGAACCGGAACCGGTGGTGCGTCCGCTTGTCCTGGAGACAGCCGGGACGGACACGGATCCCGATGCGGAGATCATAGCGGCGGAAACCGTGTCCTATCCCTACTGCGTGGCGGATTCCAGGCCGGACGTGAGCCTGCCCGCGATCCCGCTTGACACACAGTCGGAACGCATCCTCCGCAGGACGCCGCCGTCCCGTCCGTCCGTGTTCGAACTCAGGAATGCCTCCGGCGTGATCCCGGGTTCCGCTGTTTTTCCCCGCTGCGAGGCGATCCTGACCGGCTCCTGCGGCGTCGCCGAGCTCGACCTCGCCGCGCGTGCCTGGCTTGACACGCTGCTGAATTCGCAGGAGGAGACAGCACTCCGGCCCGGAGACAGATGCCGGGTCGTCTGGTCGGCGAAAGCGTTCGGAAAGGAGCCGTCGCGATGATCCCGATCCCGCTCGACCGCATCTTCGTCTGGTACTTCGGCACGTGGTTCTTCGTGATCGCGCTGCTGTGGATATGCGACGAACTCCGCAAACGCAAGAACACGAGCGACTCCGTCGTGAAGGACCGCCTGTACCTCTGCGGCAAATGCCACCTCACGTTCCTGGCGCGCGACGACCGTGAACACATCGTGCGGTGTCCGCGCTGCCACGAAATGTGCTTCTTCCGCCAGAGCAAGCGCTTTTAAGGAGGGCAAGCCCTCCACGGCGGCAGTGCTCTCAGCTTCGCTTGAGCACAAAGGCAAGCCCTCCACTTTGGAAGTGCCCGGCTACGCTCGGGCACAAGGGCAAGTCCTTGGCTGTTATAGTGCCTTGCTCCACGACGGCACACACGGGGAGTGTCGAGTAGTGCGCGAGCGTCAGCCGCGCACTGTATCACCACCGCCTGCGGTGTTATTCTTCTTTCCCGTCGGGGAACTGCACCAGGTAGAACCGCATATTGTGGATGAAGTCCGGCGCCTGCGTGATGCCCATGTGCGCTCCGCTCACGTGAATGACGCCGCTCCAGCGCACCGGAGACTCCATCCTGATGCCCCACGGCCCCTGCCTGTCCGGGTTGCGCAGGTCGGCTCGCGCGCTCACCGCGGAAACTTTGCCGTCGCCGGAATCGTAGCGGACCACGTGCAGAGATCCGTCGTCGTCGACCAGCGCGATCGACGAGGTCGGCACGGAGTCCCCGATGAAGACCATCTGGAACACGTCGGAATCCTTCGGATCGGGCGTGGAGAGCATGGATGCGATGCGTTTCGCCGAGTTCAGGCATTTCTGAAGGTGTTCCAGCGCCACGTAGCGCCGTTCCTGAGCCGTCTTCACATCCGGCAGCAGCCATTGCAGATCGGCGTCGACGGCGGGATCCGCGAGCCCCCACTTGTACTTGATCCACGTGTTCAGGTCGTACAGGTCGACCGCTTCGCCGCGGGCGATGGATTCGTCCTCGGATTTGCCGGGAACGGTCTTCCGGACGGCGGCGAACTGCGGGAACGGCATCATTTCGTAGTAGGAGGGGAAGGTCCCGATGATGGAGGCGGGATAGATCGGAGCGCCCGGCTGAAGCCGCAGGCCGCTCACCAGCTCCAGCACGGTGTCCAGATAGCCGGCGTTCGGCGTTCCGACCTGGATGAGCTTGCCGATGTTTTTCGCGCCGGCCCAGGTGATCGCCGGATCGGGTGCGGCCGGATCATCCGGCAGCGGCGTTTCGCCGTAGCGCAGGTAATACCGCCCGATCAGGCCGCCCATGCTGTGCCCCATGAGGTCGAAACGGATCGTCTCAGGCGCAGTCCCGTACCGCATCCGGTATTCCCCGTCCAGCTGCGCCTGTTTCGCGAGGATGAACTTCCCGAGCTCGGCGGCGTTTTCCGCGATGCTCCGCCGCCAGTCGTAATAGAAGATGAAGAACGTCGGGCAGCGTCCGTCCTCAAGATGCTCCTTCGAGCCTTCCTGCACATACCCGGCCTCCCGGATGGTCTCGACCAGAGGCCCGTAGGCGTACATGGAGAACTCCATGCCCATCACGCGGATGGACACGGTGTCCAGCAGGAACGACGCCCGCGTGTTGTTGGAAAGCTCCCGCAAGGGCTTCCCCCAGCTCATCGGCACGGACAGGAGTTTCAGGCTGTCGCGCCCCGGCAGAGTCGGCGAAAACGTCCCCCAGAACTCGTCTCCGGTCGCCTGGTCCGCCAGCTTCGCCCCGAGCAGGCCGTGGATCAGGATCACGGGATTCCGGCGGATCCCCTCGTACGCCAGGGAACGCTTCGTGGCACGGCTGAAGATCGTTTCCGTCGGGGTCAGCGGCGACTGGTACGAGCCGACCGCGTCCGGCTGGCACGCGTTCAGGATGAAGACCGCCAGGATCGCCGCCGCGGCGGCGAGAAACCGCCCGAAGATTCGTGTCCGTTTCATGGTATTTCACCTTCCGTTATTGGTTTGTGCCTGTCCAGCAGGCTCTGGTAATCGCCCGAAATCCGCTCCAGCGCGGCAAGATACGCCTCGATCTGCTCCCGTGTGCCGCAGATGCTCACGCAGCCCGCGGTGCCGCCGCCCTCGCACGGCATGTCCATCCGTCCGAACGCCAGGAATCCGCGTATCTGCAGATCGGTCACGGGCGCGATGAAGACCTCGGCATGGCGGAGCACGGAAAGCCCGAAGGTCCCGACGACGTCGTGGAATTCGCGCGGCATGAGGTACTTGGCATAGTAGTAGAAGAGCGGATGGATCATCGAAAGCAGCTCGATCATCTCGTAGGTCTCGCTGCACCGGTAGCGCGTCTTCTTCAGCCGGCGGTTGAACTCCCGCTGGAACAGCAGGAATCCGCCCATCTTTTCCATGTGGGTCATGTAGTCGGAGGGACGGATGAACACCAGGCTCAGTTCGCGTTCGAACCGCTGCAGAGGCTTCCCCTCGGACGTGCTGCCCGGCTCCACATCGACGGGGAACAGCATTTTCGCGTCGTGCAGCTGGGGGGATTTTGCCAGGCCCCAGAGGATCATGCCGGCGATCGTCGCGGGGCCGCGCATTTCCCGCTGATGCTTCTGGTTCAGGCGGCGGCGCATCTCCAGCAGGCCGTCGAACCGGAAGAACGCCCGGGCGCGGAAAAGCCCCTTGCGCGGCGTTTCCCGGATCTCGACCTCGGCGCCGGGACTTCCGGGAGCGGGGAAACACATCCTGCCCGCCTCGCCCCATTCCGCTTTCAGCTCGCTCAGCACCTCCTGCATCGCCAGTCCGTCCACAGGGACGTGGTGGTACTGGATCCAGAGGTCCGCCTCGGAAAGATCGGGATGGATGCGCACGAAAACGTTCAGCAGCCCCCACCCCGGATGCCGGTACACGGTCACGTCCGGCGTCTTCAGGCGTTCCGCCTGGATCGCGTCCGCGTCTCCGCCCTCCGGCAGCGGCAGGAACGTCACGCAGGAGGCGTTCATGATCCGCCGGAGCAGGCGCACGGCCTCCATGCGTTTGCCGAGGTTGGCGGCGTTCAGATACAGCACGCGCCGCTTGACTTTCCGATACAGTTTCCGGGCGCGGACGGAATCGGCAAGCCCGGTCAGGCGGTTGTGCGTCCGCACGAAAAATGAGAGAAGAATCCGAATATCGCTGTCCGACAACACGTCGGACGGCGGATACCGCGGATCGAATGTCATCCGCGCATTTTCCAGTGTGCCGTCCGGGCGGAATTCCACTTCGAGCAGGTCGGTCTCCGTCAGGCGTTTGCGGTGCAGGCGGAACGTCTTCTGCATGATGGCCCAGTGCAGTTCCCCGTGCACCCGGAGGAATTCCCCGAATCTCGACAGGAAGCGTTCCCGCGCTTCCGCCATGGACCCGGGTTTCGCATCCTCGGGAAACGGCGTCACGCGGAAGATGCCGAGCATGAATTTGGAGATGTCGCCCTTCAGGAAGATCCCCGTTACCTTCCGCCAGCCGTTCTCGGTCGGTTTCGCTCCGAGCAGCTTGCACAGCTGAAGCAGCTTCAGAAAGATCAGGAAGCAGATCGCGTTGAACGACCATTCGTCGATCAGGCGCGTCATGTGAAACGACACCCAGCGCCGGATCCTCGATCCGCTGTCTTTCGTGTTTTCCGGTGCCGTTTTCATGCTGAAAGGGGTCTCCCGAAGCTGCCTGATTCTTCTTTCCGTATCTCCGCCGGGCGCAGTTCAAGCCGTCCGTCCGCGGGTCATTGTAGTATGATCGTATAAACATTAATATACTGCTTTTTTTTCTCAGTTCAAGTCTTCCACGCTTTTTTGCGACAGGATGCGAGGAAGAATCTCCGTTCGAATCCTGAAAACGGAAAAAGACGTATGTCATGCGTATCCCTCCTCTTTCGGAAAAAAAAGCCGGATTTCCCTTTTTTCCGTTCGCTTTTTTCAAACTCCGCGCTATATTAAGAATATCATAGCCGTTTGGAACCATCATTTCCGGTGACGCCCGTGAACCCGTCTTCTCCAGCAACCGACACATCGAAATCCTCTTCCCGTCCGGGACTTTCAAAAAAAGCGAAATTCTGGATCGGGCTTTCGCTCGCCGTGATCATTCCCGTGATCGCGGGCGTCCTCCTGTGGCTTGCCTACCTCGCACTCTTCCCGAACAACCCGCGCCTTGTCGTGAACAGCGTCCGGCTCGCCGGCAGTTCCGGCTACTGGAGCCCGGCGGACCCGGATGAACGCCGGGAGCGCATGGACCGCATCCTCGCCATTCTCCGCATCCATCCCGGCCGGACCCCGATGTTCTCGGGGGAAAAGGACTACGACCTCGCCGCGATGACCGCGAAGCTCCGTGCGGAGATTCCCGAGCTGGAACGCGCCGACGTCCGCCGCGTGCTCCCCGACCAACTCATTTTCGAGCTTCACGAACGCATCCCCGTCGCGAACCTCGGGACGAGCTTCTACCTCGACGGCGCGGGGACCGTGCTGGACAAGACCGCGTGCTACGACGTCGCCGCCTCGCTGCCCACGCTTTCCTGCAAGCCCGCCGCGGCCCGCGTCTCCAAAGACAATTCCCCCTTCAAACGCGGGGAAGTCCTGTCCGACGCATCCATCCGCACCACTCTGGAATTCATCCGGCTCATCCGCCTGGAATTCACCGACATCCGTCTCCTGACCGTCTATATCGACCAGGACAGCCTCCAGTGCCGTCTCCTCTACAAGAACTCGCCGCGCGTCTTCAACGTCCTGCTCCCGCTTCGCCTCGACGAAGTTCAGCTCCACGACGACATTTTCGGGCGTCTGCTCCCCAAGCTCGAATCCTCCATCCGGAACCGCGAGGAGGAGGACATCCTCGATCTCCGGTTCAAAGACCGCATCATCGCGAAAAAGAGTCTTTAACACCGCAAAGCGGTGCCGACACAGAGATCTCAGCTTCGCTCGCGAACCCCAACGCGGTCGCTGGGGACACTGAACTGGATCAGATGGAATCCGCATGCCAGGCTGGCGGACGGATTTTCCGCCTTGGCGCAGACTGTTTGCAGGATCGTGGCGGCGAGCGCATCCAGCCTCAAATTCAAATATGGAAACACCATGGAACGCTCGTTGAACGCCGTGCCGAAGAACGAGCATCGCGACGGCGGACGATATGCGCCGGACCGGATCTCGCCTGACAGGTAATCGGACAAATAGGGATCGTCGATCAGGATCGCGACGGACCGCGAATCCGGGACTGCGAAAGCCTGGACCGCTTCCGACAGGAAATCCGGGAACGTCTCCAGTTCGCCCTCGAAAAGCACCGTTTTCGTCGCGCAGCCCGGCACATATTCGTTCAGGACGGCCGGCACAAGGCGTCTGTACCACGGGAAGGCGGAATGCCGGGACGTCACGTGAACGGCTCCAGCGATGTTGCGGCGGGCAAGATGCAGAACACAATCGAGGTCGGCTTTCCGCGTGAACACGGAAACGGCGTCGCTTCCCGCCTGGTCGACGAGCAGATCGATGCGGGCGCCCCGTTTTGACGGGAAGGACCGTTCCTGTCCTCTTCCGAAACCGGAGGCGGCGGATGAAAACACGACCGCGACGTCTCCGGCGGAAAGTTTCGGGAAATCGGGATCGCCCGCATAGTCGATGTCCCGTTCGAGATACTCCATCTTCCGCCTCATCAGCAGATTCCGCACGCAGTAGACCAGATAGTCGTATTCCGGCGTTTCCGCAGTGTATGAATCCCGGAACAAGACCGGGCGGCATGTCGAAGATGACGCATCCTCGCCCGCGAAACACGCCGGGACCGAACGCTTGCCTTTCCGGCAGGCGATGACGCCGCGGCCCTCCAGCTCGTGCATGACCGCCCGCGCCGTACCGGGCGAAATATGGTACTCCCGCGCCAGTTCGTCCCGGCTGTAGAACGGTCCATCGCCCAGAAACTCTCCGGCGCGGAGTTTGCGCGTGATGATCTCAGCGATCGTCATGTATTTTGCATTGAAATAACGGCAAGCCATGGCTGCCACCCCCTCTGAATGATTGTGTGCTGGAAATGTTCCGTCGCATCCGGGGGAATGGCAACGGGGCAAAAGAACTTCGGACAAGGTTTACTATACTGATTTTCAATGGAGAATTCAAGGAAGAAGCAAAAAAACGGCAAAAGAAATGACTGAAGGAATCGACATTTGTAAGATGTTTTGAAATGTGCGGAAACAACAAAAAAACGAGGCAGATTTTTCTGTTATATTTCAGCCGCAAAAAACGCCCGTCCGGGGTATGCGAAGCTTTTTCCGTTTTTTTTGGCGATCGGTCTTTAAAAAACCGGTTTGAAATGCTATATTGAAACTCAGGAAGACGTCCGTATGCGGGCGGCCTTGAAATCCCGAGATTTTTCTCGCACCTGAAGCAAGTTCGACTCCCCATCCCACCAAGCCAGGAGAACCACATGAAAATCGCCGTCTGCGGAGCCGGAGCCGCCGGTTCCTATGCCGTGAAGCGCCTTCGCCTCAATCTCCCCGAAGCCGATATCCTGCTTTTCGACGCCGCTCCGGCCGGGTTCTATGCGAAAATGCGCCTCCCCGAGTACCTCGCCGGCACGCTCCCGCGCGAAAAGCTCATTCTCTCCTCGCCGGAACAGATGGCGGACTGGGGCGTGGAGCTCCACCTCGGCGAACCCGCGACGGCAATCGATCCCGCCGCCCACACGCTCACCACGGTCGCGGGAACGTATTCCTGGGACATCCTCGTGCTGGCAGTCGGGGCACACGCGTTCGTGCCGCCCGTGCCGGGGCTTGCAGGTCCGCGCGTCCATGTGCTGCGCGAACTCCCCGACGCCGACGCGCTCGTCGCGCTCTGCGAACCCGGACTCGACGCCGCGGTCATCGGCGGCGGACTGCTCGGACTGGAAGCCGCGGCAGCGCTCCGCAAACGCGGCCTCAACGTCTCCATCATCGAAACCGCGCCGCGTCTGCTCCCGCTTCAGAT
>JAEEGJ010025270.1_pt1 | contig 12197 bp, 17 predicted proteins | sample 8958761 | NCBI WGS metagenome assembly JAEEGJ01 (sample SAMN16246546, study PRJNA631951) | gut metagenome | biome: gut microbiome; feature: rumen; material: RS-attached | host: Bos | place: Iran: Karaj | collected 2018-10 | reverse complement strand
TTCACATCTTCAGGGCATCTTCTGATCAATTCATCAAGTAGCCTAAAAGAATTCGGCCCCATCAAGTATTCCTTTGTAAAGTATTTCTTATACTTTTCTATACTCCCCATAAACTTCACCCTCCATAGCGAGTTTTACTGAAATTAAAGCTACCAATCACTCTTCCTAATAGAGCGAATAATTCTGATATTGTGTTCCAACGTTTATACCAAGCTTTTCATCTCGTTCTTTCTGCAATCATTCTTTTTTGTTTTTGTGATACTTCCCTGTTGATCATTGAAAACGGAATGCTCTTTTTTGGCTTTAGCATTTGATCAAAAACTACATGTTCTCTTTTCTTTTTTCCCATCTGAAACCTCCATGACAATAGTTTGGTTTTCAGATTTCATCCATATTTCCATCACTTATGCCTCCCCACAAAATATTTAGTACGGCGGTGGAGAACGATCTCCACTTTACAATCGCCCTGCACGGATACAGGTTACGCCGTCTTGCAACCTTGCAGATACAAGTCCGTGCACAAACTGCAAGGAAGCTCTTCACACTCAATTATACAAAATATTTTTACAACTATACAGCACAATGTTTTTAACACAAAACAACCGGTGGATGATTTCTCATCTCACCGGCTGTCTATCCTTATAATGGAAAGGTCTGGGATTAGTGGTATATTATCTATCAACCTCAAGATCAATATATCCAAAATTTGTGACCATTCTGTGTTCAATTGATAAAGAATTTCTTGCGGTTTTCTTAAGTACATTTCATAAATGTATCTTATATATCTTTCTTCATTTCCTCTATTTCCCGCATTCTTCTTTTATGCTCTCTCTTTGCTTTTATCCTTGTTACAAGGTTGTAGATCGCAAGAGGAACAGCCATAAAGAAGCCAATGACCATAAGCAGCAGACCTGCCTTTGTAATAAAACTGCCGCCCTTGTTGTATTCGCTTGTTCTTTTAAGAGATTTTATATCATCATTTGAAAAATGCATTGAAGGATCATTTGGATCATATGATATCTCAAATGTATCTCCTTCTTCTATCTTTTTGCTGCTTACCTGTCTTCCCTCGTATTCCTCTCCGTCAACAATGTATGTATATCTTCCCTCATACAGCGGCTTGTGTTTAGTTTCTATATCCATCTTGTTGCCGTGTTCATCGTATATGGGTTGTCTGAACACATTTACATGTGTGACGGTGACTGTGATGGATTCAGTGCATTTTTCCATCTTTCTTATATTTTCTTCCGTCTTGCCGTCATCTTTCCTGCCGACAGAATAAAGGATAAATCCCAGAATAAAGATGAAACACACGATTCCGTTAAGGAATGCGATAAGCAATCCCTTTAAAGCATTGTTGCTCATAAGCTGCCCCTTGAATTAATTATATATACTCTGAAAATCTGTCTGATCAGTTGTCTTCTTCCTGATCTGAATCTTTACTTTGCTTTTCCTTCTTTTTATTCTTTATCACCCTGGTTATCAGTATCACGGTAAAGCTGTAAAGAACAACGGGAAAGAATGACAAATACATCAGTGACTTGGGATCGGAGTTTCTTGCAAGATGCCATTTACCGTCCTCTCTGTATATCCTGCAGTAATCCTTCGAGGAAAGGGGTGAGACACCGTTCCTTTCAACCTTGGTAACACGTCCCGAGTTATCCGTATATTCGTAGTAGGATTCCGTCAGTGTTATTATCTGTCCGTCTTTTTCTGCTTTGTATATATCATAGACCCGGTATTTGTTTGTATTTACCCATTCTCTTTCTTCACCCGCATAATAGAACTTTACCATGGCGCCGTCACGCTTGTACTTGATGGGTTCCTCGATTATAAGGAGAGTGAGTAAAAATGCGATGACGAAAAATATGACTGCCCATTTGATCGATTTTTTAGGAGATTTCATGATATCTGAAATCGGTATCTCCAGAATCTGAATGATAAAGGGCTTGTGCTCATACGTGGCCGATTCCTTTGAGACAACTTCCTTTATCTCTTCAAGTGTTTTTTTCTGTGAAAACTTGTGTCCGCTTTCGGTATATATGTCGTAGCACCTTGAACAGATCCTGCAGTTCTTGTTGGAATAGCCGCCAAGAATACCGATCCTTTTTGAACAGCAGTCACAAACATTTGCCATGCATACTCCTTTCCAAACGTAACGGGTACGTTTAAACATCTGACTTTAGATACTCTTTAAGATCTTTTTTTTAGTGTCATTTGATTCAATGGCATTTATCGCATTTATAAATCCTTCCCTGTCGTGTTTAATCCAGTCATCTATATATCTCATATAAAACTCAGTCTCTGCCTTTTGCTTTGGCGATACAAAGCAGCATGAGGCAAATGTTCTCATCAAAAGCTCATCTGCTTTTGCAGCATCCAGTCTGAAATCCTCACACAGTATCTTTTTTATCTCACTTACAAAAATACTTGCCTGCTCGTCTCCTCTTTTATTTAAAAGACCTCTGAACGGGAATTTGAACTGAAATACGGTTGCACTGTATACACTGTAGGCCAGATATCTTAATGAAAAATCACAGACATGGGAGACACATCCGAATGTATTCTCCAGCCAGCCAAGACCCCAAAAGTTCAAGTCCGATCTTTGCGGTATTGCTTTGGGAAGCGCATCTGTTTTGCAAAGAAGCCAGTCAATGAGCGCCTCTTCATCCGAGCTTTCCCATTCATCATTCTTTCCAAACTCCATTTTGTCAGTCACATAGATCTTTGCCCAGTCAAGTGCATGCTCTTTGCATTTTTGGTTTACATAAAGTTCATTCAAAAGATCATGATATCCGGGATGTCTGTTTTTTGCACTGTCGTTTATCATATCATTCTCAACGATGTCTTCAGTGACATCCGTTTCTGTTCTTATGAGCCTGTAAAACTCTCTTTCATCCTTTGCTGAGTGATCTCTTGGCTCGGTATTAAAATAATATATGATAAAGTCCCTTATCTGATCTTTAGTCATTTCATTCATATATAATAAGATCCTATCTGGTCTTGTGTGAGCTGTATACTTCAAAGTTGTATCTTACTATTCCAAGATCTATCTTTGCCATCGGAACACGCTTAGCTTCTATTACAGCTTCATCGTTAACAAGGCTTATTTTGAATTTCTGCTGGTTAATGGCAGTGGGAGCAAGCATAGCTGCCTCGACTCCCTCCCTGAACCAGTCGGGCATCTTGTCTACAGGCATGTCACAGAACTTGTCTATGCTCTTAGATAGATGAGGCTTTCCCTGATCTTTGCCGTATCCTATGGCTATTACACAGATGAGCTGTTCATCGGCATCTATCTTAGCCTTGCACTTTTTCTTTCCGTAGGTGCCGGCTACCCAGCAGGTATTAAGTCCCATCATCTGGGCTTCAAGAACGATCTTTTGTCCGTAGTAGCCTCCGAGTTCCTCTCGTTTTTCTATGGATCTCTTTCCTATAACGGCTATGTAGTTTACAGCATTCTCAAACTTGCCGTAGTGGGCAAGAAATACATTAAAGCAATCCGGATCGTCACAGACAAGCTGCAGGTTAAGTCCGCTTTCCTCATTGCACTGTCTTATTATCTCGTTTAGCTTGTTTCTGTGTTCTTCGCTTATAGGTTCATCCTTGTACTGACGTACACTGTGTCTTGATCTTACGGCTTCTTTTAGATCCATGGCATACCTCCTCTTTAATCTAAAGAGTTTTAGAATCAATTGTCATCATATGAAACAAAGTAGTAGGTGTGTCCGTTTGTGGGGAAGAAAGGAGTCTCGTCTATCGTGTGAATCCTTTCCCTGACTTCGGAGGTCTCATACTCGTTTAACTGTTCAATAGAACCGTATCCTATCTCAAAGACAGCTCCGTCATAATCCTCGGGGCAGTCCACGGTTATCGTACGGTTAAAGATCATGTCATCTATCTTGCCTCCGAGTTTTGCCTCTATGTCATAGTCACCCTTATCTGTTGAGATCGTGAGCACATAGCTTCTCTTTGTCTGTGTGGGGCTGTAAAACTCAGTACCCGTATATCTGTCAAAAGCGCCGACATACCATACAAGCTGATCCTCTCCGGATACGGATAGATCCATACTCGTAGTCAGTATCACCTTTTTGCGTCCCTCTTCACAGTCTTCCTTTGTCTCTTCTATTGTCACCTTTACGGGTATATCGACTTCGCCGTTTGTATAGCTTTTGGACTCGTCTTTCATATCCTGATAATATGTGGCACTCGTAAAGCTCTTTACAGAGCTTTTTTTGCTTATCTCAAGGCCGTTTTTGGTAAGCCAGTCATCGGGACGGCTCTTGCCGCAGGCTGTCATCATTATCAGTACGGTTAAGACAATCGTTAAAGTTATTCTTTTCATTTTTTTCATCCTTTGTTTTTATTCTATAAGATATCCCGGTATGAAGATGTCTTTTAGTTTCTTAAATCTTTTGTTTACTTTCGGAGGATCGTTTATGTATGCGCGGAAATCAAAGTTTGCCTTTACTTCATCATCAGTATAGAGATGCTTTTCCATCAGTCTTGATCCGTTATCCTCCTGGGTAAGGTTTTTTATCTGATCAGGTATGGTCGTTTCATCAAGACTTCTTTGTATCTCGCAGCCAAGCTTGTTAAACCAGCCTGCAACGGTGTCTTTTTTGCATTCCTTATCTGTGATGCAAAACACTACCCACATGTCATCCTTCTTATCGCCGATATGGGGCGGCATGTTCATCTGCTCCTTAATGTATTCATCCATTGAGGAATATTTTTCCATGCCCTCAAATCCGTCAGCCCAGCAGTACTGAGCTCCGTATCGTCTGGATTCTAAGTCATGCTCGTTATAGCAGTCCTTGTCATGAAGGATATATGCCCATTTAAGTATCTGTTCATGATCAAGCGCTTTTCTTATAAAGGACTCTGCGTCATTTATATCGCTGTCCTTCAGATATATCAGATTACCTCTTTGTTTTATCATCACATGTCCATCCCGAGGCTGTCGTTTAGCTTTTTTATATATCTGTCCGGGTCCTTTTTAAATGCGGCCATCAGCATGAATGTATCAAGGACCATGGCTTCCTTATCGCTATCGGCATAGTTTTTTCCGATATCCTGTCTTACTTCTGTTTTACGCATGTTAAAAAAGTATAGATCGGTTAAGCCGTATCCTTTAAATCTCATTGAGTCTAAGATGCTGTGATTATCCAGGTAGTACATGAACTCGCCCATCAGCTCAACATCAAGGATGAGCTCTTCCCACAGGCTTTCCTTAAACTCATCGTCCCTGCCACAGAATTCACACAGTGTCTCAAGGTACTCATAGGCTTTGATCTTTCTTGCGTCGTATATGATCATTTCTTTTCCTTTCATGCAACAGCTAGTTTCATTATAATCTATAAGGATGTCAATTCATAGAAAAATGGTTAAAAGAGGTTAAAAAAACGTGACTGCATATCTGCAGCCACGCTTATGGTCTTATTTGATCTATTTATTTCTTTGCAGGTTTCTTTCCCTTGAAGAAAGCATCCGTAAATTTGCTGTAGTCCTTTGCGGCATCGGCTATGTTGTCGTAATCGGGGATGTAGTTAAACTCCTCTCCTCCGTTATCCTTAAGCCATGCCCTGTAATCCTCGATATCCTTTTTAACAAGGTTTAAGCATCCTGCGATAACAAGTATGTCATCCGAAAAACCCACATTTGGAATGGTATCCGGGATAAGATCGAGTTCGCTGACAAAGTAAAGCAGGGCCACAACGATATGGCTCATTGAATCCTTGTTGGCTTTGGTATATTCCTTTTTAACATAGTTTCTTACAAGAGACATCATGAGCGGGATATAGGAAAGAGCTGTATCCTTTGTGGGAACGTTCTTAAGCGTAGACTTAAGGTTTTCCATAAACTCTTCCATCTTTGCTTCATCCTTAAGGATATCCTTTGCCTGTGCGCTGTTCTTCTCGTAAAACTCAACGGCTTTGTTATCATCTATCGCATTGATGATCGCAGCGATATCGATGTTGGGTTGCTGATTGTTCATGTTTCCACCTCTTTTCCTGAATATCATCAAATGAGCTGTATGTCAGTTCATTTATTTCATTATAATATTTTTTTATATCGATGAATAGCCTAGTCAAGGATCACATCGGTAACGGTGACATTTAGGATGATGACTTCTTCTATCTCCTGTTTCATTCCATCCTTAGTGCCGTATCCGTTAAGCCTGATCGTTGCCGCTTCCGGCTGCTTTGATACCTCGGCCTTTAAATACCTTGGTTCATCCATTCCTATCTCAAGCTTTTCATAGACCTGTCTTAGCCTGCCTGAGCATTCAAAGATGGCTATCTCCTTAGCCGGGTTCATTCCGAATCTGCTTCGTTCATTATAGGATATGGTAACCCTGTCGATCTCGGCGCTTTTAAGTTTTGTGATATGTATCTCAACCTCAGGATTGTTGTAGTAGTAAAGCTGTGTAAGGCCGTATACTGAAAGAGCAAAGACTGCGGTCACGATTAGTGCCGTTACTGTGATAAGTATGATCTTCCTGTTCATTTCATACCTCTACAGTATCGGGAACACATGCGACAAGATCGATCTTTGGTATCTCGCAGAATATATCGACAAGGTCCTGATCAAGCTGTTCTCCCGCAACTTCCTTCATGATCTTTAGAGCTTCCTCATGGGCACGCGGCGGCTTATATGATCTTCGCATGGTGATGGCCGCATAGGTATCTGCGACTGCTATTATCTTTGATGCATAGGGTATCTGGGAATCGGGGATCCCGTAGTAGCCTTTTCCGGTCAGTTTCTCATGATGAAATTCTATCCAGGGAAGGATCTCCTTAAATGAACCTAAAGGCTTAAGTATGTTTACGCCGAGTCTTGGATGGTTTTTCATTATGATCCATTCATCATCGGTCAGTTTATCCGGTTTATTCAGGATCTGTTCGGGGATGCCCAGTTTTCCCACATCGTGCATGAGGGATGCAAACTCTAAACTCACCCTGTTTATGCCTTCTCTCTGTGCATTAGGGATGTGGTCATACAAAAGCATGGTCACATTTCTTACATAGCGGGAGTGGCCTTTAAGGTTTGGATCTCTTGCATCGACAACACCGATAAGGGTCTCTGCGATACTCAGACAGTTTTCCTTTACGGTCTTTATCAGTCTGAAAAGAAGTGTCTCGACTATGGCTACAAAGATGCTTCCGCCAAATAAAATGCCTGCGACCATCAGATCGGGTTTTCCAAATAATCCAACGAGTATATATCCGATAAGAAAGAAGATAAGAAGTGCAAGAGCAACTAGCTCCCATATCTTATCCTGCGATACGCCTGATGAGAGAACGTCCTTTGTACTCTTTATGAACATGCAGTATCTGACGATGTTTGTTACCATCAGTATCGCACCGAAAGCTATCATAACAGCGATCATATTTACCATAGTGTCATCCTTCCATGAATGCCTTCATCGGATTTATCTGTTTTGCAAGGGAATATATGTAGTCCTGCTCGTTACTTACATAGTCCTTTAGCTGAGCTATCTCTTCATCGGAAAAGCCCTTGTTGTTTACAAGACTGCATCCGGGCAGGGAAAACTCTGCGCTTTTCTCATTATCCGAAAACATCACATATACTGCTTTTGAATCCTTTGTGCGTGTCATGCTTGATACGCTCATCTTTATCTCATTACTCATATGTTCAAAGCCACTTTTTCTTTTTGAAAAACAGCAGGCTGCCGGCTGCGACAAGCAGGCTCACTGCGATTATTATAGGATACCCCCATCTTGATTCAAGCTCGGGCATGTATTTAAAGTTCATTCCGTACCAGCCAACTATTAAAGTCAGTGGCATGAATATCGTTGTTACAACGGTCAGAACTGTCATTATCCTGTTCTGTTTGATATCAAGGTGGGCCTTATACTGGTCGCGAAGCTGCATGGTATATTCACGCAAAGATGTGGATGTATCATGCAGTCTTGCCATCCTGTTTAAAAAGAGTCTGAAGTATCTAAGGTTTTCCGTTTTAAAGAAGTTGTTCTCATTCTCTTCAAGCTCCTGGCCAAGATCCATGAGCTGTTCATAGTGGATTCTTAGATCTCTTATATCGCTTCTGATATCATTAAGCCTTACTGTGGGAAAGTCATCATCGTCTCCCTCGATGATGGTGTGTTCCATCGTATCGAGTTCTCTCTCATACTTTTCCATTAGGCGAAGGTCATCTATGACTATCTGGTCGAGAAAATCATATATGAACCGCTCTAAACTTGGAAACTTCCATTTCTTTACCTTTTTGATGCTTTCTATTAGCTCATTTGCCTTTCCGCTGTCATCTATAAATACGATGCCTTTTTCATCTAAAACAAAGGCAAACTTAGAATCCTCTGCACTAAGATCGTCTCTGTGAGGTATGGAAAAAGAGCCTGTAAGAGAATCATAGTTTACTTCGGCCTTGGTGGTATAGATCTCAGATAGCTCAGGTTCTATATCGATTCCCAGTTCAAAGCTTTCCCTGTCCTTTTTCCATTCTTCAAAAGAAAGCACCGCAACGTACTGTTTGTCACTGTCTTTTATTTTTTCCCTGTTTACTTCAGTCAATGTCTGATCGATCAGATAAAACACTTGTATACTCCTCTTTATTCGTATCCCACACTTATCACATTTAGCTGTATGTTTCCGTTGTCTGTTCTGTATGTTATCTTTTTATTCTTTGATATGGTATCACTTTTTATCTTTTCACCGTTACCATCATAGAGACTGCCTCTTTCAACCTTAAAAGTGACATCGCCGTTATGTCTTATCTTTGTTATTAAAAGAGATAGATCACCTGTGGATATATGATCGCCTTTCATATATTCATGTTCTTCACTAAAGGCATCATATGTGTCGGAATGATTTTCCCCCGATATGGATATGGTTGCCCATGTATGTGTATCGATATATCTGTTTACGCCATGAACGGATATGATGGCAGTTATCGCAAGAAGGATCGCAAAGATGACAAATACTCTTATTATCCTTTTTTTCATCTTTTTTACCTTTCCTGTCTAAAACCAATGGGGCATAGTGCCCCATTTATGTCCTGTAAAGACAGATATGAATTTTAGCTATACATCATAGACAGGGCTTTTAAGTCTTTCTGTCATGTCATCGTGTGACAGAGGCCTGTCAAAGTAGAATCCCTGGATAACATTTACGCCCAGGTTATCAAGCGTCTTTATCTGATCCTTATGCTCTACGCCCTCAGCTACTATATCAACGTGAAGTTCTTTTCCTATCTTTGCTATATGAGTAAGAATCGCAAGGTCCTTCTGCTTTGCAAGATCTACAAAGCCCTTGTCGATCTTGAGCGTATCAAAGTTTATCTCTCTAAGGAGCATGAGCGAGGAGCTCGCGCTTCCGAAATCATCAATGGATGCCTTGTAGCCAAGCTCATGAAGAGAATCGACAAAGTTCTTTAAAACTGAGATTGCTGCTTCATCCTTGTTCTCGGTAACCTCTATCTCGATAAGATCCTTGGGAATGCCTGCGCCTGTTACTACCTCATCTATGTTTTTTACGATGTTTGGATCATCGAGGTTTCTTCTTGATATATTTACCGATATCTGAGGTACTCTGATTCCTTCCTTAAGCCACTTAGCTATATCTTCACAGGTAGCCTTTAAGATGCAGAAATCAAGTTTGCATATGGCATCCGTCGGCTCCATTATCGGGATATATCTTCCGGGAGCAAGTACTTCGCCGTTATGATACCAGCGGCTAAGCGCCTCCGCTCCGCACATCATACCGGTCGATGAATTAACCTTTGGCTGATAAAAAGGCCTAAACTCGTTATTGATAAGTCCGTTTCTTATCTCGCTCTCTAGCTTCTTCTGATCTGCTATCGAATCTATGATCTCCTGTGTAAGCCATACGACATCATCTGCCTTCTTTGCTTTTGCGGTACTTAATGCCTGACCGGCAAATACTAAGATATCCTCTCCGGCCAGATCTGTTCTGTCTATCATATATACACCGGCTCTTGCCGAGAGGCTGACCTGTGCTTCCTGTCCGGTTAAGATATCAGTAAAGGAAACATCGATCTGTTTTAATACCTTTAAGAACGCATCAAGGTTATGCTTTCTTACTATGGCTACAAACTGGTTTCCGAACTGTCTTCCCAGTATCTCATCCTTGTTGATGTATTTGATCATTATATTTCCGAAAGCAGCCAAAACCCTGTTTCCGTTTTCTATACCGTAGCTTCGGTTGATATCGGAAAACTTTCTAAGATCAAAGAATACAACGGCATAATCCATAAGATCACGCTTGCCCTTCATGGAATTAAGCCATTCGATATATCCATGTTCGTTGGCAAGCCCTGTCCTTACCTCTGTCTTTGATGCCTTTATTACCTCTTTTTCCTTGTTTACGACATTCTCAAAGAACATTAAAAGTACGGAAAGACCTATACAGATATTTAAAAGGGAGTTTCCGTAGAACAGTACCTGGATCACTCCTCCCGCAAGCGGGAATATAAGATATGATATCAAGACAAAGAGCTGGCTTAGGCTCATCTTTTCCCTGAACTGGATTACCATGCTTGCTACAAGGATAGTACCAAGGGTAGGTACAAGGGTTGCCAGTGAAAAGAGCGGTCCTCTCTGATATACATTGTTTTCATCGAAATAATAGTAGATACCGTTAAACTGAGAGATCGTAACAAGAGCGATACCTACGATTGCGATAATATAGACTGCGATTATACGCTTTCTGCAGGGCATGTCCTTTTTAAGGTCAAACCTCTCAAACAGTCTTACGGATATGAGCATCGCATAAAAGAACATCAGAATGATTATAAGATAATATACTGCGGCATTGACGATATACATGATAGCCACATCAAGAGGCGTTTTGCTTCCCTTGTAGGCATAGAATGAGTATTCGCACACAAGCATTGCAGAGCAGGCGATGTTTAGTCCCACTACTATCCTTTTACGCAGCTTGAGCTTGTCTGTGCTCGCAGCATAGACAAGGGCAGCGAGCAGGCAGAAAACAGCTTCATATATGAGAAAAGATATCTGGATCGAAAATGCATCTATCATGTTGTATTATCTGTCTCCTTTTTGTTCTCTGCCTTTACTGTTACTCTGATAGTATATATATATGATTTTATCATGGTAACGTAACAAAAGTACATTTTTTATTCATATCAAGATCTGTTACGGTTGATCTTATATAATAAGACTGCAAGATGAATCATGCACTGCATGATCATAAAAAAATATACTCCCCCTTTAAGCCCACACTCTTTGGTGTGGGCGTTCCCATTTATTTGATAAACAGGTTAAAGAGTTCGTCCAGTATACATGTCTTTACATATCTTTCACATGCATCCCTGTCATAGGCCTCTTCAGTTATATAATATGTTCCTCTATTTAGATCAGGATCCCATTCGTTTAGAAATGCGATATCCATCTCATCGACAATTTCCACACCATCTATGCTTTCGTCAAGATTGGCTTCTTTTACTATCTCACCATCCTTTAAAAGCAAAAACTCAAGTGTTGTCCCGATGATGCGCTCGGCGATATTGGCTGTAAGCTCATATTCAGGACCAAGCTTTTCCTTTATGGAGAGGTTTGCATATGCCAAGGCTGTTTCCTTTGCAGATGCTGCTCTTTCTCTTACTGTTTCTATCGACTCATATCCTGCTTCATTGATACTTGTCTTAAAAGGTATCCTGTAGTCTCTTAAGATATCTCCAAACCTTGTATAAAAAGCAGTGATAGCAGGATCATCCACCTTTATGACCTTGGAGTTTTTCATATGGAAGAATACACTCTCTCCTGTTGCTTCGATACTCTCTATATTTTTATACGGAATCTTTTTATTCTTCCAGAAAGCAGCCTTTACTATCGGCTTAATTACAAGTTCATCCTTTTCAAATATGACCAATTGATACCTCCTTAAAAAATCCAGAAATAAATGGAGCATACGGGACTTGAACCCGTGGCCTCCTCCATGCCATGGAGGCGCGCTCCCAACTGCGCCAATGCCCCTGATATGGGTATATTATAATTCAAATGCGGTCTGATTCATATACATTTTGATTATAGAATAAAAGCGGGGCCTTCCATTGGCAGATATGGAAGACCCCTGTATAGAGATTAGTTGAATGTTTCTCTCATAAGATCGATTATTTCATTTCGATATTCCATGGACCAGATCTTTTTTGCTTCCTCATAGGCTTTCAGTGA
>JAEEGJ010025267.1_pt1 | contig 12199 bp, 10 predicted proteins | sample 8958761 | NCBI WGS metagenome assembly JAEEGJ01 (sample SAMN16246546, study PRJNA631951) | gut metagenome | biome: gut microbiome; feature: rumen; material: RS-attached | host: Bos | place: Iran: Karaj | collected 2018-10 | reverse complement strand
TGCCCACTAATTACTTTAATTTTTTCTCTAACTTATGTAATTTCTTAGTTTCTGCCTTTACGGACCGCATCTGCTTGCGGTTCATTTTTTTTGCCTTGCGGATTGCGCCTACAGTTTCGCGGTTAAAGTTCAGCATCCAGCTGCAGAGGAAAACCGAAACAAGACAGATTACCGTTGCAATGATAACCGGCACGTAGCCAGGTAAATCATCAAACGGCAGCTTAAAGTTCATACCAAAGAAGCTTGTTACAAAGGTTGGCGCCATCATTACCAGGTTGATGATGGCAAGCTTTTTCATTACAACGTTCAGGTTGTTTGAAATGATTGAAGAGTAGGCATCCATTACACCAAAGAGAATGTTTGCATAAGTGTCGGCCATTTCAATAGCCTGGCGGTTATCGATTGTAACTCCTTCTACAAAATCAAGGTCATCTTCATCAAACTTAATGAGACGGGTACTCTTCATTTTCATCAAAAGAAGAGAATTACTTTTAAGAGAAGTAGTAAAGTAAACCAGAGATTTTTCCAGACCAAGCATGAGGATAATTTCTTTGTTTTCAACTTCAAGTCTCATCTCGTTCTGAATGCTGGTAGAACGGCGGTTGATTTCCTTAAGGTAGCGGAGGAAGTTCAAGTTGGCGCGGTTAATAATGTGCACGATGAATGAAGGAAAGTCGTTAAGGCGTACGTTGCGTACACGGTTTGCACCAAAGTCCTTAAGCACCTCGCAGTCTGTCCAACAGATTGTGATGATTGTTTTTCCCTTTACAAGAATACCAACCGGTCCTGTAAAATAAGGAGTTTCTGCCGTAGGGTCATAAAAAGGAACACGGACAATTGTAAGGATATATCCAGAGTCGCCGTCTTCGATACGAGAAAGCTCATCCGGGTCGAGAATATCGAGGATATGGTCCTGCTCAATCTGATACTCTTCCTGCAGTAAAGTAGTTTCATCGCGGGTAACATTGCGTGCATCTACCCAGAGCGGAAGCTTTGTATTGATTTCTTCTTTCCTGGTCTTTGTGAACTGGCCGTCAATCTGCTGCCAATATGTAATCATAATTAACCTCTCATACTTTTGAGGCCTCTATGACTGTGCGTGAAAAAGAATTATGCGTGAATAGTCAGGAGGCTTTTTTTATTGATTAGAAAACGTATGGGATAACTCGAACCACCGTCCATAAGGCGCCTCCTGAAATAAAAGATAGATATATTTTACTGCATTTTTTTAGAGCATTCAAGTGTGGGGGCGTTATACGTTCGCTTCGCTCACTATCGAGTTTGTATGTAGCTACGCAACATACAAACTCGCGGGGAATTACCGGGGTTTTAGGGGCTTCGCCCCTAGGAGGGTGGGTAGGACGCAACAAAGTGCGGCCGTAGGGAGGGGCTCCTCCCTCAAAAAACAAAAAAAAATGCACTTTTTTAAACTTTTTTTCTGAAATTTTGTCATAAATGGCATTTTAAACCTACTTTATAGGTGGAGGTTAAAGATCTTGAGACGGGCGTTTGTTGATTTTTCCGGGTGGTTGAAAAGGGGTCTGATGATTCTGGAGGTCGCACTGTTTTTCTGTCATTTTGCGGTGGCGCAGGGGGCGGTGTACAGCTGGGATTTTTCGGACTGTGAGATTAAGGACATTCTGTTTGCGGTGTCGGTGGATACTGGGATTTCTATTGTGCCTGATGACACTGTCAGTGGTAAGGGTGATTTGAAATTTGCAGGCGGGGACTTTGATCTGGCTTTTGAGGCCTTCCTGAAAACCAACAGATTGTTTGTAGAACGTGATGGCAGTGTCTGGACTGTCAGCAGGTGTCATGTGGCTGTAGAGAATGGGTGTTTTTCTCTTGAAGCCTATGATCTGCTTCCTGTGCAGATTGTGGAAAAACTGTCTCTGGTGATGGATAAGGTTGTGACTTATGAGTCGCTGCCGGCGCAGAGAATTTCGGTTTGCTTCAGAGGTGTCGATGAGACGCTTTTGATGGATTGTCTTGCAAAGCGTTTTGGTCTGTATGGAGTTGAGCGTGATGCAGCTGGTTACCATTTTGTCAGGAATTCTAATGTACGTGCTTCGCAAGATTTTGCGCAACGTGCAGGGGATTTTTCGGGAATGGCAAATGTCGAAGTTCTTGAAAATGGTTCAGTTTTTGTGGATGTGGAGAACTGCAGTTTTTCAGTTGTAGTGGAAAAAATGTTTAATCTGTTTTCTGTTGTCAATGACGTAAATTCTCCTTTAAAGTCTCTAAAGAATTTCTGCCTGCTTTCTGATGCGGAATATAAGATTCAGAGGTCTGTTTTTGTTGGTAAGGATTTTGAAGATGCTCTGGAGATTCTATGCGCTCAGTGCGGGTTTGCTTATGTAGCTGAAAACGGTATTTTCTACATCTTTGCAAGCGCGGATGCACGTTCGCAGCTTGTGAGTGGAAAACGCAGCTGGCGTAAATTCACCTTGCGTTTTACTAAGTCTCAGGATTTTTTAACCTTTGTTTATAAGCGTCTTGGTAAGCTGGAAGCTCTCCCTCTGCCGGATGAATTTTCCTTTCTCTGTCTTACGAGTGAGGGGGAGGCGGCCGCAATTGAAGCTTTAATCCTTGATGCTGATATTAAACAGTCTGTTTATGTTGTGAAACTTAAATATTTAAAACCTGCGGAGTTCCTGGAGCATCTTCCGCCTAGCGTAGAACGTGCGTCTTTGTTTATGGCAGATGATTCTTCTCAGCTTTATTTTAAAGGTACAGAAGAAGGCTATTCTGCTTTGTGCCAGCAGCTTGAGGTTTGTGACAGACCTGCAGTCAGATTGAGTTATGATCTTTTAATTTTGCAGTATGACGAGACGGTGCAGAATAACTGGTCTTCTTCTTTTGGAGCCAGACGACTTGCTCTTGGAGACCGTAACGGAATTTCTGCTGTGCTTGGGTCTGTCATGGGTTTTAATCTTGATGTTGTAACTTCCTTTGGTTTGACTTTTGCAGCAGATTTACAGGCCTCGATTGAAGAAAACAAAACTCGTGTTTATGCAGATACTACGCTTCACGGAGTGTCGGGTAAAGAGATTCATTTTCAGAACACTAATACTTACCGCTATCGCGACAACAATGTTGATCCGGAAACAGGGAAGCCTATTTATTCTGGTGTGACTCGGGAAATTGCTTCTGGTATAAAACTTGATGTTGTCGGCTGGGTTAGCGGAGACGGAATGATTACCAGTAAGGTTACTGCTTCTGTTTCCCGCCGTGGAAATGATAATTCGGGGGCAACGGGAAATCCGCCTCCTACTTCAGAAAAAATAGTTACGACTGAAGTTTGTGGGAAAAGCGGAGAGCCTGTTGTTTTAAGTGGCCTTGTTCAGACTGCGGAAAGTGAACAGGAAAAAAGGAGTCCTCTGATTTCAAAGATTCCTCTGCTTGGCAATCTTTTTAAGAATAAGGATAAGACTCTGGAAAATGTACAGATGGTGATTTATCTGGTACCTCATATTACGGGTGGAGCTGATGTTGAGGAAGCCGGGGAATGTGATGAAACGGAAGGGGATGGTTTTGTCTGGCTTGAAGAGAAGTTGATAAATCTGCTTTCTGATTATTCAAAGAATATGGAGGAGGTTTTTGATGAAGAGGAATTTTGAATTTAAGCTTACTCCTGCTTATTGTCTTTATAACGGTGCAGCTGTGCTTGAGCAGGACGGCGCATATATAAGATTTCTTGTTGAAAATAAAAAAGATGCTTTGCTTTGTGGAAGGCTTTCCCGCGCTTTTGAAAATTATGTTGGCAATGTAAGACTCTTGAAGGAATGCCCAGAAAATTTTCGAAGGCTTATTAAAATTGATTTTGAAAATGGTACAAGAGCGCAGTTGAAAAAATGTGTTTTAAAACTATATAAGGCTGGTGAAACAGAAGAAGAAAAATCCGGAGCTTCAGAGCAGGGGCAGAGGGAACGTGATGCGGCTGCTGTTCTGCTTTTAGACAGTATTTTGAGTGAAGCTCGTTTACGTAAGGCAAGTGATATTCATATTGAAAATTGCACTGTAAAGCTTCGTATAAATGGGCGGCTTGAAACAATGATGAAGCTGCAAAATGAAAAAACGCTTGAGCTTGTTCAGAGAATAAAGTTGCTTGCCGGTATGAATGTAATAGAAAAACGCCGTTGCCAGGATGGATCTTTTATTTACGGTAGCAAAGATCCTGTTTTCATAAGAGTTTCTACAATGGCGGCGATGGGTGATAGGCTTGCTGGTGAAGAGTCTCTTGTCTTGCGTCTGCTGGATGCTGCGCGAATTCCTCTGATTCTTGGTGAACTTGGTTTTAATGAAAATCAGCTGCATGCGATTGCGGGGGCTAACGGTCTTCTTTTTCAAAACAGAGGGCTTGTTTTGATCTGTGGACCTACTGGTTCTGGAAAGTCTACTACAGCAGCTTCTATGCTTGTTGAACTTTGGAAAAATGCAACTGGTGGTCTGAAGATTATTAGTCTTGAGGATCCTCCTGAATACATTATTCCCGGAGTTACTCAGGTTTGTGTTGATGAGCGCAATAGTTTTTCGGAAGCCTTGAATCATATTTTCAGACAGGATCCGGATGTGATTATGATTGGTGAAATCCGTGATGAAGAAAGTGCCGCTGCTGCATTGAGAGCGTCTCTTACAGGACATTTAGTTTTTGCAACGCTGCATTGTGGAAGTGCAGGGGAAGCGGTATTACGTTTGGAAAATCTAGGTGTAAAAAGAGAACTCCTTAGTCAGATTCTGCGGGGGGTAATTTGTCAGGAACTTAATGTACTTGGAGAAAAAATCAGACTGTATGCAGATGTGGCGATTCCTGCTGAAAAGTTTTCTGAAAAGGCTCTTGAAGTAAAGTCTATGGAAGCACTGGAGAATCTTATGGTGCATTATACCAATTATCATGAAATATTCAGTGAAACGATTTCTGTTTTGAAAAAGCGGGCTGATAGAAATAGTTCTGAAAAAAAGAGGATAGAAAAAAGCAGACCTGTTCTTCCTTTTTATCAGCCAGGTTCACAAACGGGGACCGCAAAGGAGGGGGAAAATGCTTGAATTTACAAGAATGCTATATGAGCTTTTCGTTAGACAGGGAATTGGACTTTCGAAGAGTCTGCTTTTTATGAGTAAAAAGAAAAAGCAGGATAATGTAAGTAAAGCTGCGGCTGGAATATATAACGCTCTTGAGAAGGGTAGTTATTTTTCTAATGCTCTTAAAATATGCAGTGCTGTAAGTTTTGATGAAGTTTATGTTTCGTTTATAAGCATTGCTGAAAGAAATGGTGATTTGAAAACTACTCTTTTATATCTTAAGCAGAAACTTGAACGACAGAAAGAATGTAAGAAAAAAATTGTTGAAGCCTCGGTATATCCTGTTTTTGTAATTCTGCTTGCCATTAGTGCCTGTGTCTTTGTCGGACTTTATTCTGATACTGCAGATTATTACCTTCTTGCAAAATATTCTTTTGTTTTGATTTCTCTATGTGCACTGATGTATTCAGGGCTTGTAAAAATTCTTTCAGATAATTGTCTTTATGAAGCTTTTTGTGCAGTTGATTTTTTAATTCAGAATGGAATTGAACTTTCAGAAGCTGTTGGGCGTGCTGTTCAAATTGCTGGGCCTTCTACAAAGACTGGAAAGCTTTTTGAAAATGCAAGACTAAACCTTTCTTATGGTATGGATTTACAGACTGCCTTTAATTTTAATTCAAAACTTAATGAAGTTTTTTACCTTGCAGATGTTGGTGGCAGTAAAAATGATTTATTTGGAAAAATTGCAGCATATCTAAAAGAAAAAAATGACAAAAGAAGAATGCTCTGTTTTTCCTTTCTGGAACCACTTTTTATTGTTGTGACGGGAGCCTTTGTTCTTGCTCTTATCATGACCTTTTTTATGCCTTTGATTAATGAAGTAAATGTTTGGGGGAATATATGAAAAAAACTATTACTGAATTCATGATCAATGAAACTTTTAACAAAAAAATTAGGAGGTTTTGTTATGGGGTCAAAAATCATTGGAAAAATGCGGGAGGGCCTTTTAGAGAATGCTTTAAAAAGCAGGCAGAAGGATTTACCTACGTCGAAACTGTGGCTGTCATTGCAATCGGGGCGGTACTTACAGCAGGAAGCTTATTCTCAGCATCAAAGATTATTTCCGTCGCGAAGAAAACTGCCGCAAAAACTCAAATTGAACAGTACGGAAGTGCACTCCAAACCTATTTCCTTGACTGCGGAAGATTTCCAACAACGGAACAGGGACTCTCAGCTTTATGGGAAAAACCAGTTTTATATCCGGTTCCAGAAAACTGGGATGGACCATACCTTGACCGTCAGCCCGGCAATGATCCGTGGGGAACCGATTATAAGTATCTCAGCGCTGAAAGTTCCATTATGCCGTCAGAGGTTCCTGAGAATCTGCCCTATGTACTTTTCTCATACGGACCGGATGGAAAAGAAGGTGGAGGAGCCGGTAAAGGTTCCGGCACAGGCTTTGCCGAAGAAGGAGGTTCAGATGACATCTGTTCATGGAAATAAAATATTTGCTGGAAGTATATGTGTCTGTCTTGTAACTCTTTTTATCTTGTTTGGAGAAATTCTTCTAGAGAGAAAATCTCGTTTAAGACTTTATGAAAAACAATATGCCGAAGCACTTTCTTCACTAGAGAAAAGTAATCAGGAACTGATATGTAAGCATGAAAATTTAAGCGCGAGGTGAAGTATTGCGATTCTTAGAATTAATCTGTTTTTCTGTCGTTCTTGCACTCTTTTCAAGCCTGTTCAGAAGTCAGTTATTTCAGGTTTCTGGTTTTGACAACAATTTGAAAAGAATTAAAAAGCAGTCGGATTCTCTAATTTTTATTTCGGGAAGTTTTAGAAATGCGTGTAAAGGAAAAGGTTTTTCATCTTTAGATGAATGGGTATGTGTATGTTATGAGATGTGGGACCTGGAAAAAATCGAGTGGTCTTATCTGGGGAAAGCAGAAGACGGTTTTTTCTATGGGAGCTGGGAAGGTCCTTTTGGAAATGGTGAGGTTTATGCAGAAAAATAATGTCATACAAAAAAGAGATTTTGAAAGATATGAAGTAGTAATTCCTTTTTCTCATCTTGCTGGAAAACGGCGAAAGCAGTTTTTATGCTCCGAGCTTGAAAAAATGCATCCCTGTTTTTCCGATGAATTTGCTTTTGATTCAACTATTAAAAAAATCAGCAGGAAAGGGATTTTGCAGGATGTATTTGTAATGAACAAATATAAGCTTGCAGAATATGAAAGAAATAGAAGTGTTGCCGGTTCTGGATTTTTGCTGGAAACAGATAAACAAGGACGCAGGTTATTTGTTGGAAAAAAATGGAAGCTGCTTGTAGGGGTAATCCTTTTTTGTTTGATTATAGGTCTTATTACTGCATTCTTTTTCCTGTTATCGGGCGAGCCGAAAATAACGGATCTTGTTTCAGACAATAATACTGTATCGGACTCAAAGTTTCTTGTAAACGAAAATACGTCTGCAAAATCTTTAGAAACAGTTTCTTCTGAAAATGATGAATTTAATCTAACGTTAGAAAAAGATTTCTTTTCTGTTGTATCTGTATCGAAGGGGAAAATATTTCACTTTGATTGGAGCCTCGATCAGAGCAAAAATGTTCTTGTCAGAAAAATGAATGCTCTGGTAAAAGGAGTATATCCAGAACAATTGTCAGAGCTTTCAAATCCTGTGGTTAATAAGGTTATTTATGAAGATGGTATACCCAAGATGACAGTTTCTTTTACAGAGACATTTTCTTATGACGGTATATCTGAAGAGGAAAGCAAATCTGGTTCTAATTCTGATTTTAATAAGAATTTCCGGAATCTTTTACAAGAACATAACGCAATTTTAAAAGAAGAAAACGCTCCCCCATATCACATAGAGTTTGTTTGTGATGATATTACAGGACAAGAAAAGAATACTCTTATAGAAAAACTTGCAGCACTGATTTCAGAAGATAACAGATATATAACTTCCATTTCAATAAATCAGTCTGGAAATAATCAACTTCGTTTTGGAATGTCAATTGAATCTGAAAAAGGAGGGATGCCTGGCTTTGATCTTGGATTGATTTCACATCAAATGAATTTGTTTTTGACAGCTGCAAAAAAGCCTGAAAGTAAAAGGAACGCATCTGAAATTACTGTGAATGGGGAAGATAATCAAAAAACGAATTATCAGATGATCGGTGAAATCAGAAAAAGCGATGGGAATCTTTATGTCTTTTACAAGAATGAGGATGGAAAAATTAAAAACATTGTTAAGCGAAAGGAGGATTAAAGATGAAGAAAAATAATGTGTCTGTTTCTGTACTTGCATTTTTTATCATAAACGCTCTTATAGGATGTGCATCTAGTCCCGCTTTTGAAGGCAAGGGAGATTTGTGTGGTCTTGTAGTTGATGAAAATAATAAGCCTGTAAAAGATTTTGTAGTTTATTGTAAGCCTGTGAATGAAAAGTTTTATTCTCAACCAATCAGACCTGTGCTTACAAATGCAAGCGGCTTATTCGTTTTTTATGGACTTTCTTCCTGTGAATATCTTTTGTCAGGAAGCAAAAACGCTTATCTGAAAATTGAGCCTGTGAGTTACTCTTTCGATGATAGAACGAAAATAATCTGTATTCAGACAAAAAGTTTCAAGGCTGCAGTGTTGAATGCTGAAGAGCTGTTAAAACTTGGGCAGAAAGAAGAGGCTCTTATGCTTCTTGCTAATGTTGATTGCAGAGATGATTCAAAAGAAAAAGATTATATTAATGCCTTAAAATTTTATGCAGTAAGTGGTGAAGAAGAAAAGAAGGAAATCCTCACGACGTTAAAAAAGAATAAGGTAATGACAAATAATGAAAATGACTTTTTTTATGGTTATACAGAAAAATTAACGGAGGTAATGAAATGGAAAGAATCAGATGTGGAAAACAATTGATGTTATTACGTACAGCTTTATTAATGACAGTTATAAGCTTTTTTACTAACTGTAAGACTTATTCTCTCGATTCCGTGCCTTATGTAATTACGGGAGATTTTGTAATGGAAGAAAATTCATCTGATTATTCAATTTGTGGAATTGATTTCTTCCTTATGAACAAAACTGAAAAAGAAATCCGCAGCTTCAATGTAGTTCTTTATTTATTTGATCAGGATGGAGAGCCTGCTTATGAATGCAGCAGTAAAATTTCTGCAGATATTGAAAAAAGCATTTCATCAGGGGATTCTGCTTCTTTCTGTATGAGCCTGGATAAGTTTATGAATTCGATTCCTGCAGACTCCTTAATAGTTGATTACTTATATCTTTCGAAAATCGAATATCAGGATGGAAGTGTCTGGGAAGACCCTTATGGAATGGTAGCTTTTAAGTGAGGTGTGAATGAAGAAAATAATGTTGATTTTATTTATCATTTCGTTTTTCTTTTGCAGCTGTTTATTGTCAGGTCAGACAGAAAGTATAACAACATCTAAAGAAAAAGATTTGACACTAATGATTTATATGGCTGCTGATAATGATCTTGAAAAATATGCACTGGCAAATCTAAAGGCTATGGAGAAGGCTTCTTATGAAGGTATAAATGTCATTGTCCTGCTCGACCGTGCTGAAGGATACGATGAAACGGAGGGGAACTGGACTGACACGAGACTTTTTGAAGTCGTTCATGATTCAAGTATTGATAATGCTATAAAATCAAAACAAATAAATTGTCCTCAATTAGGGCTTTCGGTATCAGAACAAACTGAACTTGATATGGCTAATCCATCCGTGTTGCGGAGCTTTATAGATTTCTGTAAAACTTCGTATAAAGCTAAAAAATATGTTTTGATAATCTGGGGGCATGGAGCAGGCTGGCGGGGAGCGACAGTAGATGACCGCTCTGATACATATATGAATTTAAGACAGCTTGGCCAGGCGTTGAATGAACAGAATCTTTGTGTAATAGGATTTGATACTTGTTTCGGTGGTGTACTGGAAAATATTTATGAATTGAAAAACTCTTCTGATTATATTGTTGCTTGTCCCGGCCTTACTCCTGGTGGTGGCTGGGATTATTCTAAACTACTTGAATCAATACAAGCAGATAAAATGACAACTCAAGAGCTTGCCATTTATATGGCAAAAAGCAGCTCTGGTATAACAAGTGTTTATGAAAGTCAGAAAATTAATGATTTTTATATTTCTTTTGAAGAGTTTTCGCAGCAGCTTGCGGAAAAAATTATTGATAGTTCATCACAAAGAGATGTATTAAATAATCTAGGCAATTGTAAATCATATTTTTATTCCCAAAATCCCTGTGATATTTATTTAGATATTAATTCGATGGCAGAACTTTACGTTTCAGATTCAAATAGTGTAATGGGACAGGCAGCCCAAAATCTGAAAAATCAAATTAATAGGCTTTGTCTTTCTAATGAGGTTGATGGTGCAGTCGGAATACATTTTATTCCAAAAACAGCTTCTGGTGCTATGGCTGGGGTTCATGAAACTGAATATGTGAAAAATACTAACAACACATGCGAATGTACTTTTGTAAAAGAAAGCCAGTGGTGGGTCCCGACAAAAAACGGAGATTCAGGCAGTTTGCTTGATAAATTATTTTATACATCGTTTTAAAAGGAGAATGTTTTATGAAGAAGATTTTTTGTATTTTGTTCGCTTCTTTTGTATTCTTTAATACTCTTTTATATGCAGATGCTATGGTTCCAGGAGAGATGGCTCCTCCTACACCACCTTCTGAAGATGATGGTGGTGACGAACATGGAAATATAAGATCAGCTATTCTTGATAAAATTTCTGCATTGCTGTCACAGTTAGATCAAATTCAGACAACAGAAGGTGGAGATAGTGAAAGAGTTAGAATTGTATTAGAGATTGATAGTTTAGTATCAGAACTTAGTAATATAAATACACAGATAAATAATACAAAGTCTGATTCAATAAATAGCAGCGAGAATAAACTTTCAGAAAAAAATACTACAAAAGCTGGAGATCCTGTAAAGGTATCTGTAGGTTCTTATGTCCAAAATGAAACTGATATATCATCAAGATTATTAGAAATAAAAAGAATGTATGATTCGGAAAATAGCATTGTTTCCAGTATAGGGCATTCCTGGATATTCAATCTTGATCAGAGAATAATTTTAGGAATTGAACCTATGGCTGGGCAAAAATATGAAAAGCTCCAGAATAATTACAGGCAAATCAAAGAATATGAAAGTTCTTATGAGCAGCAGGTGCTCAGCGATTTACATATTTCAAATTTTGATGAAGGAATTGAAAAAATTAATAATAAACTACAAAAGGCTTACTCAATAGAGGACGAAGCGAAAGAACTTGATGAAGAAAATAAAGATAATACAGATCCTGAAGATATTAATAGGCAAGCTATAAATGAATTGTTAGGAGCTGTTAGTTCAAAGATCAGTAAAATAAGAAGTGAATTAGATGACTTGGAACAATCAATTGAAGAATTAGAAAGAATACATCTTGAGGCTGAAAATCTTGGAGCAGAAATTTTAAATTATAAGAATACAGTATTAGATAAATCAAACGAAAGAAAGACTAGGAATAAAAAAGTTATGTTTAAGGGAAGTCAGGCGTTTTATGAAGAGACTGGTCTTGAAACTCTGACAATTATTGATGAAGAGGGGAATCCTCACATTTTATATGAAACAAAAAGTGGAAGCGGAGTCTGGAAAAATCCAGCGGATAAACAATATATAAGTTGTAACAAAATAGCTTCAGGTTTTATTGTGTATGAAGCAAATGGATTTGAAAAATATTTTGATACTTCAGGTTGTTTAATTAAGGTTTTAGATAGAAATAAGAACTCTATTGTCATCAGACGACATGCAGACGAGAAAATTAAGAGCGTAGAAACTTCTTTTGGAGAAGAATTTGTATTTACATATAGTGGCAGTTTAATTACAAAAATCGAGAACAAGAGAGCTCCGGAAGAAAATGTTCTTTATGCTTATGAAGGCAGTAATCTTGTTCAGGTAACAGATACAGATGGTGATTCTGTTTCTATGGAATATAATAATGGACTCTTGGTTTCATTGAAAAAATGTGACGGGAGCTGTATATCATTTACCTATGGTGAACAAACGTCAGATAATAAATTTCTTGTAACAGAGACAACAAATGAAGAAGGTTTTTCGGAAAGATTTGAATATAACAGGAGTCAGAATTATACA